>SDBT01012083.1_pt1 | contig 13869 bp, 11 predicted proteins | sample 2277101 | NCBI WGS metagenome assembly SDBT01 (sample SAMN10404973, study PRJNA504765) | marine sediment metagenome | isolation source: marine sediment core GS10_PC15, 103 cmbsf | place: Arctic Ocean: Southern Knipovich Ridge | collected 2010
TAGGAAGAAGAATCAGGAAGCTTAGGTGTTTTTTGAGTCACTTTGAAACCACCTTGTACTCCTGTTAAAAGTAAAGCAGAATCAACGACAGAGGAATGTAACCAGAAAACAAAGATTTGATCTCCTCCAATATTGTTTACCATGGTTATGAGGTTAGTGAGACCGATATCTATTCCGACTATGTGAACAGGAGCTTGCTTCGGTACGCTAGGGACATATTTAGAGTAGATGATTTCTAATACATAACCTACCCCCTTGGGTATAATTCGTACACTTATTAGTGTTGTTGGAGATACTAGTCGTGGTTTGACTTGGACACCCGTTATTTGGGGTAACGATAACACCCCATTTGAAAATGAAATTTGGCTTTTTTTAAAAGTCACCTGAAATTGTCCATTTTTAGGTTTATATTTAGGGATTCGTGGTTGAGCGAAATACTTCTCTGGGTGTACGTTCCAATCAGTACTTGCTGCAAAAAAAGACTTCCATGCTTTGTCCAAATTCCAAAGTACCTTTTTTGCAGAATGAATGGGTAGTTGTTGGAAATCTGGGGAACTAGATAGTTCCTGCTGAAACTTGCATGTTTGTAGCCATTTTTTTTGATTAAAGTAAGCTTGTCTAACCAGATAATTTGCTTTATTATACAAATTCTTTGACACATGACACAGCTGTCGGAGTTGTCCTGTTGATTTTAACCAAATCCTCTCTGTTCTAAATAATCTCGTCTGGTTGGTCAAGAAACATCACTTTGAAATTAATTAATATGAAATAAGCTTCTTTCTAGATATTTAGGGAGTGATCATGAAAAAAAATCATGTTTTTCCTTATAACCACCTAAGAATGAAATAGCTCAAGTTTGTTTGCTCCCTTTTAATGACGTTGAGATCAATAGGTTGTAAAGATGGAATTAAGAAAGGAAAGATCTAGTTTTGTCACCCCAATAAGGGAAGAATAGGAGAAAAAATTATATAAGAATAGAAGATTATCTATTCATATTATCGGTCATATGAAGGACGTATGTGTTCTGCTCCTTTACCACGACGTCTTAAACCACGGGATTTTTGGCCTACAGATGTTTTTCCCCGATAGACACGGCCTTTACTGCTGGGATTACATATCCAGTTGATTTTTGGATCAGAGATAATTTCTGAGGAATAAGGATCAACTAAGATAACTTCAAACCATTTATGAAGCCCATCTTCTAAAACAGGATAGCTATTCAAAACTTCAAGGTTCTGAAAACTGCGATTACATCTTTCCTCTGCAATCCATTGCCTAGATTTCTTGGGAGTTATTCTTCTTACTCCCATTCTTTTCGATCGTCTTCCACTGGTTGGTCGTGACTTACGACGTCCACCACGAGGAACACGAACCCTTGCCAGTACGTAACCTTTCTTACGTCTGTATCCAAGTTTTCTTGCTCTATCTATTCTTGTAGAATGGTCAACTCTAATAACACTTGGCTCCCGTCGCCATTTAACGAGTCTAGAAATCCGTAATTTTCGGAATTCAGGGTTTCTTTCTTTCCAGAATTTTGATATATACTTGTATGCACTCATCTACACTTTACCTCCTATAGGTTCTGCAGAAGCAAATTTGTAATTTCTTCCGCAACATTCCAAAACGGAGATACCCATTGAGAGGTTTTTGGTTACCTGTTTTAAATTCTTGCAAAATATTCCTTACATTCATCCTTGAATTCTACTCATTCAAGAAACCATTTGATTTTATACAAGGTACTGTATAAAACAGTCAAAATCAATAACCAATTCATGGATACTTGGGCTGAGCATAACCTTAAAGGTTCTTACAAGTTTTACCGGATATGAAACGGTTTCTTGTCTAGAAATACTAGGAAACCGTTAGTCTTCAAATGAAGGAATCACAATGAAAATATTGGTTGCAGATTCCATTGCATCTTCTGCAATTGAATCATTAAAGAATGATTTTGAGGTTGTTGTTCAGCACTTTTCTCCAGATGAGTTATTAAATGAAATAGGGAAGTTTCACGCTGTTATTGTTCGTAGTGCTACTAAGATACCAAGAGAAGCTATTGAAAAAACCACTCAATTAAAAGTAATTGGAAGAGCTGGAGTTGGAGTAGATAATATTGATGTGAAAGCAGCTTCAGAAAAAGGTATATTCGTCGTTAATTCGCCTAGAGCTTCATCTATTTCAGTTGCAGAAATGGCTTTGGCATATATGTTAGCACTTAGTCGAAGAATAGTTCATGCAACGAATAAGACTAAAGAAGGTGAATGGCCTAAAAAACTATTGAAAGGGACAGAACTGTACGGAAAAACTCTCGGTTTTGTTGGGTGTGGTAGAATAGGGGCTGAAGTAGTTACTAGAGCTCATGCTTTTGGAATGAAATGCTTAGTTTACGATCCTTATCTTCCCCCAGAGGTATTCAAAAAGATGGGTGTTGAGCAAATTGAGGATCTACCTTATTTATTCCGAAATTCTGATTATATAACTGTTCACGCATTACTTACAGATGAAACTAGAGGCATTATTGGAGAAAAGGAGCTTGAAACAATGAAATCTACAGCTTACGTTATTAATTGCGCCCGCGGTGGTATCATTGATGAAGATGCACTTTACAATGCACTTAAGAAAGGAAAAATTGCTGGTGCCGCATTAGATGTATTTGCAGAAGAGCCTGCTAAGGAAAATAAATTATTTGAACTTAGTAACCTGTATGTTTCACCTCATATTGGCGCTTCTACGAATGAAGCACAAGAACGGGCTGGAATGATAACAGCGGAACAAGTAAGACTTGTTTTGCAAGGAAAGTCTCCTGAATTTTGTGTTAATGCCAAAGATTTGAAATGAATATATTTGTGATGGTAGTATAGTTATGTCCAAATCTCCCCGTTCTAAGAATTCCAAATCCACTAAGAATAAAAATCGTGATCCAAAAACTTTAACAGTAAACCAAAATATTACTGTGGATGAACTTCATAAACAATTTCCAAATTTGTATTCCGAACTCACGGATAATAAAATGAGTCTTGAAGTAGATCAAGTAGAAGAGGACTTGATTACATCTACCTTGCGAGAAGATGATAAACAGGATCAAGATTCTTTTACTGATTTTGAACCTAATGTAATTGATTTTCTAACAAGAGCTAAAGAAGATTCAGAAGGGTTGGAAATTATTAATTTTCTTGAGAATCAGAATCAAATTTCCTCAAAATCCGCTGAAGAGCTCCGGGAACGGATTAAGAATGATGGAATTCGTTCATTTGGTCCATTACGCCTTTCTAATTATTATTTTAGAAAAACTGCTGAAATAAGAAGTAGAAAAGCAATTCAAAGGAGATATCCCTCCAAAAATAAAACAGACAAATGAGCAGATATTCATCTATTGGTTTAATCTATCAAGGAAATTTATGCTGCTGCAACGATTCGAACAACATCTCCAAACTTCAACTCATATTTATCTGCAACCTTTCGGTTATTTTTAGCATCTAGACCGTAGATAAAGTTATTGAGAAGATCCTGGTGAATAATTCCTGCAAATTCCTTAATTGTTGTTCCCTCTTTAACAAGAAAAACATCTGGTAGTACTTTACCATCATTATCACTGAAGTTTGAAACATCAGCAACAGGATAGATTGGAATTAATTTTAAAACATCAAAAATAGCTTTATTTAGTGTTTCAAATATACCTGTTGTTCCATATGGTTCAAGAATCTCTGATTTTATCTTATTAAGAATATTCTCCTCTTTAGATGAAATTTCACCCTTTGAAACTAATTTCCCACTTTCAGAGACATATTCAACCATTCCCTTATTAACAAGTCCTTTTAGGACAATATCAGTTAAAGCAGAAGTAGGAATTATAGATTCTCCTAATTCATCTTTTAATCGATCATAATTTGCTTTGGATGTTGGTCTATCTATTTTATTTGCAGCGATTATTATTGGTTTCCCAATGTATTGAACTTTGCTACATAGTTTAAGTAACTCTTCTTCAGTCCAGTCACCAGCTTTGGAAGCGTCCAATTCTGCTAATTTAATTGCGTCGAATATGTGAGATTTAGTAATTTTCAAACCTGTTAATTTTTCCGTAATAAAATCAAGAATATTTCCTCTCTCAGTTTTTACTTTACGAACTGCACGATCCCAATCTTTTTTTAGAATTCCTAGCATCCAAGCAGCAATTTCATATTGAAGAAAATGAACATCTTTCATCGGATCATGTGAACCTTGATCTACTGTTTCACCTTCTTCATTAAGTGATCCTGAGATATCCACAACATGAATAAGTATATCAGCTTGCGCCAAATCAGATAAAAATTGATTTCCCATTCCTTTACCCTCATATGCACCTGGTACTAGACCCGCTACATCAACTACTTTTACAGGGATTTTACGTACACGGTCTATACACTCGGAATTATTCGGATTACATGTAACCTCTAATTCTTGACAAATACAAGGAGTCGTAACGAATCCTGCACCTTGATTCGGTTGAATTGTAGTGAAAGGGTAATCCGCAGTTTTCGCTGAAGTACCGCATAATGCATTTAGAAAAGTAGTTTTACCCGAGGATGGTTTTCCAACAATACCTACTAGTACACCCATCTTTTTTTCTTCCTTCCTTAAATAACCAATAATTGTGTTTTTATAATAAATGTCCTAAATTGAATTGCTACGATTGCTAAAACATCAAAGTTTTTATTCTCGAGATTTTTAAGTATATTTGAGATGCAATTTATCAATTTTCCCTCAGAACTAGCAATCTTCAAGGAGCGTATTCCAGACCAATGTCATGCCGATTTCGAGGTATTTCTTTTATCAAAACAAAAGTCAGGAAAGGAAGTTTCCTTGAATGATTGGTTTAATTTTATAAAAACATTCCTTGGAGAAAAAAAGGATGCTCCCTTAGAAATTTGGGCTCTTTCTTCTAAAATTGCTTGGATTACTACAGATATATCACATTTTATTGATAATATTGAACTCATGGAAAATTTTCGGAAAGATCCTTTAGCTTTAGGATATTTTGCAATGGGAATAACCGAATTTATTGACTTTGAGCATGGTTTTGGACTAATAAAAGAAGCTTTTCATCTAGCAGAATCACTTAATGATTGGTATGCCTTAATTGATCTTGCTATTCCGTATACGTTAATTTTAAATAATTCAGATAAAAAAAATTTGATCAAAGATATGTTAAACAAAGTAGAACAAATATTTAGGGATAAATTAAATTCTAATCCAGATTTCAAGTTTTTAATCGATATAATTAAGTTTTTTGCACAAGAAAACGGAGAAAACGGAGTAGATCTCAATGAAATCCTTAAAGCAACTCAATTAGAAAACAATCATCTCTACTCTGCTTTAGCATTGACTTGCATAGCAAATAAATTTGAAGATGAAACCTGTAATAACCATCAAGAAGAAGCAATTAAGGAGCTCGAATTTATCAATGCTCGAATGAGATTAATAATTGCGTTAACTAATTCAGCATATTATTATGTTTCACAATCGAAATTTGATGAAGCAAATAAATATTCTAAAAAAGCTCTTGAATTAGCGGATGAAATTCCTAAAGCGAAAACTCATGGTAATGGTATTTACATATATCCTTTATTACAAAAAGCGGGATTGTTAATCAGACAAGGACAGCTAGAGGAAGCCCAAGAAGCTCTTCAATCAATCAAGCAAAAATCTGAATTATATAAGAGTCCTCACTATCAAGTAAAGACTAATTTTAGTTTAGCTCATGTATTCTTCTTACAAAACCAAAATAAAAGTGCGTTAGATCACGCTAAAAAATCTGTGAATATTGCGAAGAGTATAAATAATCCCCGTTTCTTAAATGGCTGTTATTTAGAGTATGTTAACCTTTTAATAGATTTAAAAGAAATAGAAGAAGTATCCCTAATACTTAGCCAAGTAGATAAAAAAGAAATGAAAGGTTGTTCAGAGTCCTATTACGAGTATATATTGGGAAAATTTGAACTAAATAAATTCAATGTAGGGGCAGCAAAAAATCATCTTGAAGATGCATTGGTCCAAGCCAAAGATTGTGGAAAACTAAAAGCAAATATTCTTTTTACAATATCAGAAGCAAATATTCATGAATTCAGAATGTCAGAAAATCCTGATATATTGGTGAAAGCTCAAGGATTTATAAATAAAGGCTTAGAATCTGTTACAGATATCCCTAATCGTACGAAAGGGAAATTCCTTTCAGCAATTTTATTATGTGCTCAAGGTAAATATGACGAGGCTGAAGAGATACTTGATCTGATTACAGATATTTCTTCAGAGATTCAGATCCCTCGCTTCCAAATTCTGGCCGAGAATTTACTTGATACAATACGTGATACCCGTGTCGGAAGCAATACCGTCTCACCCATATCTAATGTTCGAGATGTTCTTAGATATCTCCGTGATGCGAAAACATTAATGGAATTCAATCCTAGATAAGGTTTGATGCTTTTATGAGCAGTAATTGATTGTGAAATAATCAATTGGATCTTTTACCAAAATTTTTTTCCAAATTTGATAGGATCCACCACTCTGAGCAATCTTGATTAACTTTGGAGTTAATTCTCGTCCCCCTATCGATAAAATGGATTGTATCGCAGCCCATCGAATCGGAAATGATTTGTATTTTCCCTTATCCTTCAAATTTTGTTTTAGAAAATCCATCCCATTCTTAACCTCGTGAAAATTCGTACAGTGATTACTGAATTTTGTTCCTCTCTTTGGGACAAGCGGATTGACTGAAAAATTAAATTTCATTGAAGGATGAGTCTCCATTAGACTATTAATTAATCTTCTTATCTCATTAGCCTCTGCAATAGGATCTACAGTAAGACCTAATATGAAATAAAGCTTTAATTGATGTATAGAGAATTTTTGAGCTTTCTGAACAAAAGAATGGATTTGTTTATTACTTATTTTTTTCCCAATATTGTATCGAATGTCGTCAGATCCACACTCAGGGGCAATACTGAGGTTTCTCTGACCTGATTTTTTTATTACTTCAAGAATATCCTCCCCTGAGTCAATCCTGATGCTAGGAAGCACAAATTTGATTTTTTTTTCCTGAATATAAGCGATTACTTCCTTGATATGACTGTGGTCTGCAGTACTCGATCCTATTAGATTTATAAAATCAGTTTGACTCTGTTTAGAGCCAAAATCAATCAATGAATGTAGTTGTGTCAATGACCTCTCTCGATACGGTCTGAAAATTTTCCTAATCATACAGAATTGACATGAGTGAGCACACCCTCTAGAAATTTGTAGAAAAAATCCATTTAAGGCCAAATTTTTTGTGTATCTTCCTGATTCAGGCCGAACCTGCGCTACAGGATAGTCCACATTATCAAGGTTTTGTGTTATTACTGGTGATATCTTATCAGAAATTTTTTGAGCTGGAATGAAGCCTGGAATTGTCAGAATTGTATCTAATATTTCTCGATGTTTATTAGAAATAATAGAATTTTGAAAACTTTCAGAAACTGATTCAAATTCTCCGATAAAGAAGATATCAAAAATATCTGAAAGGGGTTCAGGATTTGCTGTAATCACTGGACCGCCTGCTAATAATAAAGGATGATTAATTTTTCTTTCTTTTGCATAGATTGGAATTTTTGAAAGATCGAGCATCTTAATTGCGTTGATGTAATCTAACTCGAATTGAAAGGTGAAAGCCAGTATATCAAATTGTGATAAGTTCTTTCTTGATTCTAGAGAGATTGGAGGAATGTTAGAATTTGGTGAAAAGAAAATTCTTTCAGTATAAATATTAGGATGTCTGTTTAGAAGATGATACAACAATTTTATTGTGAATCCCGACATTCCTATGGAATAGGAATTCGGATATACTAATCCTATGCGTCTATGAACTTGATGATTTGATTTCAATATTACATTAATTTCTTTTACCCGAGGTGTTCTCATTGATCAGACCGCGTTTTTACATCTTTTTTTGGATAATACCTTTACTCGGATCATGATAAAACAAAGTATCAGGAGGAATATTTTTGTAAACTAATGTGTGGGCACCAATGCGTGAATTTTCACCAATGATGACACCAGGCATGATAGAAACATTGATACCAGTAGTTACATTCTCTCCCAGAATTGTTCCCATTTTTCTTCGACCTGTTGGTAGTTTTTTACCATTTATTGTCATCTTTATCTCACTTTTATCTAATTTAAGATTAGCTACCTTAGTACCAGCACCAAAATTGGAGTTTTTTCCGATTATTGAATCCCCTACATATGAAAGATGTCCAATAGTAGTATTTTCGAGTATTATACTGTTTTTTAATTCAACTGCGTTTCCAATGCGTACGTTCTTTCCTAGATATGTACCTGGGCGGATGTAACAATTTGGACCTACCGTTACATTGTCCTTTATCACAATTGGGCCTTGAATAAACGTACCAGGTCGAAGAATTGAACTCTTTGAAATAGAAACTGGGCCTTCAACTGTTACACCTTCTGGAGGGGAAAATTCTTTTGCTATTTGCAAATTCTGCATACCTAATTCATTTGCTGTTACAAGATCCCAGGGATGTCCTGTATCAACCCAATAATCTTCAATATAGTGTATATGTAGTTGAACTCCTTGATTAACTAGTTTATTTATACTATCAGTAATCTCAATTTCCCCTCGGATCGATTTGGGAGTAGTAGCTAGGCTGTCAAATATAGAAAAAGGCAATATCATTATTCCTGGGTTAATGTATTTACTTGGGGGATTTGGATCTTTCTCGTGAATACTAACCAGTAAATCATTCTCGATTTCGAGACCTCCATATTTTTCAGGTTTTTCAACTTTTTTTGCTGCAAAAAGTCCGTTCTTTTCATTGATTTCCCTGCTTTGGTTAATAATGCTTTTAATAGTCTGAGGATTTGTGAAAATATCCCCATACATCATGAAAATCCGAGATGATTTTATTTGATCCCTACAAATTTGTAATGCATGTCCAGTTCCCTTTTGCTCATGTTGAATAATCCAAGCAATCTCAAAAGGGTAATTCATAGCCTCTATTGTTTGCCTTATTTGATCAGCTTTATATCCAATAACAATAATCACTCGATTCACAGAGTTTTCTAAAGCATCAAGAATATGACATAATAAATGCCGTCCTGCAATCGGGAATAAAGGTTTGGGGATCGTTTTTGTTATTGGATGAAGTCGTGTACCCTTACCAGCTGATAGAATTATTGCATCCATGATTATTCATATTTAAATATTCGATAAAAAAATCTTTAGTCCAAGAAATTAATTTTGTTATTATGACAAACAAATCGAAAAGCTTTTTATTTAGAATGGAATAGGTTTAGTTGGTATATCACGGTGTTTTAGTACCAGAAGAGTAACATGAATAGTGTACTCATCTAAAGCCATATTATCAAATTATAAGTTTATTTGGCTAAAACATTAAGGAGACATTGAGATTTTGACCAACACCGAGTTTCGTGCATCTACTTCTATTTCTTCTGAGATTAACCGCTTAGTACGTGAAATAGAAAACCATCGTGTGGAAGCTTCTTATTTTTATGAAGAATTACGCACACATGCCTCCAACTTGAAGACCTCTGGAAGAGATTCTGATGGAATGGATGAGAAAAAGCACCGATTAAAACGAATTGGTGTTTTACTTGATGAACTCAAAGATCAGTATTGGAATGTGAATGAACTATTATCAGAGTTAAGTGGGTTTGATCAAATTCTTGAATCGAAGTTACCTGAGAAAGGAATTAAACTTTCTCGTGATTTAGTTGGTGCTTTGAAACAAATTGAACCTTCTGTACGAAATACATCGAAAGCCTTACGTACAGAGGAACTAGGATCAGCAGGTACGGATCTGTTATTACTTATTGAAGATTCACAATTCTATGAACTAAATGAGGTACTAATTAAGCTTGTGGCTGAAATTGATAATTACAGCAATCATTTAAAGCTGTTGAAACAAAAAAGGATTCTATGAAGTATTTTGGATTGATGAACCGAAATACTCACAGTTTTTATTTTTCTTTCACAAAATTTCATTCATCATTCTATTACAGGTTCTCCACAATTAGGGCAAGTGAATGCTCCAGGTGGAATATTATTTCCACAGCGATTACATGTCCAGACTTCTTTTGCTTTTGAAACATGCCATGCCTTTCTAGTGCGTACCTTTTTCGTTGCTTTGGTTTTCTCTCTTGTTGCATTTCCTGTGGCATATGCTGCAATACAAGTGATTATTATACACGCAACAGTTCCCATAGCGAAAGTTGGAATAGTTTCTGCTGTAAGTAAAGCTAGGTTTAATGAAGCAAGAAATCCTGCTCCTCCTAATATACCAAAAAAACCTGCTATTGCTCCCCAAGTACCATTCTTTGCACGAACTCCAGCTATTAATCCAGATATTCCCCAAGCTACCAGAACAGCCCAAAATGAACCCAAAGTACTTGCACTAAGGAACATACCCTCAAACATCTGTAGAAAAATGCTGTTGAATTCAAGACTGGTGATAGAACTAATTGCTTCAGAAGGATTAAATATCAATATTGAGAATTCTAAAGCAGTTAAACCAGCACTAAAAACCAATAATGAATTTATTATAGGATTAGTTGTTTTTGTTGGGGTTTTTGTTGAATTCATTAGTAATCATCTATCTTCTATTATTTTCTGCATATCATTACTCTTATGAGATTGTAAACTTAATTATTAATAAACCTGATTCATTAAGCGATTTTAAATTACCTAATCTTAAACACAAGGAAATTAGTAAGTACTTTTTTTATTTGCAATAGAATTCGCTCCTACAGATAAAAAGACATTTATTTTGCTATGTAATGACCATAAATAAAAATAATCATAGATAAAAGACTTAATCGTGAAAAGATTACTTATTAGAGAAAGGAGTTCTAAAAATTTTGAAAAATATGTCTAGTTTAGATGTTTATGCCATCGTAACTGAATTAAAAGGCTTAATAGGTTACCGTGTGGATAATATATATCGTGATGTAATAGATAAGTTCTTTCTCTTTAAATTCAAAGGAAAAGGCGAATATAAAACTCCTTTTCTTTTAATTGAACCAGGTGTACGAATCCACCTTACGGAATTCAAACATCCTGTTCCAGAGCGTCCTTCTGATAAAACAATGTCTTTAAGGGGCCATCTTAAAGGTTCTGAATTAATTAATATACGACAGGTTGAATTCGATCGTTTAATAGAAATGAAAATGAGAGGGAAACAGGATTACCGGGTATATATAGAATTATTTGGAAATCGTCCTAATTTTGTTGTTGTTGGGAACAATAATCGAGTGATTTCTGCTACATGGTATAAAAAAATGAGACATCGAGATGTTTTACCAGGGAAAGAATTCGAATTACCCCCAGTTAGAGGTAAAGCAATTTTAAATATGAATCATGACGAGATTTTCCAGTTGATCTCCTCTTCGGAAATGCTCGATAGCGAAATAGTACGAATATTAGCTCAGAAGGCTGGGGGAGGAGGGGAGTTAATGGAAGAGCTCTTAGCACGTGCTAAAATTGAAAAGAATAGAAAATGTTCAGAAATCTCGAGACATGATATTGATGAATTAGTAAATTCAATCAATGAAGTTAAATCAGACTTAGAAGAGCTCAATCCCTTAGTTGTTCTAGATTCTAACAAGAAACCACGATCATATCATCCATTTAAGTTCGATTCAGTACAAGGTGTTAGTTTGGATTTTGTTAACCTTTCCTCGGCGTTAGATTACTTTTATACTGATACTGGTTCTAAAACTTCTGTAATTGTTACCCAAAAGGACAAGAGGAAAAAAAAAGTGAAGAAAGTGCTGAAAGCTCAGCAAAATGCGATAAAAGATTTTGAGAGAAAAAGAATCTATAATAAAATGATAGGAGATTTAATTTACCTGCACTTTGACGTTGTTGATGAATTATTATCAACTATAATGCAAGCTCGAAAAGAGAATGTAAGCTGGAAGGAGATTCAAGCCAAATTAGCAACAGCTAAGGAGAATAAAATCCCTTCAGCTCAGATATTAGAAGGTATTAAGCCTGAAAAAGCTATAATTAGATTAATACTTGATTCTGAAACAATAGAGGTTGATTTTAGAAAAACTACAACTGAAATAGCGAATGAATATTATCAACGTGCAAAAAAAGCTTTTCGAAAAATCACCCCTGCCAAAGAAGCTATTCAAAAAACAAAGGGTAAGTTAGAGATTATTGATGAAGAGATCACAGAACAAAAAATCACAGATTCTGTCTTATTAAAACGAAGAAAAAGGAAATGGTTTGAGAAATATCATTGGACAAAGACTAAAAATGGTTTCCTGATAATAGGAGGGAAGGATATCACAAGCAATGAAATAATAGTCAAGAAGAGAATGAATCCCAAGGATCTGTTTTTCCATGCAGAATTGCATGGAGCTCCATATACAATTCTAGTTGCTGATTCAAGTGATAGTCCACTTTCTGAGGAAGATTACAATACAGCAGCGTTACTTGCGGCTTCTTTCTCTAGTGGATGGAAAGCAGGTTATGGAGCAATTGATATTTATTATGTAAATGCAGAGAATGTTAGCTTTTCAGCTCCAAGTGGAGAATACATACCTAAAGGTGGGATAATGGTTCGGGGAAACAGAACATATATTCGAGGAGTTGAATTGGTATTGTCAATAGGTTTTCAAATTAATGAGTTTAATGCTAATGTTATATATGGGCCTGAGAGGGTTATTAGATCTAGAAGTCAGATAACTGTGATTATTAAGCCAGGTTCAATTTCTAAAGGTAAAATTGCAAAACAAATTAAGAAAATATTCATTGAAAAAGTTGAAACTCAAGAGGGAAAGGCTAAAATCAAGGGTATCGATTTAAATGAATTCGTCCACGCAGTTCCTCACGATTCAAGCATTATTAATGTTGAATATGGACTTTTAGATGACGACATTGGAAATTAATCAAAAATTCTTATTCTAAACTTTACCTCAAATCACATAATATCATCATCATCAACTGATTGATCCTCATCAAATTGTGACCCTAAGCATGCAGGACATAAAGTATAACCATTCGCTGTTTTGAGGCCATCAGAATAGTTATTGCAATCATCGCAAAACCCTTCATATTTAACATGTGCACGATTTTTTTCTTCAGGAGTTTTTTTTGCATTGGTTTCAATAAGTAGTCTTTCTCTATGTATGCGAAGCAATCCAGGCGCAAATTTAAGAATATCGTTTGTCGAAATAATTCCTATTGGTTCTTCTAGATTATTATCGTTTACAACAAGAATTCTCTCAATATTCTCCTGACCCATCATCAGCATAGTATTTTCAACAGTTTCATCTACTGAAATATGAACGATGGGTTTACTAATCGCGTCATCTACCATGATAATTCCTGGGTCAAGTGCACGGCCTACAACTCGATTAATGATATCTCCTTTAGTAATAATTCCCTCGATTTTCATAGTTTTTGAATTAGTGATAATAACAGAACCGATGTTGTTTTCAGTCATGATTTTTGCTGCCTCTGTTACAGGTAGATTGTTTGGCATTGATATTACTTCTTTTTTTCGATTTTTTACGAGTTCTCCTATAAGAATTTCTTCTTCATTACTAATCAAGTTTGATATCACTCCTTATTAGAGAAGGATATTATTTTCATATACAATCGGTACAAGATTCATATTCTGATTGTTTTGTCCTTTCCAGCTAAAAAAATGTTTTCATACCTGATATTCATGAAATTTAACATATATAAATTACTCGAGTTGCGCTTTAAATCACCTCCTATAAAAAAATGTCCTTTCACCTCTTCTCAAGAAGTTGCCCCCACTTCTTGATAGATTTGCTCACGGTGGAATTCATCCGCCCAAGAGGGAC
>SDBT01012084.1_pt1 | contig 13869 bp, 11 predicted proteins | sample 2277101 | NCBI WGS metagenome assembly SDBT01 (sample SAMN10404973, study PRJNA504765) | marine sediment metagenome | isolation source: marine sediment core GS10_PC15, 103 cmbsf | place: Arctic Ocean: Southern Knipovich Ridge | collected 2010
TGCGCTTGATTGGAGTGCTCGACGTACTGCACGAGTACGTCTGCGCGCTCAAATCGGCGCGCGCCTTGTCCTCACACGCCCTCGCGCCCGCTCGCGACGCCACCCGTTGAGAAGTCCGGGCTAGCAGGAAACATGATTGTCAAAACCATCCCCTCGCAACTGGCCAAGGGAGGTAACTGATGTCCGGACTCCGGCACACTTCCAACGACAAATTGGCCGGCGGCGTGCGGATTTTTCTCGGCTTGCTGTTCGTGATGACGGGCGTGATGAAGCTTGTTGTCCCGATGTTGGCTGAGGCGTGGTCTGGCCAACTTCTTGCGGCGCAGCTCCCTCTTTACGAGCTCAACGTGAGGCTCGTTCCCTTCATCGAGATCGCAGTAGGCGTGGCGCTCCTGATCGGTGCTCATACGCGCTTCGCCTGTTCGGTCGTGATCGGCATCATGGTGGTTGCGACATACGTTCACGTCGTAGTGGATGATCCGTCGCTGTTCCCCTTGCAGCCGAGCGAACCGATCATACCGCTGATTGTGTTCGCGATGAGCGCATACCTGATCTGGAAGGGGGGCGGAGCGGGCAGCCTCGACCTGAGGACCAGCAAGCAGTAGCGCTGCGTCAGCGAACGCCGGAATATCGGGGGATTCCTGGGTATCTGGGCCGGCGTGAACGCCGCCGGCGAGTGGTGTCGGTGGAGCGGTAGGGGAAGGAGCTGGCAGATGTCATGCTACGGGACTCGCCAGCATTATCCCCACCCCTAGCCGTCGTTCCTGGCGCCTACTACAATTCTGCCCTTCTTCTCCACACAGGAACGCGTCATCGTGATCGGCAAGATCCTCGCTCATTACGAGATCCTTGAGCCGCTCGGGGCGGGTGGCATGGGCGAGGTGTATCGGGCGCGGGACACCAAGCTCGAGCGCGATGTGGCCATCAAGGTGCTGCCTGAGGACTTCGCCAGCGATCAGGACCGCCTTGCCCGCTTCGAGCGTGAGGCCAAGCACCTCGCTTCGCTGAACCACGCCAACATCGCCACGATCTATGGTTTGGAGGATGCCGACGGCGTTCGTTTCATCGCGATGGAGTGCGTCGAAGGAGAGACACTCGCCGAGCGCATTGCAGCTGCCGGTCGTCTCGATGTTGAAGAGGCGCTCGACATTGCCCGGCAGATCGCCGAGGCGCTCGAGGCCGCGCACGCGGCAGGCATTATCCACCGCGACCTCAAGCCCGCCAACGTTAAAACCACGCCCGAAGGAAAGGTTAAAGTACTCGATTTCGGGCTGGCCAAAGCGTGGGAGGGTGGAGGAGAGGGCAGTGGCGCTGAAGCGTCGGACGGCGTCGACCTGAGCCAATCGCCGACAGTGATGGGCGCCACTCGCACCGGCGTGATCCTTGGCACCGCTGCCTATATGAGCCCCGAGCAGGCACGCGGCGGCCAGGTCGACAAACGCACCGACATCTGGGCTTTCGGCTGCGTGCTGTGGGAATGCCTGACGGGACAGAGGTTGTTCGGCGGCGCGACGGCGTCCGATTCGATCGGCGCGATCCTGCACACCGAGCCCGACTGGGCACTTCTTCCCGGGGACACGCCCGCAGCCGTGCGGCGCCTGTTGCGACGCTGCCTGGCCAAGGACTCGCGCAAGCGACTGCACGACATCGCCGACGCGCGAATCGAGCTGGAGGAGCGCGAGCTCGAGGACCGCATGCTGGATGACTCGGAGTCGTCTCCGCTCGCCACGGCGGGCTCCACGCGCGGCTATAAGATCGCCGTCTCGATGCTGGCAATCGCCTTCGTTGCCAGCCTGACCGCCGCCCTGCTGTCCTTCACGCGGCCGGCAGCTGATCGGTCGGACTCATGGGGCGGCAACCCGCTGGCCGGCGCCAGGTTCACCAAGGTCACCGATTTCGAAGGAGCCGAGTTCGACGCCGCGATCTCGCCTGACGGCAGAGTTGTCGCCTTTGTCTCCGACCGCTACGGACCGTTCGAGATCTTCGTTGGGCAGATCGGCGGGGGCGAGTTCCGCAGTGTGACCGAGGGTGGGGAGGAGTTTGCGCTGGAGGATGCCCGCGCACCGGTGAACAGCGTCGGGTTCAACGGCGACGGCACGGAGATTTGGCTCGGTGGCGGTCCGTGGCAAAGAGTGCGGTCGATGCCCCTGATGGGCGGGCCCTTGCGCAACTTCCTCGGAGAACACGTCGTCAGCGTTGCATGGTCACCAGATGGCGAGCAGGTCGCATATCACGAGCGCCTCGAGGGTGACCCGATGTACGTCGCAGACCGCAACGGTGCAAACAGCCGGCTGGTCCTTTCTTCACCCGAGGGAAACCACCAGCACTTTCCGATCTGGTCGGTCGACGGGCAGTGGATTTACCTGGTGCGCGGCCGGCCGACGACCCTCGAGATGGGCTTATGGCGAGTGCGTCCGGATGGCAGTGATCTGGAGCGTTTGACCGAGCGAAAGCTGGACGTGAAATACCCCACGCCGCTCGATGAGAACACGGTCCTCTACAGCGCTCGCGATGCGGATGGGGCAGGGCCTTGGCTGTGGGCGGTGGACGTGGACACCAAGGTCTCCAGGCTAGCAAGTGTTGGACTGGAGCAGTATGCCTCGGTTGCGGCCAGCGCCGACCGGAGCCGCCTGGTGGCAACCGTCCAGAATCCCCAAGCGGAGTTGTTGAGCGTGCCGATTCTCGATCGCCTGGCAACCGAGAGCGATGTCGAACCTCTCGCCGGCCTGCCTGCAGGGCGAGCGCTGGCCCCGCGCTTCGGTGGCTCTTCGCTGTTCTATCTGTCCTCACGCGGGAGCGGCGATGGGTTGTGGCGCCTTCGGGACGGTCAGGTCGCGGAGATCTGGAGGGGCAGCGAGACGGCGCTGCTCGAGCCGGCGGCAGTTTCCCCCGACGGTGAATCTGTCGTGCTGCTGCTGCGCCTAGATGACGGGTGGCGCCTTCACGTTTTGAGCGCCGACGGCGCCCTGCTCGAGGTGCTGTCGGAGAGCGTAGATGCGCGCGGCGCAGCCGCGTGGTCGCCGGACGGGCGGTGGGTTGTTACGGGTGGAAGCGCGGCGGGCGTTGTGGGGCTGTTCAAGATCCCAGTGGACGGCGGCACCCCGGTGCGAATCGCCGACGGCGAGGCATTGAATCCCGTATGGTCGCCGGATGGGGATCTGATTGTCTACGCCGGCACACAGGTCAATGTGGCCTCGCCGCTGGTGGCCGTTCGTCCCAATGGAGATCCGGTCGAACTGCCGGAGATCCTTTTGTACCGATCCGGCGAGCGCATGCGCTTCCTGCCGGACGGTTCGGGGCTCGTCTACATGCGGAGCTTAGGTCCTTCTCAGGATTTCTGGCTCCTCGATCTCACTACGATGAAGAGCCGGCAGCTAACCCAGTTCGACACGAGCGCAACGATGCGCACCTTCGACATCACACCGGACGGCCAGCGGATCGTCTTCGACCGATTGAGCGAAGACTCCGATATCGTGCTGATCGAGCTGGAGCCACAGAGGTGACTCTGGACGAGACATGAAAGGGGGATGGCCAATGAACGAAGGCTTCGATCCTGATGTTGTCGCGAAGTATGAGCGCGACACCTGGAGTCGTTGTGCAGACGGCTACGTTGACACATTTGCGGGGATCACGCGCGAGACGGTTCCACTGCTAATGGAGGCCGGGGGGATTGGACCTGGGAGTCAGGTCCTCGAGATAGGCTCAGGGCCTGGTCATGTTGCTGACCTGCTCGGCAGCGCGCTGAAGGTGTAGCGGGTACCGGTGGTAGGAAAGACTCTCGGACATTACGAGGTCATCGAGCCGCTCGAGACCGGCACCGGAACGAGTGTCGACGGTTTAGGTGGCCTGGAGAATCCATGAAATCGGTCGAGGCGATCCCGTTCGAAGAGATCACCGCCGCGGCTGTGCGGCTCGAGGGCAAGATCGTGCGGACGCCCCTTGTCCGCCTCCAGATCGACGCGCCCGCCTCGATATGGCTCAAGCTCGAGAGCCTGCAGCCGATCGGCTCGTTCAAGGTTCGCGGCGCCGGCAACGCCATGGCGCTGCTCGGTCCGGAAGGGCTGGCCGATGGCGTCTACACAGCGAGCGCCGGCAACATGGCCCAAGGTGTGGCGTGGAACGCGCGCCGGCTCGGAGTGCCGTGTGCGGCCGTCGTTCCGGACCACGCGCCGGCCACCAAGTTGGACGCGATCCGGCAGCTTGGCGCCAAGATCGTGAAGGTCCCCTTCGACACCTGGTGGCAGGTGCTCCTCGATCACCGGTACGAGGGCATGGACGGCGTCTTCATCCATCCGGTCACCGATCCGGCGGTGATCGCCGGCAACGGCACCATCGGCCTGGAGATTCTCGAAGATCTGCCCGAGGTGGATTCCGTGGTGATTCCCTTCGGTGGGGGAGGCCTGAGCTGCGGCATCTCCTCGGCGATCAGGGCCCGTAATCCCGGCACGGCTATTTACGCGGCCGAGGTGGAAACCGCCGCACCCTTGGCCGCCTCGTTTGCGGCGGGGGAGCCGACGACCATTGACTACACGCCGAGCTTCGTCGACGGCATCGGAGGCAAAAGTGTGCTGCCGGAGATGTGGTCGCTGGCCCGGAGCCTTGTTGACGATTCGATCGTCGTCTCACCGTCGGCGATTGCCGACGCTGTACGAATGCTCGTGGAGATGAACCGTGTGGTCGCCGAAGGGGCGGGGGCGGCTCCGGTGGCTGCCGCCCTGGCTCGTGGCGAAGAGCTCGGCAACGTGGTCTGCATCGTCTCCGGGGGCAACATCGATGCCTCCACGCTGGCCAAGATCCTAGAGGGCGAGGTGCCGTGAGCTGAACCTGACGGCGCTCGCCGCACTAGGCCAGCCTCCAGCTACTGTCCTCGCTGCCGTTCTGCGGCCCGGGCTTTGACCTTCTCCGCGATATCGGGGAAGTGCGTGAGCACATGGTCGAACAGATCTCTGTCGAGACGATAGAGGTCACAGTAATCGATGGCCCGCACGCTGGCCGACCGTGGTTGATCGAACACCAGCGCCATCTCTCCGAAGAAATCCCCCTTCGACATGGTCGAGTAGACCGTTGTGCCGTCGGGCGACAAGGCCTCCAGCGTGCCGCGGGTGACGAAATACATGTCTCTGCCTCGATCGCCGGCCCGGATCACGTAGTCACCCGGCATGAAGACCACCGACTTCATTTCCAGCGCGATCTCGCGTATGAACGCCTCGCTGGCGTCCTTGAACAGGGGGACGTGCTCGAGTAGATCGCGCTTCAGAAACAGAGTCACCTCGGTGCCCAGGCTCGGAGGCAGTCCGCTGAGCACCGCGCCCTCATTGTGGTCGAGTTTCTGCTGCCACAAGTAGCGGTAATAGTCTTTGATGCGTTGCTGTAGCTGGTTCGGGAGGTCCCGATAGCTCATGAACGCGCCCACCTGCTCCATCTTCTGCAGATAGTTGACTCGTGCCGGATCGAGGTTGGCGAGGATCGTCGAGACCGTGCCGATGATGAACCCGTAGACGCCCACCCCGAGCATCATCACGCCCATCGCGTACATCCGTTGCAGGTTGTTCTCCGGCGCCACGTCGCCGTAGCCGACCGTGCTGAGCGTCGTGACACACCAGTAGAGACCCTCGAGATAGCGGGTCCAGCGGTCGGCACCGGCCTCAACTCCCCGGATCTCGATCCAACCGCAGGCGATCCAATGCGAGCTCAGGGCCATCCCGTAGAGGAAGAAGGCCAGCCTGAGCGCGTTGACCCTCTTGATCTGGTGGGAGCGCCAACGCCTCATGAGCTGCGCTACACGGCCCAGCTTCAAGAGCCGCAGCAGCATCAGGGGAGTGTTGCCCAGAATGAAGTACACCGGCAGGGCGGCGGCGATGTCGATGACGGCCCCCGCCACTTGCTGACCCTTGCGCGGGGTCCCGCCTCTCCCTACGTCCTCCCCGAAGGGTCCCGAGCGCCGGTAGCGGATGCCGATATCGAGAACAAAAACGGCAGTGACAATGAGCTCCGGAAGGATCAATCCGGTGGTGGACTCAAAACCGAGGACCAGGTGTGCCGGCACATAGAGCGCCGCGGCTGTGGCGCAAACGCTGATGAGAATGTCCCAGCCCCAGGCCAGGACGTTGTGCCCTCGCTCCATTTTGGCCATAGTCCCCGAGGTCAATGCCTATCGTGGCGAGCTCGACCGCGGGCCAGCATAGCAGCATCTGAGGAATCTCTCACGGAGTATCCGAGACCGTTGTAGCTACCGACAAGCTGGGTTAGCCTCGTCCTCGAACTCCCAGCACTGTCGACGCTCCGCCAGGGAGGCGGGCCATGAACGGGTTCGTCCACGACATCGACCCGCTGATCTTGGATCTTTTCGGGTTCAAAGTCTGGTACTACGGTGCCGCGTATGCCATCGGCTTCCTCGGCATACACCTTTGGCTCCTGTGGCGCCGCCGCGAGCTTGGATGGACGCACGAGGAGGTCCTGGACCTGTCGATCCTGTGGGCCTCGTCCGTGCTGATCGTCGGCCACCTGTTCGACGTTTTCGTGTACGAGTGGGCCTACTACCGCGAGCATCCACTCCACATCCTGACCCCGTGGGTGGGAGGCTACGCTTCGCACGGGGTGTTGCTTGGGGCTCTACTCGGGGCGCTGCTCTTTGCGACGTGGCGCAAGAAGAGGTTTCTGGTGATCGCCGATGAGGTAGTCATCCCGGCTGCCCTCTTCTTCGGCCTGGGGCGCATCGCCAATTTCATCAACGGCCAGATCAACGGTACCCTCACCGACGTCTGGTGGGCGGTGAAATTCCCCGGCATCGAGGGATTCCGTCACCCGGTGGCGCTGTACGAGGCGCTCAAGAATTTGGCGATCATCCCGATTCTCCTGCTGGTGCGCCGCCACAGTGTACCCGGGCAAGGCAAGCTCTTGGCTCACTTCATTTTCTGGTACGGATTCCTGCGCCTCTTCACCGACTACTTTCGCACCTACGGCAGACAGGTGCTGGGCATTGGCACGGGGCAGTACTACAACCTGCTGATGGCCCTCATCGGCTTCACCCTGATCCTCTGGTTTTCGCGGCGCTCGGGGGCGGAGGCCGCTGAAGGTGCCGGTGCCACAGACGTGGGTGGTGCAATCGAGGAGGCGCCCGGAGGGAGTATCGGGCTTTGGATCAGGCGGGTCATTTTTGTCGCCTTGCTACTTGTTTCCCTTACCATCCCCAGTAGCTGGACGAAGGCCGCCGAGCTCTGGCTCGAGGGGGGGGCCGCTGCCGTGAGCGACAGCTCCTCACCAGCAGGCTGAAATCCCATCCCGCCGGTACGATCAGCTCAAGTTGATTCCTGGCCGCCTCAGCGCGGCGGGAAGATGAGCTCGGCCAGATCCTCCGCGAGCTGGTGGCTCACCGGAACGCCCCCGTCCCGCTCGCCGGAATTCGAGGTAACCACGATGGCGACTCCCTCTTCCGGGTAGGTTGCGAGAACGGCCCCGTGGCCAAAATCCTCGTAACCGCGAGTCCAAAACGATGCCGTGCCCCGCGGCGTCGGCGAGACGAACCACCCATACCCCACACCCAGCGTTTCACGCATCACATGCGGAGAGAGAAGCCGACGGCGAGGCGCCGCCGACAGCACCTCGTCGTCCTCGAGCGCCTGGTACCAGAGGTACAGGTCCTCGGTCGTCGAGAACATGCCCACGCCACCGCGAAAGCCCCAGTTGGGGCCCAGAATTGACGAGTCAGTGAGTTCGCCATAGAGGATGTCCGCCACCTCCGGGTGGTTCTCCGGCCCCCAGAAGCCGGTGTGCCGCATGTCGGCCGGCTCGAGCAGCTGTTCTCGAAGAAATGTCTCGTACGGTTGTCCGGCGGCGATCTCGACCACGGCGGCAATGAGATTGTAGGCATCGTTCGAGTACCCGAAGCCTTCGCCCGGCGGCCGCACCAGCGGATGAGCAAGGATGGCCCGGACCGCCTCATCCCGGTTGGCGATCCCGTCGGCTGCATAGTGCTGCTCGAGACCAGCAGTGTGCGTCAAAAGCTGGTGGAGCGTGATGTCGCGCTTGTCGATGGGAACCGCGGGAAAGAAGCGCGTGATCGAATCGTCGAGCGATAATCGTTCCTGTTCCATCAACTTCAGGATGGCAGCGGCGGCGAATTGCTTCGAGATCGAGGCGACCCAGAAAGGGGTTGTGGTCGTGACGGGCTGCGTGCGCTGCTGGTTGGCCCATCCGTAGCCCTTGTGCAGGATGATGCTGTCGTCCGTCGCGATCAGCACCGACCCGTTGAATCCAGAATCTTCGGCCTGCATGAGGAAGACGTCGATTCGCTGTCCCAAATCATCCTGAGCGATGGCGCCTCGTGGTCCCGCGGCCGCAGGTGGAGCTGTAGGTGGGCGAGCGGAAGCAAGAAAGGGCAGGGCGGCGACCACCAGAAGCGCTGCCACAAGGGCCTGGATCGTCGATGCGATGGATACTCGAGTCATCGTTCGTTCAGTTGACATAAGTGTGGGGTCGGCGCTCAGGCCCTCCTCGCGCGCATCGGCAACCTTCTTCTCGTCTTCAACTACCAGAATCTGCATCGCAGACATCTTCGACAGTCATGATAACTCCCCCACATCTCGTTCTCCTTGAAGATTCCCTGACAACCGCTCAAGAGGCACTCGTCCACCCCAGAACGCTGGTAGACTCGACGAGGAGCTTCTTGGCCACTTCGTTCGTTCCCAGGCGGAGCGCATCTCGCGTGAGATCCTTGATCTGGAGTGTGGCTTTCCTCTGCGCTGCGCCACTCGCGGCGGTCGCTGCCCAGTCGAGCGAACTCAGTACGGTTCAGGCGTACCGGATCAGCGAGCCGATTCGCGTGGACGGTGAGCTGAACAAACCGGCGTGGGGACAACTCCAGTGTGGCGCTTCGCCCGGTAGCAGGCCGTGGTGAAAGTGTGGTGGGTCTGGGAGGTAGGACTTGCGGGCGAGGGCAAGGAGGGACGACGACGAGATGCTGGCGCCATCGCGGAGGAATCACGACGAAGCCATTCGGCCGCAACTCCTACCTCCCCGGAGGGTTACGCCGCCAAGGGCGCATCTGCTGCGTTGCCGCGCCTCGACGATGCGCAAGTGGCATCGCCTGCGTCGCGCGCCTTGCATCTGCCCCCTTGGCGGCGTAACCAGACCCATCACACTTTCACCACGGCCTGCTGGGCTCGCCCAGCTCGACGTTGATTCCCGGCGGCTTCTCGGTTTCGATCAGGAGGATTGGGGCCTTTGTTGAGCAGGGTTCGCTCGGGGAATTGCTGAAGAACCCGCGTTCCGAGACGCTCCGTGCTTTTGTTGGCAACTTCCAGCAGGCCTGAACGAATCGTAGGGGTGAGGGCCGTGTGGCGTTCTCGAAAGGGCGCCGCGCTCGGATACCCCGCGCCATACTGGTCGTCCTTCGTTTCTGGTATACTCAACTTGGTTCTAATTTGAACTGGTCAGAAAGAGCTCTCGACGCCGGGAGGCTAGACGAAAACCTTACACGCGTCGATCGAGCGTGCTAGTGAACCAGCCGCCTTCTCCGAGCCTTAGAAGGAATATTCATGACAAGTGAGATCAACGTCATTACCGCGATGGAGACGTTGGTTTTAGGCCAGGTCGAATGAAGACGGCCAGCATCCAGGGCCCGGCGGCAGACTGTCAGGAGACACTTCTACTGTTGAAGCGGCTCCACCACGAGTCGCAGGCGCATCTCGACCGTCTGCGGTCCCAGGTCGGTTCCGGGACCACGGTTGGCGTCAACGCGAAAGGCGACGCGCAGAGGCACTTTGACGTCGCCGTGGATCAATGGGTTCGACGCTGGCTCGCCGAGCATTGCGATGGTGGGATCGTGGTATCGGAGGAGAAAACCGAAGCGCTGGAGTTCGGTAACGAACAGGATGGGTACCGGTTCGTCGTCGATCCCGTCGACGGCTCAGACAATTACGCGCGTGGCCTGCCGTTGTCCGCGTTGTCTGTCGCCGTCCTCCCGCGCGAGGCACCTTTGTGTGCAGATCGGGTCGTTTACGGGCTGGTCGGCGACGTCTCTGATGGTAATCCCATCGTGGCGGCTCGAGAGCAGGGCGCATATCGGAGCGGCCAGCGACTACGCACCTCGAGGACACATTGCCTTCGAGACTCTGTTCTGTCCTGCGAGCTGAATCATTGGGCCCCCGACGGCTCTCTGGCCAAGATCCTGAAAGGCTGCGCTGGCGTGCGTGCCTACGGTTGTGCATCACGTGCCCTTTGCTTGGTAGCGGTGGGTGCGCTGGACGCTCATATCGACGTCCGGAACCGATTGACGCCCGAGAGCTTTCTCGCAGCCTCGCTGATGGTCACCGAGGCGGGAGGCCACGTTTGTCGTCTCGACGGAGCAGCTCTCGGACCATTCCGTTCGCTGCAGGACCGTACGACCCTCGTTGCTGCGTCGACAAGAGAGCTCGCGGAGGAGATCATCGATGCGATCGCCAGATAGGGGCCCATCAACTGTTACGGCCCTGCCGCTTGCAGTGATTCTCGCGGGCGGCGAGGGAACTCGCCTGCGAAGTGGCCGTTCTGTGATACCCAAGCCGCTCGTTTACCTACGGGGTCTTTCGCTCGCCGAAAGATCTGTTGCGCAGCTGCTCGCCGCGGGCGTTGAGCGCATTGTCGTCGTTCTAGGGAGTGAAGCAGAACGTGTTCGTTCAGAGTTCGAGAGGATCGCTCGGCGCCGCCGAGTTCAGATAGCCTTTGTGGTGGCCGAGGACTGGCAGAAGGGCAACGGTTGCTCCGCGGCCGCAGCCGCGCAGCTCGTCGGGGACGACCCATTTCTCCTGACCATGGTCGATCATCTGCTGTCTCCAGAGATGATCCGACAGGTACTGGCAGATCCTCCCAGTGCGCACGAACTTACGCTCGCAGTCGATCGAGACACCGACAGCGTTTTCGATGTGTCCGACCTCACGAAAGTGGAGACATCTAACGGCCGTGTCGTAAGCATAGGGAAGGACCTACCAAGGTGGAGCGCGGGCGACACCGGGCTATTCTATTGCTCGTCAAGACTGTTCGATGGCCTATCACGAGCACACGGGCAAGGTAGGTTCTCGCTGACGGACGGCGTCCGGGAGTGCATAGCCGAGGACGAGGTCCGCACGATTGACGTGACCGGCGAGCGCTGGCTCGATGTGGACACACCTGAAGCTTTCAGGGAGGCGCTACAGCGGATCGACACGGCGATGGCAAAAGGTGGGGAAGATGGCTTCGTCTCTCAATACCTGAATCGGCCCCTCTCACGACGCCTGTCTGTGGCTTTCGCGTCAACTCCGCTCACGCCCAATCACATCACGGCTTTGTCCTTCCTGATAGCGATGCTTGGCGCCGTCGGCCTGGCTACCACGACCCCGTGGCTCTGGGTTGCCGCGGGAGTGCTCATCCAAATCGCCTCGATCGTGGATGGGTGTGACGGGGAGATCGCGAGGATCAAGCTACTTCAAAGTCCACAGGGTGCTTGGCTCGATACGGTGCTGGATCGGTACTCTGACCTAGCCATTGGCCTTGCGGTGACCTTTGCCGCCTCGCAACTCGACGGCGCGGCTTGGATCTGGCCGGCCGGCTTCGCTGCGACCGCGAGCTTCCTCATGTCGAGCTACGTGACCAAAGAGTTCCAGATTCGATTCCGGCATCCTTATCCCAACAATCTCGTCAGCAAGCTCAAACGGCGCGATCTTCGAATCCTCGTCATCGCCGTTGGTGCCGTGCTGGGACACCCGCTGACGGCGCTGCTGGCTATTGGCTTCTTGACCCACCTGGCTGTGCTGCAGATCCTCGTTTCTGGCTGGCACACTCGTCATGTTTCGCCACGTGCGGTGACGCCACTCCTGAACCCCAGACAAGCGAGCGTTGATATCCTCACGGATATCGTCGTGGGCACCAATCGTGGCGGCGCCATAGACTTGCCAACCGCGCTTTCTTCAACCGGCGGGGCACCGGTTGCGCTGGCAGCCGAACCTCTCGAGCACAGCGCAATCATGGTGCCAGGTAAGCGAGGGTAGGGCGGCTACTCAAGGCACAGCCATGACGGGTTGTCCCACCGTGGTTCAGGCCCCGGTTGGCAGGCGTGCCCTCCAGCACTGGCCTTGTGCTCCTTTTTGAGCGTAGTCGTCCAACTGTGAGGCGAGATTGCTTGCCTGACCTGACCCCTAGAGCCGATCCAGGTGTGATCTCGTCGGTGACCAGCCCCCAGAAGCTGCTGCCGGCCCCCAGAAGCCACTGCCAGCCCGTTCCCTTGGTCGACAGCATAAAGGCATAAAACGACAGTCTATTCCCTGCGCGGACATTTCGTGGCAAGATCCTGCCGTCATGCCCCGATCCACGAGAGTCCTACTTCACCTGAGCGACGGCCGCCGGGTGCCGCTGGAGCCCGAGGAAGTCTTCTTCCTGCAGGCAGTCGGCGACACGACCGAGGTCCGCACTCGGGGCCGGAGACGCCTGCGCGACCTCCGCTCGCTGGGCGAGGTCATCAGGCTCTTTCCCCCAGGGCTGTTCGTCCAAGTGCACCGGTCGTACGCGGTCAACGCCGACCGGGTCGGCGAGGTACGCCGCCGCCCTTCCAGCCGCGACTGGGAGGTCAAGCTGGAGCCTCCAGTGAACCAGGTTCTGCCTGTCGCCCGCAGCCGGCTCGAAGCGCTGTGGGCGGCGTATGGGGAGGGCTGAGCGTCGCTAGGTCAGTATCACCTCGACGGCGCTCTCGAGCGGGCGCCGCGCCCTTTCTGCCCGTGGCAAACGGGCCGGGCTTGCCTGACACTGGGAGTTGTCGCGGCCAGCCCAGCCGACCCGCAAGGAAGACGATAACGCGGTCCGGCTCTTGGTTTTCCCCCCTTCAAGAAAAAAGCCCGCCAGTGCTCAAGGACGCCCGCAGGCGCCCGGCAGAACGGCGGGCAACATTGAGCACACCGTGGCATGGGGGGGAGTGAGTGCCAACAGATATGACAGCTGACGTCGGGTTCATGCCAGGAACTGCACGCCGTCTCAGTTCCTCTCGTCCATTCCTTCACGGCCCGTGATCGCCTGGTAGACCAACGCCCGCAGCCTGGCCTGGTCGTCCAGGCCATTGGCGGGAATCAGTTGGCTGAAGTAGACGATCACGAGATCCTCGGCCGGGTCGACCCAGTAGGTGGAGTGGTAGGCGCCGCCCCAGCCGTACTCGCCGACAGATCCCGGCTCACCGCGGGCGCCCAGATCCTCGACAACCTGGAACCCGAGCCCGAATCCGGTGCCTGGAGCCTCGGCCGCGAGCAGATTGCCCACATGGTTGACGGTCATGAGCTGGATGCTCTTGCGCGACAGGATCCTCACACCGTCCAGTTCTCCGCCGTTCAGCGTCATCTGGAGGAAGTGCGCGTAGTCGCGAGCCGTGGAGAGCAGACCGGCTCCACCCGAGTAGCTCTTCCGCGGCCCCTCCACGTAGGCGCCCTGACCGACCATCCCGCCGGGGGCGGGCGCTGGCGAAAGACCATCCTCGCCCGCGGAATAGACCACCGAGAGACGCTCACGCTTCTCGACCGGCAGGTAGAAGTGCGTATCGTGCATCCCGAGCGGCTCGAAGATACGGGTTCGGAGAAACTCGTCGAGCGACATGCCGGAGACAACCTCGACCACGGCCCCGAGAATGTCGGTGGAGTAGCCGTAGACGAATCGCTCCCCGGGCTGTGCTTCGAACGGCAACCCCGCCATGCGGGCGACGGTTTCCACGATCGGTTCATCCCGGTCCGCGAAGTACCACCCCTGGATCCCGGCCTCGGCCCAGCGCTCGCTCGCGGGCCCACCGCCGTAGCCCACTCCGGAGGTGTGCGTCAGCAGGTCCCGGATCGTGATGGCACGATTGGCCGGAACCACCTCGTAGCCGCCGTCACCATCGCC
>SDBT01012085.1_pt1 | contig 13869 bp, 24 predicted proteins | sample 2277101 | NCBI WGS metagenome assembly SDBT01 (sample SAMN10404973, study PRJNA504765) | marine sediment metagenome | isolation source: marine sediment core GS10_PC15, 103 cmbsf | place: Arctic Ocean: Southern Knipovich Ridge | collected 2010
TGGAAGTTTGTTATGTTTTTAGCGCGCTCCGGGTCGCTGTACAACGTCCGATCTGTGAAACCACCAACCGGCGGTTTGTGTTTCGTCGGCCAACCACCAGCCGGTCCTTTGGGGCCACGGGGGACTGCCTCGACCTTCTTCGCGATCTTCTTTTTCTGTCGGTATGGCTGCTCAACTTTAATCCATTGGTTAGTGTGCCTAGCCTCTTCAAAAATCCTTTGTTGCTCTATTGAGGCGGGCATGATTTCAGGTCGGTCGTCAGGGGCCGCCGACTCAAACCGCACGATAAATTCCTGGTGTGGTGACGTAGCTTTTGCCCAAAACGTCGAATTGATGCTTGCGCCAGTCAACGAAAATCCATCGGGGCGGAACCCGCATTGAAGACACAGCTTCTCATGTTGGAGCCTGTCATAAAGTACATTGCCCGAACATTGAGCACAGGGCTCGTCTAACAACATTTTTATTCCGATACGTGCGCTTTGGTAAACTTTCTAGGGTGATATACACGCCTGGGTAAACTTGCGCAAGTGTTCTCAAATTTGATATATTTGAATCGACCTTTCAGCGGGGTCTGGGGCCCTTGTTGGTATCTGCCTACCGACAGGGCCCTTTTACATGCCTTTTTCCATCTCGCATGACTGCATGCTTACCTGCGCGCATGGTGGCATGCAGTTCGGGCTAACCCGTCGCCGTGTGAGCATCCCTGATTACAATAAACCGCTAAGGGCGTGTCTCTCGCGAGGTACAATGGATGGCCCGGCTCGCCGCTTTTCGTTAAGCCGGTCGCGTTGTTGGGTAAAACCAGATGATAGGTCTGTTGATGTTGCGCTATTAAGGCCGCCACCTGTGAACCACGGCCATTTAGTAGGCCGTGTGCGCCCCAGGCTAAGACGACCTTATCGCAGTTGGTGACCGTCGTTGCGATATGGTAATCATTCGCAACGCCCACAGGATCAGAGGCATCATAGAGCGCTTCCGGGTCCGTGCTGCGCAGGGCAAAGATGTTTAAGATTTCGAGGTGTGCAAAACCCCACCTGCGAGCGAAGTCAATGCAGCGGCGAATGGTTGGGTCGTTATTCACTTCGTCCGCCGTCGAGGGATTCAGCATCACGAACGCGAGCGTCCCTTCACCGAGGGTGTTAACGTCTCGACGTAAGGTATATCGGTATTTACGATCCTCGGAAAATACGGTGCCTGTTGTCATTTATTCATACCTCTCCATCAAACGCGGACTTGTATTCGGGCCTTGAGTACGTCGGCGACGATCATTACATCGCCATATGCTTTCACGGGGTCTTTTTCGAGAGCTTCACGCAGTGTGGTTTTAGTAAGATTCCGCACGGCGGGGTCCATGAGAATCGCTACGATAATCTCATCAAGTGTGAGCCCCATTTCGAGCGCCTGGGCGACTGTCATTTAATAGACCTTAAATGCCTTTCATTTGCGATTATGTCTCTACGGTCCCGATGCCCCATCGCCACCGGATTTGCAGGCTGCAAGGCTATGCAGCGCCGTTTCCAATGGTCCCCTAGCGCACACTCAACACAGCCTGTGATTTTCTTTTTGCAGAAACGGCACCAAGGTTTACTTTCACCCCTCGGCCACGCCGGATGCTCACAATCTTTCTTCACAGGCTCGCCCACGCACGCGCTCGCCACTAAACATCATCTATCTTCCCGATCTGGCAGTCCACAACCACTGTCGTTGGGTCTTTGATCTCGACCTTAACCGCAAAGGGCCATGACCATACGTCCTTGGTGTCGAACTCTTCCTCCGTCTCGATATCCAGCCTGATGTAATAGCGTTTCATGAGTGTTCCTGCCTCTCAAACTCTTCAAGAAACTTGACTTCGTAGTCTTCTAGCGGGTCGTTGACAGGGAAACGTGGCGGGTCGCTTAGGAACTCCCGAAACATTTTTACTATGTCAGCAGAGGGGGACATAAATCCTGCCGCCCATTTGTCTTCACTCCACTGGCGGTAGGATTCAAGTAATTTCTCAGTGCCGACCGTCCGAAATTCGATGTAATCGAGATGAAGGTTTCCACACCTAGTCGGGTCGTCACAGGTGCAGGCCTTTTCGGAATCGAGGATCGCGTCGATGTCCCCGTTCTCGGCGGCAGCAGCCAGTTCAACGGACCTGTTGCGGGCCAATGTATTCACCGCGTCCCTGAAACCTTCAAGCTCTGATTTGTGGCCCTCAGTTCTCTCGTCAAGCTCGGTCATGTCAATGATTACGACGGCTAGAGTAGGCATTTATTCCTCCGTTAGATTGAGTGCTAATTGGTTGGGATTCCCACCGTTCGCGTACATATCCCAGACTTCAAAGTCCAACTCGCGGGGAGTCTTACCACGTTGTGCTGCCTCGCTGAGAAAGGCTCGCTCTAATTCCTCATACCGAGCGCCCGCCAGCGGAGTCGATTTTGGAGCGGGGTATCCGAGGGACCGTAGCCACTTCAAAACATGGGTGTCGAGCGCCGCACACATCGCACCTGGCCGCGTCCACAAGATGAAGAAACGCGCCGTCTTCGGCCCCACTCCGTGAACGCCTTCAAGCTGCTGAATCGTGCAATGATAAGGGTCAAGATCAATAAGGCTTGGGAAGCATTTTATTAACCGGCCATATGATCCTGTCTTTATCGACCGAAGCCACTGGTTAAGATCGTCAGCGCAAATGTGGTCGCGGATTACGTCAAAGGGCAGTTCCTCAAGTCTGTCGCGCACCAAAGCGAGTAGTTTCATCTCTGCGAATTTCGCTGACTTTCCGGCAACTAGCACTGAATAAATTAGCCGTGCCTGCACCTCCCAAAGGGTCAAGTCATGTCCGTCAGGCACCTCCCAAAGCCGCGTGTCATGTTCGTTAGGCGCTACATCCATGTCACTCCCATGTTATTAAATCGTTTCCTGTATTCAGGTAGATTCTGTGTTCGGCTGGACAGCTAAACCGGAGCACTTCGGCATCTTTTTTATTCACGCCACGTGCCACCATCCAGACAGTTTTCGCGCAGAATGGGCAAGTAGGCTGGTACCCTATGCCTGTGTGTCCCCACATGGGCCGCTTGGCCGGACGCCCAGCGCCACGCTCCCCAACAGGCCCTAGATATATGACCCGCACGGTAATGATCTTACTTCTGAATTTTTCCGTGACGCCTGAATAGCGGACTAGGAATCTGGTCGCGCTGCCGAGAAACGTGCCCCGTGTGGGTGCCACTGGTGCAACGTATGAATAGTCAACAAAGCCGCAGTCGGGGCAAAAAGGTTCCTCGTAACGCACCTCCATCCTTGTGCTGCACCTTGGGCACTCAGTCACTAGCTCTGTCGTGCGTGGAAGCTCTTCACGATTCCGTTCAACGAAAACTTTGTGTGTCACTTATGGTTTTCCTTTCGGTAATCTGTCGCGTTGATGCCTAAGACAAGCGTATTGTCTCGGTCGCTGCGGTCGAACACCCGTGACGCCAACCGGACGCCATACTGATCTTCAACCTCATCCTTGGTCAAGTTCGTCGCTATGGCTAACCGCCCGCCGTTATTGATCCGGTCCTCAATCAATGTCGTGATTTTCTCAGTAGCAAAATCAACCTGCCCCTCTCTACGCTGCCCGCGAGGGGCTTCCGCCCCAAGATCATCAAGCAGAACCGTGTAAAAGCTCGCGTAGTATTGCATTAGTGGGTAGGGCTCTTCGGGGCTCGCGGGTGAGCTAGCGAAGCGGAAGCGGTCTACGAAGTGCGCGGCAGTGTCGAAGCGAACACCTTTAGCGAAACTCAGATACTTCCGCCCGATGGCTTCCAAGAGATGGGATTTACCGACACCAGTTCCGCCAACGAGAACAAGAATTTTTGGTCCAAAATTCGCCGCAAAGTCCAATGCAGCGTTTCGAGCTTCCCTGATGCCCTTGCCCTCTCGGATGACGAAATTCTCAAATGTGCAGAGTCTTTTGGGTAAATTCGCCTCTTCCACCATCAACCTCAGACGCTCAGCGCCCTGCTGGGCGTTTTCGGCACACCTACAGGCAGCGAGACTCAAAGGGTGACGTAATTCGGCCATACGGGCGATTACAGCAGGATGGGAGATATCAAAGAAGTGGCACCTAACACAATTCGCGTCGTCAGGAATCTTTGTCAGGGCTATCTGCGTCCCCGGAATTGTACTCGGCCACAAATTCCTCATACTTGCTTTCTGGAAGCTTGACATCGGTCTGTCCATCTTGCCGTCGACGTCCTCTGCTCCGTTTTGGTCGACCATCTATTTTCCCTTCTCTCATCCAGCGAAGTAAGATCGCTTTTATGTATGCCCAGGTTAGGACGTTGCCTCTAACAGCTTCTGAAACGGCCTCGGAAAAGTGGATTGGCGGATCGTTGTAATGAAGCTCTCGGTAGACCTGAACATAATCGGCTATCTCATTCGCGATTACATCTATCGGACCAATGTACTTCTCATATGCAACAGAGAAGGATTCTATGAAATCCCATTCATGAGTTGCTGCTGCTTTTGCCCCTGGTGGTTCTAGTGACGGTTCTTGGTGGTTCAATAAGGTAGGGGGGGTGACGCCCACGTCAGGGTTTCGGGACGTGGGCGTCAGGGTTTCTGTCGCAGATGTCAGACTTTCTTTTGGCGCATTTCCGTTATTGTCCCCTGGAAAGTCTGACATATTGTCAGGGTTTAGCGCTGGGCTAGTGTTGCCGCCTGCTTCGACTGGTAGGGGATCGAAACCAACACTACCAAATATGATTTTATACCGATTGGATTTATGTCTGCCCGATCCATGAATGACCGAGAGCCAGCCTGTTTTCTTTAGTTCAACGATCACTCTGTTCACCTGCCGTGCGCTCAGTCTAGTTTTCTTCGCGATGACCGTCACAGACGGCCACGCCACGCCTTGGTCATCAGCGAAGTCTGCAATAGCAAGTAATGTCAAAAGCTCGCCGCTAGAATGCGGGGCATTTTGCCACACCCGACTCATGACCAAGATGCTCAATTCCGGCCCTCGCTAAAAGTCCGCCCTCGCGCCGCCTCCGTACTCTCAAACCAAGACTCACAAGGGCGGACCGCCTTTATTTATGTGGCCCCCTGGGTTTTCCAACAGGAATGTCTAGTCGAATACACCAAAGATATAAGCTGTGCCGTGATACACCCAGCAGCTTGCAAACTACACCCATGCGGCCACCGTTAGCACTGAGCAGCCTGGGAATGACTGTTTCAAGAGGCTCGCCGTTGAATTTCGTCTCAGCTTCCAACATACGGCGAGTCTTACGAGTCGTCATAACACCCGTGACTCCACCAACCCTCGATCCGTCAATCAAAGCAGAACCTCATTTGCTTTATGGCCCCATCCATCATCATCGTGACCTTCAACCCTGTCCCAACAATTTTCACACCATATTCGAGGCTCAACCCTATGCCCGGACTGCTCTATGGTCCTGCACGATGTGGAAAGCACCTGTGAGTAATTACGGGAGTCGATGGACAGCATCACTAAACGCTCATGATTACATAATGCCGACGCGCAGACCAAAATCAGTTCACTATGCTTGAAATACATCCTGAACCCTTGGCTGTCGCCGAGGCCTGGGATCGCACGCCCTTCAATAGGGCCGAGGAAACGCACAGCGCAAAGGTGATCGTCAACGTGGGGGACTTCCACAGCTTCGACATTCCCTAACAGGAAATTTACAAGGGGCCGTATCCCGTGATATTTGAACTCCCCAGGACATGCAGGGTCAAGGTTAACGCCGACTATATCGCCTATTTCGGGGTCGTAAGTCACCACGGCCACCTTCGATTGATGACGAGGAACAAGTGGTAGATCGGGGTCGCTGTGTGGCGGGCGGTGCGGAAGTAGTTGACAAAGCCCAAGGCGGTGCCGACGGCAATTCCGACCGCAAAAGTTTCAAAAGTGCTCGGACTCATCAGAAAACCAAGCAGCAACACAGGAGTGAAGCCAGAAAAGAACATTAAAACGTGGCTTGTGATGACGGCAAGACCCCAGATGTAGGGATTGAAGGTCCATTGCTGATCGACGTCGTCGTCCATGCGCTCACCCCTATGTAGTGGTTGCGGGGGTGAGAGTCGAACCCACTTATCAGGGCTTATGAGGCCCCATTCTTTCCAAAAGCCCCGCCGGAAGAGTATATTTCTCTGGCGATACTTTTGTCAACACAAGTGGTTTCGTGTTATAGTGTATTCGCTCACCTGCCTCCGTACTCTCAATGTCGGGCCACACCTCTCGGCCCACGCTTTATGAAAGTACGGAGGCTTTTTTATGGGTACATTTAAGTATTGGGGCGCTGTTAGATTCCTTGGTCTTGCCTCAGTTGTTGTTCTCACAGTGGCCGTGGTGGCGGCGTTAATCTTTGGTATTATCAACGATTATGTTGATGACAGCCTTGGCCCCCAAGAGGCAGTCGAGATTCAACGTATTTATGTCAGTAACCCGGTAGATGACTTGATTCTCCATGATGTTGTGCCACGAGTCCGGTGGGAATACAAAATCGAGCGCCACCTTCCCTCGGACATGGATGGCATCGGCGGCTTTACCCCCACATGGCTCATTGATCTGGGTAATCAAGGTTGGGAAGTGGTCGAGTATCTGCCCATGCAAATGCACTACGTCGAGTCGACCAATGAATTCAAATACAACCGGGTGTCAATTCTGTTTAAGAGGCAGAAATGAACGGATCAAAACTATCATTGTGGAAGCTGCCAGTGTCGGTGCCAGTGGCCTTTACAACATCCATTTTCGTCGTGATTATCGTTGTTGGGTCGTGCGCCGCGCCGGAACCTTACCCGTTCGGCGTTGAAGAGACGCCAACACCAGAAGTTAAGTATCAGGCCATTCCGGGTCCGCAAGGGCCGCGAGGCTTCACCGGCTCTCCTGGGGAAACCGGGCGGATGGGCCCAGCGGGAATTCGCGGCGCTGGCGAGCGTGGTGAGCCTGGGTTTGATGGTGTGGACGGCGTCGACGGCGCGATTGGACCGGAAGGGCCGAAAGGTTCCGGTACTGTGGGAATCATGGGGCCGACAGGTGAGGCGGGGCCGACGGGGCAGACCGGACCGAGCGGACCCGCTGGACCTACGGGAGTCACAGGAGTCACGGGAGTCGCTGGGCCTACGGGAGAACCCGGCGGACCGGGCGGACCACGCGGCGAGATAGGAGCTACCGGAGCTACCGGAGCGAAGGGCAGCACCGGCGCTACTGGTGCGCAGGGGCCGCGTGGAATTCGAGGCGAGGCAGTCAAGGGCGATAAAGGGGACCAAGGTTCCGCTGGCGGGGTTCGTGGCCTCGAAAGAGTGCGGACCTTCCTCGGCGGCGATGAAGTCGTGAAGACTGTCGATGCGACCTGCCCATCCGGTAAATCAGTTGTGGGCGGCGGTTTCTGGGTTAGCACGGTGTCGGCCCGCGTTGTCGAGAGCATACCTACCGACCGAGGCGACGCTTGGCGAGTGAAAGTGGTGGGTAGTGTGTCTGGGGACTATTTTGTGCGCGCCTACGCCCTCTGTGCGTTCAGTGAATCCGAGGATTGAGGCTGAAACATGCGGGTGTTAGACAAAACATCTGGGGAATGGATTGTTGTTTGCGATCATTGCCCATCACCGCACGTCATGACTTTTATTGCTTCACCCGCCGGGAAAATCGAACTGTGTTGGGATTGCACGAAGCGGTTCGTCCCCAACTACGAACTAGAAAATCAACACCGTGAATATTCAGACCACCTCGAAGACGCGAAGGCCCGACAGTGGGACAAAGATTTGGCTACACACGCACGCATAGCCGAGCACGGAGACTGAACTACCCTGCATGCTTACCTGCACGCAGGACAGCATGCATGGAGGTAATGATGGACCGCGATATCTTGCACCACACGTGTGCTCTATTCACGACACTCCCAATACATCATTTCGATCACAACTGCGCTCGTTGCGTCCACGTAATGGAAGGCGGCGACTTTAATCCACAGTGGGTGCGCCCGTACATGAAAGACGGCGAACTAATATCTCACTTTAAGAACTTCCGAACGTGGCGCTTGCAGGCCGGGAAGCTAATTAAGGTTCCGGCGAATCTGTTTTATACATGATGGCCCAGGTTCTGAAGTGCTGTAAGAACGTCGCTACCGAGGCCAGGGCCCGGCTTGCTACATGACGCGCAGGTAACGTCGTCATGATCGAATGACGCTCTTGATGCGGTAGTTTCCCCGATGTCGCACCTAATTTTCAGGCGTTTGGACTTCGGAATCCTACGAATCGCGAGATGGACGTTGATTAGTTTGCCTTTTGCTGTGAATTTCATGTTTCCCTCTCTCTCTACACCAATAACTTCGTGACGACGTGGACTGTGTAGCTGGTTGTCGAGGTTAGGACCGAGGAACAGGGGTAGCTAGACTTTTTGCTGACTCGGAATTCGCAGACCATGATTTACCTCTCTCACTTTACTGAACTAAAGAGAGATTATCACACTACGTGAACATTTGTCAACCCTAGTCTATTGTACGGAGAGAACACGTATCGGCGATCCGTCCGGCAGATGCACAGTCGCCATTTTGAACCTTGGCCGGGAATTGAACATCAGTCCTATCGCCAGCCACCAAGCCCACGCGAGCGGACCGACGTGGACGTAATAATCGAGTGATCCCAGGAAGATGACGGCCATCAAAATGTGCCAAGGGGCCGAGTTGCGATACCCATAAACCAGCGCCCAAATCGTCAATGCTGCCCACGCTATCAGAGCCGTATATCCCCATTCGATCCCAATGCGCAAGGCTACGTTGTGCGGTGGGCCATTGTAGTGCTCATGAACTGGCCGCAAAGGGTCATAGACGAACCCTTTTGGCACGATGCCGGGTCTTTCTAACACCGTGAGCCTAACATTGAGGTCGTGCGCCGCCTTAGCCTCGACGTTCGTGTAGCGACGGTCAGTTGCGGGTGATGAGGCTGTGGCAGCGATCCCAGGTGTGAAGACGCGGGTGTTATTGCCAATTACATCAAGAAACGGCAGCAGCACACCGATGCTGATAATTCCAATCGCGACGGTCGACTTCAATGGTGCGACCCGCGCTATGAGCATTATGCCGACCGAAATAACGAGCGTTAGAAGTGCTAGCCTTGAACCAGTGAAGGGGATCGCAACGGTCATTGGAATTGCCAACCATCGGAATCTTGTTGGTAGAAGCATCAAGGCCCCTATAACCAAAATTCCCGCCACCGGATTCGGCGAATCAAAAACCCCCTTCATTCTTCCGGGTTGCCCCGTCACGCCTTGGAAAATGATAATGACAGCCGTAATCAACAGACTCGGCATTAGGCCGAGCAGGAGCTTACCTGGGTCGAGCCTCATAAACGGCAAAACGGCAAAAATCATCACCCAATTGGCGATGATCGCTGAGATAATCCATTGACCCGGACCCCAGATCACTGAACCCGCGACGGAAAATATTGCTGACCCTACCATCACTGCTATGCCAGCGGCCATCAATTTTGGGCCGAATCGTCTTAAACCGACTGTGAAGCTCAGTAAAATGAGACAAATTCCTGCAAAGAATAAACCATCAAACTGGCTCCCGGCGAGAAGAAACAACCCGGCGGCGAAACCAACACCAGCGCTACTAACATTGACGCGCCATTGGTGGTCGAGCAGGTATCGAGTCATCCAATCGAGAATGTTGACGGTCGTATCGTAGATCGTGCGGTTAGTGACGCTAATCATGGCTACGAGTGAACATCATGGGTGCAGGTGGAATGGAATACACGTCTGTGTCCCCTAAGCTGGTCACAAAATCGAGCCACGGGGCGCGGCTAGTTGCCTCCCACAGGTCACTGGGCGCTGATGCGAAGGTTGTTTGGTTCCTTGCGGGGAATGAGGTATCAATAACCAGCCAACGTGCGCCTATGGCTGAAATAGAGCCCTCTACGTCACACCCAGGGGACCAATTCAAAATACAGACGACCTGTTCATGCTCGACAGTCCAGCGCGGCGGCGGATCGTTGTTCCAAGGCGACGGGGCCTTGACGCCATAAATCGCCTGCACCCACCACGACATAGAAACGGTGTTAACTATTATTGGGGAGTCGCTGTCGATGTCGTGTATGGCGTTCAGCAAGATCGTTGTTTCAACCGTCAACTGATCTGAGTAGTATGCCTGCCGATGAAAGGCGTCTATGAACCCGAATACCGCTAGTCCTGCCGCCGCAATACTGATCGTCGCGGCGAGCACGCGGTTTCGCGGCATCCCCACCCAGGTGAAAAATTGCCTGAGTATTTCGATGGAAACCGGGTACGCAAGGAAGGCGGCCAAATACCGCCCTCGAAAGGTGACATTAATAATCGCTTCATCCCGTGACCAAATCACAGCCAGAAGGCCCAAAACGACCAAAACGGGCCCGTAAGCCCGTACTCGGTAGTCTGAGCCCTTTAACATCACAAAAAGGCCGCTGGACACCGACGCGATCATTAGGAACCATCCCCAGTTGCCCCAGGGCGCGAAAAACAGCTTTGAACCTGGGTGATTCAGATTTCCTACACCCGGCAGGACGTCCAGATAGTACGGTAAAAACACCATCGACATGGCCGCTATCGCCAGCCCTCCGAATGCAATGCTTTTCAACAATTGCATTCGCTCAGTAAAGTCGACTCGTTTGAAAATGACTAAAGCGAAGGTGAAGATGGGCAGCACAACCATCGCAAGACCCGCCGACGTCATATTCACGGCCACGGTCGCCAACACGGCTACGGTGAGGATGATTTTTGCCCGCCGCCCGCCACCGTCTGCAATGTCCATGAGCGCCCACATTGCCACGCCAATCAGTCCGAAACCGATGATCGGTAGCGCGCCAGTAACCAGCAATTCCGCGTGAAGTGGGTTGACCGCCGCCATCGCCGCACCTCCCAACGCGACCGGCGTAGTGAAGAGCTTCCGAAGCATCAAATAGACTGCGGGGACGGTCGCAACTGAAAATACCGCCGACCAGACCTTGAAGCCGATGTCATATCCCCACACCGAAGTGAAGGGCACAAGCAGCCATCCAGGGCCCAGCGGTGGGCGTGTGAAGTCCTGCCCGATAGGAGATTGCCCTAAGACCTGCTGCACAGACAACAAATACGCTCCGCCGTCGATTCCCAGGTAGTTGATGTGCGTCAACACCAGGATGAGGCGGAGCGTAATAGCCAGGGCTACGATTATGGCGAGGATTTGCCAGGGACGGAGACTCATTTAATTGCGAAGCCTGAAACCCACGATGCTGTCGAAGTCAGAGGCTCGGCCAATTCCTATCCCAGTCACACGTCTGGCCTTCTTCGTCGGGGACTTGCGCTTCGTGCGCCCCTTGGGTTTGCTAGACGTGGACCTTTTTCGCTTCTTGGTGGTCGCCTTCCGTTTTTTAGCCATCTTTGACACCTTTCGTTTCGGCTTTGGCAGCGCTGCGGACCGCCTTTTAACAACCTTCTTTTGTTTCTTGGGCTTTCGCAGCGCTGCTGGTCGACTTGCCCTGCCAACAGCGCCGAGAACATGCAGTCCGATCATAGGGGCCACGAACGCCCCGGCGACTGCTGCGGTAGGCATAAGTGACCCCTTTCAATCGTAAACGTTCTAGTTGGCGAGCGGACCCTTGCCCGCGATACCAGCGCCACCAGCGCCGATAAGACCGATCCCGCCGATTGCCACGACCGTGTAGTAAATCAACGGCACAAGGTCATTGATCGACTGCGTGCCAGCGAAGCTGCCGATGTTAGCGCTCGAACCCGAACTCGCGGCCTGCGACAGAATCGTAGGTGCGAGCACAAGTCCGAAAACCAAGAACAGCATCCCGCCGAACAGGGCTAGAAGACTTGAACGCATTGTCATTTCCTTTCTGGCGGCGAACACTTCGCCTCCGATTTCTTACCTGGATTGTTTACTGATTATCGAGAGAGCGGACCCTTGCCCGCGATTCCTGCACCGCCAGCGCCAATAAGGCCGATCCCGCCGATTGCCACGACCGTGTAGTAAATCAGCGGAACAAGGTCATTGATCGACTGCGTGCCTGAGAAGCTGCCGATGTTGGCGTTATTGCCGGAGGACGCGGCCTGCGCGAGGATCGTAGGCGCGAGGACAAGCCCGAAAACCAAGAAGAGCATGCCACCGAACAAAGCCAGAAGACTTGAACGCATATCGTTACTCCTTTCTAGCCGTGACCGGCTGTATTAGCGCCTCGCGATTGCTGAAATGAGAGCGAATAAGCCGAATGCCGCCACAAGACCGCCCAACAACACCCACACCGTCATTAAACTTCCAAAGAACGTCCCTATGGCCCCGCTCTGCGCTTCGCCGGTATCCTGTAGGCCAGACATTTGGCCTGCCATTAAGACAACCACAACGATGGCGAACAGAATTCCGAGCAATGTTGAGACTAAACGCATGCCGCTACCATAAACGCCCTCGAAAGGGTAAACAAGTTGCCGTTACACGGCACCTACCGTTCCGATGAATAAGGTATATATAGTGACTATTATGGCCATACCCACGAGTGTCATTGATGAAGCACCTGTAGATATTGCAGATCGTACTGACTCAGAGATGGTCCGATGGTTTGAGCCTTCAACGGGTAATGAGAACGACGGACAAATGCACCACCGTCAATGGTCAAACCCGATGGGGAGCGCTTGGGTCATTAAACGGAGTCTTCGTAAGCTAGGCTTAAACCATTATCAACTGGCGAAACTCCTGGGCCCCATTGAACAGCGGTACGTAAGCTATTGGGTCAGTGCAGATAGGTCACCGTCGGCCTTCTTCATGACGCGACTGTTCAAACTATGGGACTGGCAAGAGCAGGGGCTAAACGTGGCTTTCTTCGATAAGGTGGATTGGCACAACTGTAAGCCGATCTTCTACAAGGGCCGAGAACCGGAGGGCTGGATTGTCTAAGCACCAAATGATTCATTTGTACGCAACCCAGCAGTACGGTGTGTCCCCTGCTACCCAGCGAGCAGAGTGGCCAGCCTTACTGGATACAAAGATTAGAGGCCAGAGGCAGAGCTACCAGCTTCTTCAAAACCCGGTGTTCATGGTAAAGAAGCCAAGGTTCATGTCAGCTTCATTAAGGCCGTCACGCACTTGGTCAACGTTCGGAAACCTTGTGACAGCCGAGCCTGCTCAAGCCGATCTCGCAAGTGACCGGTCCTGCTGCCTCGTCTATGAAAACTTTGCCTTCCCGTTAAGCGTCCTGGGTCCGATGGTGAATGAGGACATGCAAGCTCTAGGTCAGGCGTTCGGCGAAGACGTCGAGCAGAGCGGGCGAAACCAATCTAGCTATGAGCAATTCGGCGCGGACGCCAAAAAGACTGCCATGCTTCTTCTGTCGACGGTGACTCTATTAGTCGCTTTGATAATCGGCATTTTTATCTTCATGGACCGCTTCGTGAGCACGGAGGTTGGCCCCGCCGTGAGGGTCATTGCAGCCTTCGGGAGGTTTATCTAAATGGCCTTAGCGATTGAGCGTGCGGTCCGTGAATCCCAGGTGGTCCACGATGCCAAGAACCAGCCGGAGTTTGCTGAGCCCACTAACGACGTTAAGAATTTCGAGAACGTCATAATCTTCAACGAGATCACCGGCACTGTGTACGTTGACGCCGCACCACGCACTGAACTGCAAAAGAACCTTGACCACCGTTCGCGGTTTTACGCGAATCCAATGAAAGACATCGCAGTCGGAATCATCCTCGTTAGCGTCTTGATAGCCGCGCCGCTCGCTGGCTTATTCTTTCTGGCGGGGTTTCGTGTTGAAATGGCCCTCGTATTGGCTGTGATCGTCGGCCCGGTCCTGGGGATGCTTCCGGGCTTCTATTTCGGAAAATGGATCGCTCCCTCACCGATCTGGATAATGCGAATGTTCACCGCGCTGTGCGAG
>SDBT01012086.1_pt1 | contig 13869 bp, 14 predicted proteins | sample 2277101 | NCBI WGS metagenome assembly SDBT01 (sample SAMN10404973, study PRJNA504765) | marine sediment metagenome | isolation source: marine sediment core GS10_PC15, 103 cmbsf | place: Arctic Ocean: Southern Knipovich Ridge | collected 2010
CCTTCTGAGTGACGTGCTTCGTTCGGCCCCTGCACCGGACGATGAGCGAGTTCAGCTCGGCGTCCTTCTCCCCGATCCCGTCCAGGAAGAGTTTGACCCTGTCTCTCTCACGCGTGGCCTCAATGACCTCCACCTCAAGCTTGGTGGAGCGGGCCTTATACTCCTCAAGGAGATCTTCGATTCTGCTCTGGAGCCACGCGTCCAATTCGCGCACCCCCCCGACCAGCGCTGTAACCTCCACACGTTCCTTGAGCCCGCTGAGCACGTTAACGGTTTTGCCGGAGAGGCTGAACCGGCTGGATTCCGTCAGGTCCCATCTCGCGTACCGGCGAAGGCTTATGAAGTTCAGGAAGATCACGACGATAATCGCGATGAGCGTCATGAACACGACGTTCACACCGACGAGCGCCCTGCGGCGGAGAAAGATATCGCCGAGCCAGGATAGATTGACCAATACGCCCACGATGGCCAGGACGATACCCAGGCCGACGGGCGCAGAGACCCACGGATTTTTCAGCCAACTGGCCGGGTCCAGTATGAGGAACATCGCAAATCCGCCGACGACCAGTATCAACCCGGCAAGAATGAAGAATCGCGTGGCCGTTTGCCACGCCTTCGGTTTCACTTCAGGCACGGCCTTACCTCCATTTTCGACTTTCGAGCATGCGAACCGACACGAACAGGAAGAATCCCGTCAGGGTCACGTAGTAAACGAGATCGCGCGTGTCTATCAATCCTTTTTCAAATGAATCAAGGTGCTGCAGAATGCCTAGATACCTGAGGAAATCCGCGAGCACGCCATGTGTCCAGGAGGACGTGAGCCCGATTACCCAAAGGAGGAGGAGCGCGACCAGCGCCACGATAGCCGCGACAATCTGGCTGCTGGTCAACGTGGAAGCGAGCACGCCAACGCTCACGAACAGTCCTCCCAAGAGAAAGAGCCCCAGGTATCCGGTGAAGATCGGGCCCGGATCAGGATCGCCCAGGACCGCCAGTATGATCACGTAGACCGCAGTGGGGAGGATCAGTGCGCAATAAAACACCATGGCCCCTATGAACTTGCTCATGATGACCTGGAAGTCCGTCACGGGAGCGGTCATCAGCATCTCTACCGTCCCCGAACGTGCTTCCTCAGCGAGGAGGCGCATGGTTATCATTGGCGTCATAAGGAGCAGGATGAAGCTCATGATGCTCACAATTATGCGCATGTCGGCCTGAACCAAGGTGGCGTAAAAGAAGAAGCCGACGGCCAGCAGGAACACAGTCAAGACGATGTAGGCGAGCGGCGAAAAGAAGTACGAGTTTATCTCCCGCCATGTCAGGGCAAGAACCTTGCGCATCAGGACGTCTCCTCTGTAGTCAGGCTTACGAATATGTCCTCGAGGCTTATCGTCTCGCGCCTCATCTCCAGAAGAACCCATTCGTTCCTCGCTATCTTTCGGAATACCTGCTCGCGCAGGTCCAAGGTCTTCTCCGGTTTAAGGGTGAATCGCGCGACGGGATCCCCGCCTTCGTAGCTGACCTCGCGCACGCCGGGAATCGCCTGCAGCGCGGCACGCACGCTTTCGGGAGGGCCCTTGACCTCAAGCAATAGATTTCCGCCTCCCCAGCGCCGCTGCGCCACGTTGGCCGGGGTATCCTGAAGGACCAGCTTGCCCTTATTGATTATCAGCACGCGCCCACACGTCATTTCCACCTCGGGCAGGATGTGGGTGGAAAGGAGAACCGTATGGTCGCCGCCGAGGTTCTTTATCATGCTTCGCACCTGACGAATCTGGATGGGATCGAGCCCGAGCGTCGGCTCGTCGAGGATCAGCACCGGCGGGTCGGAGAGCAGCGCGTCGGCGAGACCCACGCGCTGTCTGTAGCCCTTGGAAAGCTGCCCGATCAGCTTTCGCTCGACCTTGTGAACGCCGCAACGCTCCATGCATTCCGCCACGCGGCTCTTTCTCTGCCGCCGTTCCACCTCCTTGATACGCGCCCGATAGTTGAGGTACTCCCGCACGCGCATCTCCGGGTAAAGCGGCATACCTTCCGGCACGTACCCTATCAGGCGGCGCGCCGGGAGCGAGTCGCGGAACACATCATGGCCGCCGATGAACGCCCTGCCGGCCGTCGCGGGCATGAACCCGGTGAGGATGCGCATGGTGGTGGTCTTCCCCGCACCGTTTGGCCCGAGGAAACCGACGATCTCTCCCTTTTCAACCTGGAAGGAGATATCGTCGATGGCCACGGTTGTGCCGTAGTTCTTGGTGAGGTTTTCAACGCGTATCACCCGATGCCTCCCTCATGTGAATTTCAAAAACCTTCTGCTTCGATAAAGTGGAGCCGACGACGCTGAGTACCCCAAGCGGAATCCGCAACCACGATCCGTCGGCCCGAGACGCCGCTTTGCTTGCCTCGCGGCTGACTATACACGCTGACCAGCACGGATGGATTTCTCGAGAAACCCGTTTCAACACACGTCTACCGGGTCTTCCCAAGCAGTGAATCTAGAAATATAGCAGATGCCGCGCGCCAATTCAAGCGGATAGCGCAGTTGACAAAGGGGAAACTAGATTGTACAGTGCCCGCTCCAAAGGGCGAAAACCAGAAGGCGGAAAGTCGGGAACCAGCAACCAAATGCCCAAGCGCGACATAGTGGCGGTGAAATTCGGCGGTTCCTCTTTCGCGGACCACAGATGCTTCGCGGATGCAGCGGATTACTTGCTCGCCATGCGCGCGGCGGGACATCTGCCCGTGGCCGTTGTGTCGGCACCGAAGGGCGTCACCGACATGCTGCTGGGCGCGGTCAAGGAAGGCACGGATTCCGCTCTAAACAAGCTGGGCGAGAAGCTCCGAGAACGCTACCGCGAACTTCTCGGCCATCTATCGAATGAAGAGATCCGCAAGTCGGCAGCCGTCACCGTGGAAGAGGAACTCGAAGAGCTCAGAAACACCTTCGCGCTCGCCAATAAAGATGCCTTCCTGTCGAGGGGCGAGAGCCATTCCGGCATGATGCTGTCGGCGTTTCTCGACGACAAGGGCTGCAAATCGACCTTCGTGGAGGGCTACGAAACCGGCATCGCGGTGAACCGAAAAGGCACCGTGGTCGAGTCGGAGACGCTGGTCAACCTAAGGAAGAAGCTGGAAACCTTTCTGGCCGAGGAGGGGGACACTGTCCTTATCGTGGGTGGCTTCGTGGCCCGATGCCGCGAGACGGGAGAGCACCGACTGATGGGCAGGAACTCGACCGATGTGACCGGGTCGCTGGTCGGTGCCGCTCTGGGCGCCTCCTGGTATGAAATCATCAAGGATGTGCCGGGCATCTATCGCGCGGGCGACGACTTCAGGCACTGGGGTATCGTGGAAAGGATGTGCTACGATGAGGCCACCGAGGTCCTGTGGCGCGGCGCGAGGGTCGTTCACCCGATGGCTATCAAGTACTCCAAAAGGGCGAAAGTTCCCATACGTGTCAAGAACATCTCAGAAGACGGCTTCACGGAAATATCGGATCGCTCCGGCACGTCGAAGAAACACCCCATCGCCGCCATAGCGCCCGCCGCGTTCTACGTCGTCAGCGTGATGGACGCGCTGATGAACGCCGATGAGGGCAAGGGCTACATGGGCAAGATCGCCGACTTCTTCGTGCGCGAGAACTTGAACATCCTCGACATCGCGACCTCGGCCGACACCATATCGATGACATTCCAAAACGGCGACGATTTGTCGGAGGAAGAACTGCAAAAGCGCCTGATACGGTTCCTGGAGGACTGCGGCTATCAGCCCGAGGTGCGGATAGGTCGGATGGCGGCGGTCAGCATAACCGGCGAGGCGCTCGCGCGAGTTCCGGGCACGCTCGCGAAAATCACACGCATTCTCGGCGAGGCCGGCGTGAACATCGAGATAGGCTCCCAGAGCGACGAACGCATGAAGCGCTCCCCCAACATGGTCTTCTGCATGGAGGAGAGCGACCTGCCCAAGGCCGTCGATGCGCTCTGCAGGAACTACTTCGCGAATGAGTAAAGCACGGAAAGCCACAGAGGTCACCGAGCACACAGAGAAAACGCCGAAATCCTAACAATATCAGTTATTTGCCTCTGTGTCCTCTGTGTGCTCTGTGGCAAACGTTTCCGTTACTTGTCCTCGCGGGACAGTTTGTCCAGAAGCAGTTCGGGGCCGACGCCGATGTTCTCCGGCTCGTTCTCGTGAATTACCGTCGTGAAAACTTCCTTCCGGATGCCGGTGACGCGGCTCGCCGCCTCCGCGAACGACCGAACCAACTCCCGCTTCTTCTCCGCCTCCATCTTCGGCCCTTCGAAGATGATCAATGGCATGATGGCGCCTCCACAATTTTACTCAGAGCATTTAAATTAAGTATTGTGTCACCCGAAATAGTAGATAGTCTTCAAGCAACCTTCGCTCGTTCGTCATTAGGTATTGTCCTCTTCCCGCCGCAGATGTTGACGAAGGTCGGTGACTACGAGTTCTGCAATCTGCATCGGCTGTACCTGTGTCGCCTTATGTCCGAGATCTTTCCGCATCGAGATAATCAATTCACCCCACAGCTTCAGCAGAATCAACGGGTCCTTCGGCTTCTCCTGTTCCCCTATTCTTCGGAGCTCTAAGAATTTGAGTAATACCTCATCCGAGGCGTAAACTGACAGGTCGCGGGCAATCTCGATCATCTCCACAGCCAACTGGTCCATGTTGATGCTTTTCGCCTTGGCATCTTTCAGAACGTCGAAGAACAGTCCCATGATGCGCTGGTAGAGTTCACGCCTGTTGGCTTCGAGAGCCTTTGCTACCTCGAGCCGTCTCTGTTGTCCCGTGAGGACCGCATGGCCGATCCACGTGAGAACAGCGGTGAGAATTACTATGAGTATCGTTCCGCCTGGTCCCATTCTGAATCTCTTTAAAACAGCGCTTTGACAGCCAATATCAACAAGAAGTTCTCAATCAATCTTCGGTCGCCGCTCACCTACTTCCCCTTCCGCTTACCCCGCTTCTGCATGGCCTTCAGGCGCTTTTCCTGCTTGCGTTTGCCGCGTTCACGTCTTTGTTGCCATTTCATCTCGCGCTGCTGCTCTGGTGTCAACGCGATGGGCTGAATCGGGGCCGAGGCTGGCTTGGCCGACGGAATTATGAACACTGGCCTCGGGGCTTTGGGTTTCGCGCACGGCCGATGGGTCAAGTTCAACGGCTGCACGAATCTGTGGCTCTCGAGGAACGTTACAGATTCATAATACCTGTCGAGTGGAATGAAGACGCCGACTCTTTCGGCCCATTTCCGGAGTCTTTTTCTGCAGGAGTGTTCCCAAGCCAGCACCTCGATCGCCCACCCGCGATCGGCCATTCTTTCCAAGTCTGCATGGAATCCTACGCCATCTTCATATCCCTTGCCGTCTCCGGTCATCAGCACAGCGATTTGAGGATCACGCTCATCGCACAACGCCCGCAACATGTGCACCTGCAAAACTGCGTCCTCCGCCTGCTCCCTCCCGGACTGAGCTCCGCGTTCATGCAGGACGGCTCTTACGCCTGTCGCCTTCTCGAATTCTCCCCAGAGCTGTCGGAGTTCTGGCGGGATGGACCCGACGGCGATTGCGCTGTCGACAGGTCTGTCAGCATGCGCTAGGTGAAACAAGTGATCGAAGTCGATCCGGAATGTCTTGTGGGCGAACAGCCCTTCTTTGCGATCACCAACTTGCTGTCCAGAAATGTAGATGTTCGAGTTGTCCCAGAATATGAAGACGCGCGGCTCAGCCATTGGGTCACTCTCCGACAGCAAAAGTTGCGATTCCTTGATCCGCGATCATCCTTCAGCTTGTTGTTGCTTCGCAAGCGGAAATGCCCGCCATTCCTTCTGGATCAACTCGCCGCTTGGGTACATCTCCTTGCACCACCGGTACATGCGCTCCCAAAAATAAACCCGGTCAAAACCGGAGGTGGCGCATAGCTCTTGCAGGTACTGGTCGTCCCAATTCCCATCAGCGGGCTCCGGACCTGCCGTGGAAACAATCGGATATCCTTGAGCACAGATCAGGAGCCAAACTTCATCCACGCCACTTCGGTCATAAAACTGGCTCTTCTTCTTTTTCTGATAGACTGAGGCTACAATGTGAGCCATCTCAACGCCAATAGATGAAACGCTCACATTGGAACACTCCCAGTGGTGCATTACATCTGGCGCGACGTTGCACAGGGTGATGTGGTGGGCGTATTTCCTAAGCAGAGGGTAGTCTTCAGGAAAGTCCCGAATATCTTGTTCCTTGGAGTTCAGCGGGCAAGACGCGCTGGCAAGGTGAACGAGCTCATCGGCGAACGCGGAAGCCTCCGACATAGGCGGCTCAGCATCCCGTTTGAGAAACACGAGGCCGTGAACATTCTTGAGCGTTGGCTCTTTCTTGAGCAGTTCCCGGATTCTACGTTGAGCGGCACTCCAGAACGCGTGCAACCTGACACCAGGAGAGCCCCCAGGAACGCCGGGTCCAGCATCGACCTGATATGTGGCGATCTCAATCCCCACGTTGAACCTGGAGTTATCCCTCTGGATCACTGCCCTAACATCCGGCTTGTCCTCGCTCGCAAGCTCGAGAACCTCGTAGTCCATGAACTCAAGGAATTCCTTGGACAGGGTGAATTCCTCTTTCTGTTGCCTGGTAGAACTCATTGGGAAACTCCGGCGACACAATACTCATTTCCCCTCTCGCTACCGCGTGTCGACTCAGCCAATGGTCACGCCCCGCTTGCCCTTCGTTATCTCGCCTATCGGGTAGGTACGCTCGCCGGCGCGGTTTAGTATCTCCATCGCGGCGTCGGCGTAGTACGGCGGGACGATCACGACCATGCCTATGCCCATGTTGAAGACATGGTACATTTCTTCCTCATCGATGTTGCCGGCTTTCTGAACGAAATCGAAGATGGGTGGTATCGGCCAGGAGCCTTTCTTGATGCGCGCGTTGCAGCCGGGGGGCAGGACGCGCGGTATGTTATCCGGCATGCCGCCGCCGGTGATGTTGGCGATGGCGGTCGGGATGCGCTTCACCTTATAGTGAGTGACGAGGCTTCGTATTGCGCGGGCGTAGATGCGGGTGGGTCTCAGAAGCTCCTCGCCCAACGTCACGCCGAGTTCCGGCACGTGCTGATCTACGCGCATCTTCTTGTGTTCGAGGAGCACCTTTCGGACCAGGGAGTATCCGTTGCTGTGCAGGCCGCTCGACGCGATGCCGATTATGACGTTCCCGGGCGTCACGACGCTCCCGTCGATTACCCTGGACCGCTCGACGACGCCGACGCAGAACCCGGCCACATCGTAGATGCCGGCGGAATAGAATCCGGCCACCTCGGCCGTCTCGCCTCCGAGCAGCGCGCAGTTGGCCTCCTGGCAGCCGTCGGCAACGCCGCGGATCAACTCCTCGAGCTGCTGTGTGTTGAGCTTGCCCGTGGAGATACAGTCGAGAAAGAAGAGCGGCTCAGCGCCGAGCGTGATAAGGTCGTTGACGCTCATGGCGACGAGGTCGCGACCGACGGTATCGTGCTTCTTCATCAGGAAGGCGATCTTGAGCTTCGTCCCCACGGTGTCGGTGCATGCGACGAGGACCGGCCTCTTGTAGGTTCGCTGCAGAAGACGGGAGCCGCTCGTGAGCGCGAAAAGCCCCGCGAAGCCGCCCGCGTTATCTATCACGCGCGGGTCGAAGGTCTTCCGCATGTGGGCGCGTATGGTGGCGCCGAATTCGGACTTGGCCTCGATGTCAACGCCGGCGTCTTTGTATGTGAAGCGAATCATAATGAACCAAAGTTTTCAGGGTTCAGGGTGCAGTTTTCAGAGCTTAGGGATCGCCAATACATTTTCAATCCGCATTCCGCATTCCGAAATCCGCATTCTACTTCTCTTCCATAACCAGCTTGTGCAGATGCTCGGGCGGTTCCTCGGCGTAATCGCCGGTGAAGCAGGCCAAACAATAGCTATCCCGCGGCGGCTGGACGCAATCGAGCAGGCCATCCACGCCCAAATATCCGAGGCTGTCAAGGCCGAGGAACTTTGCGATCTCCTCTTCCGAACGCCCGGCGGCGATGAGCTCCTGCCTGGCCTGGAAGTCGATGCCATAGTAGCAGGGGAACCGGTGCGGCGGGGAAGTGATTCTCATGTGTATCTCTTTCGCCCCTGCCTGGCGGAGTTGGCCGATTTTGGCTTTGGAGGTCGTACCGCGCACGATGGAGTCGTCCACAACAACCAGGCGCTTGCCTCTCACCACTTCGGCTACGGGGTTGAGCTTGACTCTAACCTTGGTGTCGCGGCTCGTCTGGCTCGCGAGAATGAACGTGCGGCCGACATAGTGGTTTCGAATGAAGCCGAAGTCGAACGGGATGCCGCTCCGTTCCGCGTAGCCGAGTGCGGCGCTGTTGCCGCCGTCCGGGACGGGGATGACCACATCCGCGTCCGCAGGATGTTCCTCAGCCAGCTTCACGCCGAAGCGCTTCCTGACCAGGTGGACGTTCTGGCCGAACACGAGGCTGTCCGGCCGCGCGAAGTAAAGCAGCTCGAATATGCAGCGGTGCGGCCTGACCTCGCCCTCATCGCAGAAGCGGCGGCTCTTCAATCCATCATCCGAAATGACGACGACCTCTCCCGGCTCCACCTCGCGCAGGTAATTCGCACCTATCTGGTCGAGAGCGCACGTCTCGGACGCCAAAACATAGGTCCCGTCCTTCTCCCCCACGCATAGCGGCCGGAAGCCGAGTCGGTCCCGGACGCCGATCACGGCATTCGGCACAAGCAAGACAAGGGAGAAGGCGCCCTTCAACTCCCTGAGCGCGTCAACTAAACTCTCTATCAAATCGCCTCGGCCCGGGCGCGCCATAAGGTGGACCACGACTTCGCTGTCCATTGTGGTCTGGAATATGGAGCCTCTGGATTCGCACTCCCGTCGAAGTTGCGCGGCGTTCACGATATTGCCGTTGTGAGCGACCGCCATCTCGCCCTTTGCGGTGCTGACAACCAGCGGCTGCAGATTGACCGATATGCTTGAGCCGGTGGTCGAGTAGCGATTGTGGCCGATGGCGTGGGGATTGCGCAGCTTCTCGATGAGCTCGGGAGAGAAAACCTCGCTCACCAACCCCATCTGGCGATGATATATGATGTGCTTGCCGTCGCTCGAAGCGACGCCGCATCCTTCCTCGCCGCGGTGCTGCAGCGCGTAGAGGCCCAGGAAGGTATTCTCCACCGCGTCCGGCACTCCAAAGATGCCGAACAGCCCACAGCGCTCCCTAGCATCATCGGACAAAACAACACCCTCCTGCGGAATAGCTTCGAACTCATTATATGCAGCGACACTGAGACCGTCAATATTCCGGGGACGTGATGCAATCCCTTCCGGCTTCCGCGTCACGTCCCCGCAGAGCACCAGTATTCAGAGCTCGGACAGCTCTCGGGATATCTCCCACTCCCATTTCCCCTCGAGGTCGCGGCTGCGGCATTTTTTGAACATGCGGCGCGCGCGCCTGCGCTGTCCTCGGGCTTTCAGGATGGTTCCCAGCTGCAGCATGGAATCCACGTCGCCGGGGTCGAGGCGGAGTGCAGCCTTGAATTTCGCCTCGGCTGCATCGAGCTCGTCGCGAAGGAAAGCCACCATACCTTCGCGATAGTGAGCATCCCTTTGCTCTCGCGCGGGCCCGCGCATGCGAGAAGAGTGCAGCAGACTGCTCGCCATCCCGCACTGCGCCAGAAGCCACGCTCCACCCGCAATAATGAGCCCCAGGAGTAAGGCCGCGTCCTGCGCCGGCGTGACGTCATGAAGGAGAAACCACCTGAATAGTGCAGTGGCAGCGCCCCCCGTGAACGCCAGCACCAAGAGGAAGCCCCTCCCCGGCCTCCCCGCCATAATCTGGCCCGCCCCCGGGAGAATCAGTGAGAGGAAAGCAGCCAAGCGCATAATATCTTTCTAATTCCTCCAGGCCGCATCAGGATTCAGCATCCAGGATTTTCTTAACTCGCCTCTCGTGCCTGCCGCCACTTTCGAATTCGGTCTCGAGCCAAATTCGGGCCATCTCTTCCATCAAACCGGGGTCAAGCAGGTCGGAGCCGAGGCAAAGGACATTGGCGTCGTTGTGACGCCTGCTTATTTCCGCCGTATAGGTGTTGTGACAGAGCGCAGCGCGGATGGACGGCACCTTGTTCGCTGCGATGGAGACGCCGATGCCGCTCCCACAAAGAATGATGGCACGGTCGCATCTTCCCTCCGCCACTTCACGGGCCGCCTGAAACGCTATATCGGGATAATCCACGGGGTCGGCGGTTTCCGGGCCGATCGGTTCGACCTCATGGCCTATCTTGCGCACGTCCTCGAGCATGCGATGTCCCTTTTCCAACCCGCGATGATCCCACGCGACGGCAACCTTCATCCCACATCTCCTGTGCAACGAATATCGAATATCGAACGCTGAATGTCGAACGCCGAAGTGAAAGGATGGTTACTGGTTGTTAGTTCTTTGCTTTTCCATTCGACATTCGAAATTCCTTGTTCGATACTCATGATTCATCAGCATGCGGCGTCTCCTCGCCGCGCATCCGTAGGGCCTCATCAAGCTCAGCCTGCGAAATGGGCCCCTTCCTGAGTACGGTCAAACCCTCCTCATCCAACCGGACCACCGTAGAAGCTGTTTGAAGCGGCGGTGGCTCACCGTCGAGGACAAGTTCCAGCCATTCCCCGAATTGCCGGAGTATTTCCTCACCGTTGGTGAGCGGCTCATCTCCGGAGCGATTGGCGCTTGTCGCGACCACCACTCCTCCAGCGAGCCGCAGAACTGCCTGGGCGATGGGATGCGCCGGGGCACGAAACCCAATCGCGGCGCCGCCCCCTGTCTGGATGACCACGGTGAGCGGTCCCGGCCAGAACCTTTCCATCAGGGCGCGCGCTTTATCGGGCAGCGGAGAGACTCGCACCTCGACATCGGCGATACCTGAAACCAACAACTGGAAAGGTTTTGCCTCATCCCTCCCCTTCGCCCGCTTCAATCGCTCGAGCGCATCGGGAGAATCGGCTGCGACGGCGAGAGCATACACCGTCTCGGTGGGAAAAGCAACTATGCCGCCGGCGCGGATGACCTCGGCCGCCTCGCGGAGGAGATCGTGGTCCGCCTCAAGGTCGCTCACCTTTCGCAGCTTCGCAACCACCTGGACTCCATCTTGAAAGGAGTTGGACGCATTCGGCCGGCCTCTCGAACCACGCTCAGGAGGCCACGAAACGGGTGCCGCGCGTGCAATCGATTTTGAGTGCCCTGAGGCAGCGCCTGCGGATGCTCGTCTTGATGTTACGTATCTTGGCCTTATTCAGGTTCGCTATGGGTATCTGGCCACCCGCAAACATGTTGTGGCCGCCGCCTGTGCCGCTTTTCCCCGCGATTTTCCGCATCACGGCCCCGGCATCCCCATCGGACTGGTTGGTCCTCATGGACAACAACAGCATATCTTTGAACTGGGCGTAACATAGAGCCCAATCGGCATTCTCGCTACGGAGCAGAAGGTCCGCCATCTCGGCAATCATGTCGGGATTATTCACCTCGCCCAAGTCGCTGATCACGCAGCGTCCATAGAGCCGGGCCTTTCGCAAGGAATCGGAGAGCATCTGGAAGTATTCCGGAGGCTGCTCGGCGTGCAGGATTTGAGACAGCAGTCGCTGGTTAACCATCGGATAGAGGACGAGAAACGCAGTGATATCCGCCTGCATCGCCTGGCGGCCCAGGTCCTGGGTGGCGGAACGTATCCCGTAGAGAAGCGCGGTTGCGACGGGCACTTCGACCTCGATGCCGGAGCTAACAAGGTATTCCCAAATGATGGTGGATGTTGACCCGTAGTTCTTCCTGATGTCTGTGAACGGAACGCTTCTCGTCTGCTTGGTCACCGGGTGGTGATCGATAACGATGTCCGGCGTGATTTCATCCGGAAGTGAATTGTTTCCTGTGCCGGGCTGGGTGTCCAACATAGCCACGAGGTCGAACTTGTAGAAGTCCAGCTCTTCGGGATCGCGGAGGTTCAGGCCGAGGTACTTCACTAGTGCGCGGTTTTCCGCCCTGCCCACTGCCCCTCCACAGGCTATCGAACAGGAGATACCGTGCACCTTGTTGACCAATTCGCGAAGGCCGACAGCGGCCGCGATGGCATCGGGATCGGGGTTGTCCTGCAGAAGCAAGAGCATAGATTTTCCCTTACCGAGAATCTCTCTCAGCTTCTGCAACTTTTCATTATTAACTTTAAGCTCTTCAGGCATTTCGAAGCCAACCGACCTGAAACAAATCACACTGGCAGGACACTGCATAATCATACACGATGCGAGGCATCGCTTTCAAGCGATTGCGTGCATGCGGGATTCAGGTGAAGTCGAATCATCCCTTACGCGGGAAAGTCCCACGTCCAACTAAGACAGGCAGGGGAAGGGCACTTTCGCCCTTGACACAATTCTTCTTCGCCCATACAATCAGCGCTGGGGTTTTGTCAAGTACCCAACGGGGAGCTTTATGTCCGAGCAAGGCCCTACTTCCGGCCACGACTCAGAATAGGCTGAAAGGCTCCTCGAGCGGTGTCCGATATGCGGGAAGGGAACCGTCCGAGGGAGTGCGAAGCGGCAGCACCTCTACCGTTGCACCCAGTGCAGTACGACCATCGAGGAAGGCATACTCGGCTTTACTTTCAAAGCGGTGGACGCCCGACTAGGCGAGCAGGTGAAAGAGCTGCAGGGACAAACTTACACAAAACCGGATTTGCTCGCGCTAAAACCGGCCCCCGCCAAGGCGAAACCGCCGTTGCGGCCGGCTCCGACACTTAAAGCCAAGGCGCCAGCAGCCAAACAGGCCGAACAGCCCGCCAAGGCGCACCCAAGTGGGCCTACCGAGGAATTATGGTGGGAGCTGGACGACGAGCCGACGAAAGACGGTTAGCAGTTTTACGTTCTGAGTTGTAAGTCTTAAGTTACAAGTGCTAAGGGGTTCGCAGAACGTCGGAGACTTAAGCCCTGCAACTCACGACGTAGAACGCAAAACGGAGTCCATTACATGGCGAACGATCATGCCGGTCGCGAACGCTGGGTGGGGTTTGTGGGCCTCCTGCTGCTGGTCCTTCTGACCATAACATTCTTGCACTGCGCCCAGGGCCTTTATACCTGCGTGCGTGAGGAGGGCATCTTCGCCCCCGGCAAGGAAGCGGTGACGGTTGAGTCCGAGGGTTGGCCTCTCGTAGCAGCCGCGAAGTCCTTCATGGTCGGACACAGCCTTACGCTCAGCGGAGGTCTCTTCTTTCTCGGCATGTCTGGGCTACTGCTGCGGACAGCTTTCAGCAAACGCATTCTTGAGATCCTGTACGTCGAATCGGAAAAGTGGGAACGCCGCACTTACGCCGGCTTCATCTTCAACGTCCTCTTCCTGCTGTTTCAGTTATCGCTCCTGTATGGCGCGGTTTACCTGTTCACGATTCGGGCCACCAGCTTACTACCGGCATTGCTTTCCCTCTTCTTCCTTGCCAACGGTGTATGGTTTATCTACGTGTACATCTTCGCGGGGGCAGCCGAGCGTGAGCGGCTTGAGGGGATCAGCCGCTTGGCGCTGACGAGCCTTGCGTTCGGGATGGGACTTGGTGCCTTCCAATGGTGGCGGGAAGCCGCTGCACTGCAGACCAATACCGTATTCATGCAGGAAGACCTGGTGATTGGCGCCGTCGCCGCGCTCGGCCTGTGCACGGTCGATGCCTACTGGCAGGCGAGGACCTACGGCCGCCCCAAGCCGATCGGCATGGCGCGATTCGTCGCCTCCCTCGTACTTCTGATCGCGCTTATCATCATCTCAGCCCTCCTCTGGAGCGCCGCGCGTTAGGCTGGCTATCCGCACACACTTCTGAAG
>SDBT01012087.1_pt1 | contig 13868 bp, 9 predicted proteins | sample 2277101 | NCBI WGS metagenome assembly SDBT01 (sample SAMN10404973, study PRJNA504765) | marine sediment metagenome | isolation source: marine sediment core GS10_PC15, 103 cmbsf | place: Arctic Ocean: Southern Knipovich Ridge | collected 2010
GTAGTCGACGTAGCCCTGGTCGTCCAGCGGGCCCAGGATGTGGGTCGTCGCTTTCGATACGGTGATCGGCGAGCGAGGCTTCTCGGGCGGCTCTTGGGCCAACGCCGGTGATAATGCGAGGATTACGAGACTCGAAACGGCGACAATACGCACGGTCCAACGCGAGAGACCCGACATGACACGCTCCTGTTGGTTCGCAGGTTCCGACAAGACACAGGGGCAGCCGCCCAAGATCCCCCCATTATGCCTGTGGGGAGCGGGCAAAGCAAGTCGGCGGGGTGGCCGGCGCGGTGAAAAAGTGGTGTGCCACTGCTTGCTTTCAAGCAGTGCTGCCGAGTGGGGGCTGAAACCCGGCGAAAACACTGCTTGAAAGCAAGCAGTGGCACACATGCGGAGGTGGATGGCAAGACCCCGCAACGGACCGCATGAATGCGGTTACTACGAACCTACGCCGTGACCGGGTGGGCCTTGCGCTGGACCGCCTCGGTGTATCGCTTGCTGGCGATGTCCCAGTTGACTACGTGGCAGCAGGCCTTGAGGTACTCGTCGCGGCGGTTTTGATACTTCAGATAGTAGGCGTGCTCCCAGAGATCGATGCCCAGGATCGGCGTATGGCCGTGCATCAAGGGGCTGTCCTGGTTCGGCGTGCTCTCGACGACCAGACGCTGATGGACGTCGAGACAGAGCCAAGCCCAGCCGCTTCCAAATCGTCGCATCGCGGTCCGAGTGAACTGCTCGCGGAGATGGTCGAAACCGCCCAGCTCGTCGTCGATCGCGCTGAGTAATTCCCCCATGGGTCGATCCGAACCGCCCGGGGTCAGCATCGTCCAAAACATACAGTGATTCGCATGGCCACCTCCGAAGTTGCGAACGGCCGAGCGAATCTCCTCGGGCAACGTGTAGATGGAAGCCAACAACTCGTCGACACACGGGCAGGAAATGTCGTGCCCGCTGATCGCTTCGTTCAGGCCGTTGACATAGGCCTGATGATGCTTCCCATAGTGGATTTCCATGGTTCGTGCGTCGATATGCGGCTCCAGCGCATCGAACGCATACGGAAGCTCGGGTAACTTGAAGTTCATGACATGCCTCCCGGCAAAAGAGTGTTCCGGATCGCCAGCGCGGCCACAGGTCGGCTGCTGTCGGGGCGCCCGGCAATTTGCGGGATGCGTCGCGGCAACAGAGGTGACCGCTCCACGTATGGAAATTATAGGAGCGGCCGGGCGATCGGCAAGCGAGAAAGCGGGGAGGGAGTGGTGGGCTGCCGGTTCGATGGGTGGCTGCCCGTTGGAAAAGTGTGCCACTGCTTGCTTTCAAGCAGTGCTGCCTAGTGAGGCGGGAACCCCCGACAAAAGCACACCTTGCACTGGTGAGTCGCCAGTGCCACCCAAAAATGGGCTATAGTCCACCGGGGCGGGTTTCCGGTGGGGCGAAGCGGAGCGTCTTGACTAGCGGGATGATTCGCTTCTGACTATTCACAAAGCCCGTCACCTTGCTGATCGCTGCCATGGTATAGCGATACTGCAGATCGTAGTCACATTTGAGCGTAACCTCGGGCATGCTGGCGGCGGAACCGGGACCGGCGTCGTCGCCGGCGATCTCACGCATCTTGATCCGCAGGGCCTCGAAGTCGGTTCCCAGTTCGACGGTGCCAAACTGCATGCTGATCAACCGGCCGTTCGAGTCGGACCGCATCGTGAGCGTGATCGGCGGCGATTGCTCCGGGTCGGGGATCCCCTCCGACGCGCTGGCCGGCATCTTGATTTGGAAATCGCCCTCGGGCGCGACGATCTTGAACGTCATGACGAAGAAGATCAACAACTGGAAGACGATGTCGATCATCGGCGTCATTTGCAGCTCGATGTCTTCTTGCCCATGGCGTTGGGCGTGGCGAACTCGCATGGGTTATTCTCCTCCAAACCGCTCTTTGTCGAACTTGGCCCGCAGTGCGAAGCTCTCGAACCCCACGTCCTGACACACCTTGATCAACTCCTGCACTCGGCCGGTCTTCGCTGACCTATGGGCTCGAATGACGATGGTTGCATCCTTGGGGCTCTGGCTGGGCTTGGCCTCGAGCTCCTGGTATTTGATCAATAGGGGCCTTCGGACTCCTTCGATGGTAGACTTCGCTCCGTTGAAGATGACCTGACCCGTATCGAGGAGGTGTAGAAACAGGGGCGATTCGAGAAGCTCGTCCGACGGTTTGGCCAACTCGCTCGAAGGTAGTACGACCGCCGATTCGGTCTCCGCTTTGGAGAAGTCGATCAACACCATGAAGAACGCGATCAACAGGAAGGTCATGTCGATCATCGGCGTCATGTCGGGTTCGAGCGGTGTCGCTTCGTGCTTTCTTTTATACTGCATGGGTAGTTTCCGCGATGTGCCTGCTTCTTAATTCACAATGCAAAGGGAAGAACCGCGAATGAACACGAAAAGTCGCGAATATGCCGAGCTGAAAACGGACTTGCTCTGAACGTGGCATGAAGTCGATTCGCGATTATTTGCGTCCATTCATGGTTCCTTTCTACGACTTCTTCGCAGCGCCGCCGGAACCGACGTGCGAGAAGCGGCTCATGAGGTCCTCGCTGAGGATACCCACCTCGAGGACAAGTCGGGCAACCCGATTGCGGAGGATACTGAAGGCGGCGATGGCCGGAATGGCGATCATTAGTCCCAACAGGGTCGTCAGCAGAGCGGTCGAGATATTACCGGCCAGCTTGGAGGGATCGGCCACTCCGCCGCCGCCGAGTTCCGAGAACGCGCCGATCATACCCCAAACGGTTCCCAGCAGTCCGACCATCGGGCTCAGCGTGCCGATCAGTGCCATGTAGCCGAGGCGATGCTCGAGCTTCATGTTCTCTTCTTCGCCGACTTCCTGCATGGCCTCGATGGCCTGGGGATATCCGACGGACAGTTTGGCCAGTCCGGCCGAAAGGACCTGGCCGAGGAACGAGTCGTCGTTCTTGGCCATCTCGTAGGCCTCTTGATATCGTTTTTCGTTCAGATGGGCCTCGAAACCCTCGACCAATCCGACCGGAACAACGTTCTCGCGCCGGGCGGTCAGCAAGTTCATGACGAACAGAGCGACCAGCGTGAATGACAGGAAGAGGAAGACGGGCGTAAAGAACCACCCCAGCGCTTCGAAGATCCAAGAGAGCAACCGCTGCTTTTTAGGTTTCGGTTTGCCGTCCTCCGTGCTCGAGTCGCCTCCGTCGGTGGTCGCGGTCTCGTCGTCCGCGGCGGAGGCCGTCGGCGTGTCGAGTACCATCGTGTAGGAGAAGGCGATTAGGATGCAACCTAACAGCAAAAAGGGAGCGATTCCCCTGCCCAAGCATTTGCTGCCCAACCATCTGCCTAAGAACTGATGCCGCATTGTCGCCTCCAAACGTCTACTATAGTATTGGATTGTTTGTGGATATCCCTAAACTCTCTAGTGTACTTGGCCGGACCGTGGGTCGTAAGGCGTGAGCCGGCCGTTTTAGTCGGGCGAGCCAGCTATCCCCCTCGCTTGGCCCAGGGGCTTCCGCCATAATGGCTTTGCAGCAGCCTTTGCATCTGGCCGGCTCGTTCCGTCTTGTGCAGATCGGTCCACAATTCGACCAGATTGGCCAAGGCCTCGGCATGGGCGTCGGCCGTCCCGTTGTACACAATGTGGACGTGGAGGAAGTCCATGACGGCTTCCTTGGTACGTCCGGCGTTTCGATGGACTGTTCCCAGGGCGTTATAGGCTCTGGCGTGCAATTCGGCCTGTTCGAGATCGGCCTTGGCAAGGATATCGTTGATCATTTTCTCCGCCTCGGCGAATTTCTCCTCGGCGCCCAGGCACTGTGCGACCCCGAGCGTGGCGGCCAAGTGCTGCGACTTCACTTCGTCGCCGGGCGCCTGGATAGCCAGGGCCGCGTTGAAGGACTGTCTCGCTTCGGCCGTGTGCTTTTGGGCCAATTGTGCTCGGCCGATCGCCACCGATATCTTGATCTTGTAGTCCGGCCACGGGGCTTTTTCCAGCATCTTGGCATAGCAGCCTTCGGCGTAAGAATAGGCCCCAAAGGCGACATACAACTCGCCGAGCACTTCGTTGGCTTGCAGCCAGTGGTAATTGCCGTCATGCGTGGCGATGAAGAGTTTCAGCGCCTTGCCGGCAGCGGTGGCGTCCCCGTCGCCTCGCAAGGCCAGTTGGGCTTGGCAAAAGGCGTTGAGGAAATCGATTTCTTGCTGAATCTCGCGCCGGACCACCTCGGCCGGTTGGATCTCCGCCAATTGCGTCAGGGCATCTTCAAATTGGCCGTCGCGGACGTTGTCTTGAGCGTTCCCCAACTCCATGGGATCCTGCTCGTAGCTGATGCCCTTGATCTCATTGACGGCGATTCTCTGGGGCACACCGTTCCGATCCACGGTAACCTCGGCGGCGGACATCTTCGTTACCCGGCCGACGACGTTTCCCTTCGTCGTGGTGCGCACGGTATCCGAGGCACCGGCGGCGACGGCCCAGCCCAGGCATAGCGCCATCGCGGGTACCCAATAACGAGTCTTCATGAGTATCTCCTTCTTATGTTCTTGGCAGTTTTCCCGACGGGTTGTCTCCCCGGCCGGGTGCCATGCTCCACGCTTGCGTGGACATGTCCCTTACCCTGGGCACGCATGCCCACGAAAGCGTGGAGCATGGCACCCACAGTGATTCGTTGCGTTAGCTTGCTTTCTTCGTTGTCGTACGTTTCAAGCCGGTGGGCGTTTTGTTGCGAAGCTTCTGAATGGTCTTCAGTAGCTTGTCGTACTTGGGAAACCAATCGGAGCCTCCCATCTCGGGATAGAGGCGGAAGACGTCGAGGATGTCCTTTTCGGCCTGGGTAAGCAACTGGCCCTTCTTCTCGCTCGACTCACCCAGGGCCGACTCGAATCGGCACAGTGCGATGTTGTATCGTGCTTCGTGGAAGGTCTTGATGTAGCTGGGATTGCGGACGACGCGGTTCCCGATCTTGACCCAACCCCAGACGCGGGGTATTTTCGTCTCTTTGTTCGGTCGTCCGCCGGCGATGGCATACGCATAGTAGGTCGATTTGACTTCTCCCCATTCCTGATACGTATAGGCGGCCTCGATTTGTGCGGAGATGGCGGTCGGTTTGGCCTCGATGACCTCGACCAGCAGGTCCATCGCCTCGTTGAACTCACCCAGCGAGCGGAGACATCGGGCCAGCCGGACCTTAATCATCAGATCGACACCCGGCTTCGGAGCGAACGTCTCGTCGGCCTTGCATTGTTCGAGAATCCGGCGGTAGGCATTGGCCGACTCGGTAAAACACTGCTTGGCGGCCTCGGGCAACTCCTTGCCGGGTGGGTCGAGCTCGGATCCCAGCGTGTAGAGCGTTTCGGCCACCCAGCCGAGTGACCGAAACGTGTTCCCCTGCTCGCGGCCGGCGATTCGCATGAGGAAATCGACGAAGGCCTCGGCCAATTCGGTCGCTTCCTGGTCCTTGCCTTCGGCGCGATACTGCGCCAACGACTCTTTGAGCTGTTTTCCCAGGCCGAGGTAGATGGTGGTCAGCTTGGCCTCGCCCCCTTCGCCGACCGATTGTTCGAGTTTTTCCATCACGGTTTTGGCTTGGTCCACTTGGCGTGAGGCAACGTACGCCCGCAATGCGGCTTTGTAAATCTCCTGCGGCACGTTGCCGGCTGGAATCACCGGATGATTGGCGTTGACCAGGGTCAGTGCGCCGATCTTCGGGTCTTCCAAGAGCAGGACGGCCTTTTCCGGTTCGCCGGCTCGAATGGCCGCTTGGGCCAGCGAGAGGACGCCGATGACGGTCGAGTAGGTGACGTCGCCTCCTTGTTCGACGACCGTGCGCATCCGGTCGACGCCTTCCTGCAGCGCCGTGTGGGCCTGAGCGGCGATCTTCTGGAGCTCCGCGTCGGAGGGCCGCTCTCCCTCGGGCAACCGCGACTTGTTGACATGATTGCTCCAGAGCGTCTGGCCGACCATCAGGGCCGCCTCGCCTCGCCGGGGTGACTTCTCGGAGATCTGCTGCAGGTACTCGAGCGCTTTATCAATGTCCTGATCGAGGACCGCCATTCGAGTACGCATGATCCAGGCCTCGTCGGCTTCCGGCTCACCGGCCCAAACCTGGGTGATATGATCGGCGATGCTATCCATGCGTTGGCTCTCGAATTTCCGGTCTTCGCCTTTGGGGACTTCGGAGAGCAGGATGGCGTAGGCGGCCATGGCGATCTTGGCCCCGTCGCGTGCTCCGCTGGAGCCGGGGTATTTTCGCGCGAGGAATTCGCCGGCGACGGCCGCTTCGTAAAGGTCGCCGTTGACCCAATAGAGATAGGCCAGGTAATAGCGGAGGTAGTTCATCTCGTCGGCCGTCGTCTCGGGCGTCCGCATCCGCATGGCCGCATGGAGCTTGTCGATTGCCTCGGCGCGGAGTTTTGCGGCATCCTCGGGGGGTAGTTCGGGATCGATGGCCCGACCCAACGCTTCTTTGGCTTGTTGGGTCGCTTCGACGAAATCGGCCGGCGGGGGAGTCTCCTCGGAGGCGGCAACGCCGGTAAACTCGGAGGACCGCAATTCGGCCCTGGCCAGCCGCTGGTATTCGCCATCCGTATTGGACACGACGACAAAGAGCATCTTGGCCTTCCGAAGGTTCTCCGTGCGCGTGGTGACGTCCTTACGCTCGGTCAACGATCGGGCGTACTGAAGCATGAGCTTGGCGCCGAAGTACTTCACGGCCAGCCCATCTTCGCTTTCTTCCTCGTTCGGTCGTGCCCATTTCTCCCACGCCGCATACTGCGCGATGCTCTCGGCCAGTTTCTTTGCGTCCGGGATGAGTCCCGTTTCCAGGAACAGGAGCATGGCCCGGTTCTTGATCCTGCGGATAAACGGATCATCGCCGTCGAGTTGCATCAGGTCTTCACACGCCCCGAACACGTCGTTGAATTGGCCCAATTCCTTGAAGCAACGTCCCTGGTACAGCCGGGCGTAGAGTCCTCCGCCGTAGCCGCCGTACTTGTCGTACACTCCGCCGTATGCCTTGGCCGCATCGGCCATCAGGCGTTTGTTTTCGGTGCTACCCGGCTCGTGGGTTTTGGACATCTCCTCAACAATTTGGGCCTGACCCAGGAGCGAGTCGACCAAGCCACCCCGGGCTTGCTGCCGTAGTTCGATTTGTGCGGCTTCCTTCTTCTCGTCCATGACGCCTTTGGGATACTTCTGTATCTCGGCGCGGAAGTGAGCCTCCAATTTGGCGTAGGCCTTCTGGGCCGCTTCGTATAGCGCGCGGGCCTCTCCCCGCAGACGCTGCTTTTCTGCGTCCGGCTTGTCGTCGGCCGACGCGATCTCGATCTTGAATTTCCCACGCTCGATGAGCGAATTGGCCAATTGGGTATTGGCGTCAGAGACCAACGGATGGCCCGGGTGGGCCGCGAGAAACTTCTCGAAGCTCTGCTGCGCTCCGTCGAGGCGTTCTTCCCGTTGCGAAGAAGGGACCATTCGTGAAGTGAGCAGCAGCGTGATCCCCCGCTCGTAGTCGATCGTTGCCTTGAACTCCGTGCTCACCAGCGGGTTGGTCCGGGCCTGCTCGAGATAGTCCAAGACCACGTCGTGATAATTGATCAGACGTAACTCTTTCAGAAACCTCTCGGGCTCCTCGCCGGCCCAACTCGGACCCGCCGTGACCTGAAGGACAACGGCAACCATCAGGGCCGCCGATAGCCGCCGTATTCCCTGACACGACAGATAACGCTGACGCAATAGATTACACTTCATCGGTCTGATCCTTCAACGCCGCCGCCGTATGACCGCGGGATAGTCGGGTAGCCACGGCCGCCAGACCGTGGAATTTCCGCACTCTGACGAGTGCAGTCGTAGGATGGGCACCGTCGTAGGGTGGGCACTGCCCACCAAAACCCACCTGACATGTTCCTCTTGGTTCTCGGTGGGCAGTGCCCACCCTAGTTCTTCAGCCACAACGGGGTTCCGGGGCCGCCGGGCTCCATAGAATGCCTCCCCTACTATTGTACGGCACGCCTGCAATCAGGTTATCCGTTGTTCGGCCCTCACACAAGGAATCCCCCCTCGCGAGGAACCCCACTCTAGTATTGCTTATTTGACGCCCTCTGCCTGTTGAATCAGTTCGATCAATTCGACAAAAGAGCGACGCTCTCGCAGCCGCGAATCGGTCCGTTCGGCCACTTCCAGGACTCGGGCCAACGACCGGGCATCTCGCGGTACCCTCGCAAACGGGGAGCCTCGAAGTACCTCGGCAGTATGGGCCGTGATCGCCGCCTGCTGCAACGCCAGCGGAGAATCGACGAACGACGACGCCAGTTGGCTCAGGTCGACCGACCGAGTCGCCCTGGGCCGCCGTTGCGAGCTGACGCCGTCTGGTTGCTTCCAGGTCAATTCCACTCGGGCAATCTCGCGGCCCCCGCTACCTCCGGTCTTCAGACGTATCTCGTACAACGCACAGGACGTCTGATCGGCATGAAAATCGGCCTCCGGACTGGGCGGGTCCAATCCGACCATCGATTCGGCCTCATGGCCCAACAGCCGATAGTCCAAAACGCGATCGGGATTGAAATGGACCTCGAGCCGGGCGTCGTGAGCGACAATCTGCGAATAGCCCGTGACGACCTCGATCAGGGCCCAATAGATCTCGTTCGCATTGGCCGCTCGATGAACGCTTCCTCCGCCCGCAACGGCCAGATCGGTCAACTGCGGGTCGGCCTGCTTGTTTCGGCCCAAATCGATCACCTCGCAGAGGATCTCTTGCTGAGCCGACTCGGCCAATCGCCGCTTCAGCAGGCTGGCCGCGCCGGGAGCCAATTCCGCCAGCCCGTCGCTTAGCACGACGACGCGAACGGCCGAGGTTGCCCTGTCCGATGCGGCCGAACGATGGGCCACTTCATAGGCGCTACGCAATCCGACTCCCAGCCGGGTGGACGTCTGTGTGGAAAGTGACCCGATCGCGGCCACGAGATCCTCGGCGTCGTCTCGGCCGGCGTTCTCGATTAGCAGTTGGGCCTCGTTGCTGAAGGTGACCACCGAGATCCGATCTTCGGGTCCCAAGGCGGTGGCCAGTTTCTCGACGGCCCGGCGCACCATATCGAGTCGTCCCCCCCAACGCATACTGCCCGAGGTGTCGACCGCCAGGACCACATGAACCGGCCGGTCACGATGCCGGTCCATCGCACGCGCCCGAACGCCGACCTGCAACAGGCAGAGCGAGTCGCCGGGAAACGGGGAGGGTCCCAAAGCGGTGAAGAGCTTCAACGGCTCGTTCTTCGGCCGGGGTAAGTCGTAATCCATCGCCGCGAGGAACTCTTCGGTACGCACGTCACCGGCCGGCGGCCGCTCGCCGCCACGCAGGTAACGACGCGTCAACTCGTAGCTGGCCGTGTCGATCCCCAGAGGCACCACGCTCGTTTGAAGCCGCGTATCCGCCGCCGGCGAAACAAACGGATGTACCCCGAAGCGGCGGTAGAAATGCAGAGGAAACGCCGAGACCAGCGGCGGGTCGATCCCCCGCGGCTTCAGGCCGGCGACCTTCTCCAACTCGGGCTGACCGTCCAACGGGTCCAAGCCGGGACCGCCCAACAATACCTTGTCGCTATCGGGCCAAAAATCGCCCTCGTCGAGCCGATCACCGGGCCGATCACCGGGCCGATCGTCGCGAACTACCTCGGGCAAAGGATCAAGCGGCCCGTTCGTGCGATCCGGCAGGGACGAATCCAAAGGATCATCCGGCCACTGCCGCCACGCGATGCGTTCGAAATCCCGCAACCACTGCATCACATCGGCGATCAGTTCCGGGTCGATATCCTCGAACTCCGCAGTCATGGCAATATCCAGCGGAGGGCCCATCTCGGCGGACATTTCGGCCGGCTCGATGGTCCATGTGGCCAGCTCGGGGGACGACGCCCGGTCGGCCGGATAGAGCATCCAGAGCAGCACGATCATGGCACCGAGGTAGGCAACACCGATGCTCACCAGCAGCGACGCCGCCGTGGCCCATCGGCTTGCCCTCAACATCCTCAGGCGGTGCTTCGGGATCCGCCGTAGCCGTTCCAGCGCCGTCAGCGGGACGGGGACATCGCGCAGCGCGGTATCGAGTCCCTCATCGTCGATCAGGACGGCCCGTCGCAGGCGGTCGGTGAGTCCGACGGGCAGTGCGACCCGGCGCAAAGTTTCGTCGAGCCCCTCGTCGTCGACCAGCGCGGCCTGTTGCAACTTTTCGATCAACCCAGCCGGCACGGCGACATATCGCAGCGCCGCGTCGAGTCCCCCGTCGTCGACCAACGCGGCCCGGCGCAGACGCTTTACCAGTCGCTTCGGCAACGGGACCGACCGCAACTCGGCGTCCAGTTCGGCATCGAAGTTTGGATCGTGGCGATGCATGGGACCGATGGGTATGGGATTGGGGTGGCTTTTGTTTAGGTACGAGAGTCCGTAGCAATCATGTATTCGCGAAGCCGTTTTCGGGCGCGACTTACCCGAGAGAGGACGGTTCCCAGCGGTATTTTCAACAGATTGGCCGCTTCCTGGTGGGTTAGCTCGGCTACGACGACCAATAACAGAGTTTCTCGCAGGTCGTCGGGCAGTGTTTTCAGGGCAGCCTGCATTTCGTCGGTGAATTCGTCTCGCAACGGGTCGTCGGCGGGGCGGCCCACTTCGAGGTTCTGTTCGCCGGCCAATACGGTCGGCGGCCTCGGACGCCTCCAATGATCGGCCGCCCGACGCCGCAGGATCGATGCCAGCCAGGCGCGTTCGCCTCGACCGGGCCGAAATAACTTCCGACTCTTCCAGGCAGACCGAAACGCTTCCTGGACCAGATCCTCCGCCTCGTGCCGGTCGCCCACCAAGCGATAGGCCATTCGGTACATAGTCGGGCCGTGGTCGGAGACCATCCGATTGAACTCGGCCAGCGATAACGCCAAAGCTGCCGCTCCTTTCCCCAATTCACGGCCCGACTAGACCAAACTTTTCGCTTCGTTTCAGGTTGGTATTCGCATCGGGTCGTCCGGAGTATTCCCGGCGGGGGTGCCTCTGCCTGCCATGGTCTGGTAGCTACGTTCGCCAGAACGTGGGGCGTATCAGATGGTTACGACCACGTTCTGGCGAACGTAGCTACGATCCAACGGGCTGCCAACTCTATTGTAACGCATGGCGACAAGTCGTGCCCACAAGCTGTAACCACTTATGCCGACGCATGTTACATCACGGCAATCTTTCCCCTGCAATACAATGGGCACCAATCCACGATGCCAAGGCAGGCCGCTTGGCAAACTTGTAGTCGTTCGGCTACGGGGTACAATTCAACTGGTTTACTTCACGTCGCCGGAAGGGAGCTCCGCCAAATTGGGAGTTCCGTCCAATTGGGGAACTCTGTCAAATATCATGCTCAATTTCCGAAGAAACCCGCCTGTACGAAACCCCCTGGCCCGACGCCAGCAGTGGCGGCTCTTGTCGCTGATAATGGCGATGGGATTGGTTGTCTTGGTAATCAGCGAGGCCCGCGATCCGGCCAACTACGCTTGGCTCGTGACGCTCTGCGGCGGCGAATCGGCGCCGGCGGGAGCCCCGATTGCCGCCGAGGCATCCGAGAGAATCGAAGGGGACCCGGCCGATGAGGAAGCCGCCGCCGGCCGCTACCACCCGGGAGTCAAGCCCGAGCTACTTCGGTCGATTAGCGACAACACCATCTTCGGGAACGAAGAGAAGGACGCCTGGTTTCACCTGCTCGATATCCTCAAGCGGACCGACGAGGCGACGCTTGCCCGACGATCGACCGGCCGGGCAACCTATGCCCAATTGGACAAACAATCCAGCGCCTATCGTGGCGAATTGGTTACCGTGCTGGGGACGATCCGTCGGGCTCGACGGATCTCTAAGATCCCGGAGAACGACGTGGGGATCGATCACTATTACCAACTCTGGCTCTTTACGGCCGACAACCCGACGCTACCGATGGTGGTCTATTGTCTCTATTTACCCGAGGGATTCCCTATAGGGAAGGAGGTCGAGGCCGAGGCGACCATCCACGGTTTCTACTTCAAGCGTTGGTTGACCAATGCCCAAACGCCACCGCTGGAGCGTCCGATGATGTTGGCCCGGACGGTCCATTGGCAAGAGCCGCGTCCCGCGAAGGTGAACACGATGCCGGTCAACTCCGACACAATGCTCCCCGTGCTGGGCGTAGCAATCGGGCTTGCCCTATGCGTTGTTGTCTTCGTGTACTTGAAGACGCGGTCTACCAAGCCCGGCGAGTCGGAGCCACCCGATTTCGATGCGATTCGGCTGGCCGTCGTTTCGGATGTCGAGCCACCGTCCGATGCAATAGACGCCGATGCCGCAAACGAATAGCCGAACAGTATAATGATCTCCTCAGAAAATCGATGTATCGCGAGATGGAATGCCTGGGCCATAGTACCCGGGCTGGCGGCCTGGATGCTATGGAGTGTCTGCCCGTCCCCGAGTGGCGCGCAGGACGATGTGAACATTTCGACGGACGAAGAATCGATTTCACAGCCAATCGCCGGGCCGCGAGATCTGCTGGACCGATACGGCATCGATCAGAGCCACTTTGCCAACCTGACCGACGGGGTCGAGATCCACGAAGGGGAATTCGAGACAATCCTCAGCGTCATGTTCCGAATACGCCGATGCCGGACCATCGATATCGAGGACTGGGCACGCGACAAGTTGGAGGTCCAGCGGCTGGCCGCCGAGATGGAATCCCTACGCGGCGAGATGTACCCATTGAAGGGTCGAATTGTCTCGGTCGAGGTCCTCGAACCGTGGGCTGAAGTGGTCGAGCCGCTCGAGTTGGAGCAGAATTACCGCTGCGAGTTACTCCTCGACGACGGCCAGCCGGCGGCGGTCTATGTTCCTTCCGTACCCGACATCTGGCGCGACGGCGGGCAGTTCGACGATCGGGTCGGGGCCCTGGGCCTGCTGTTGAAACTCGAAAGCGGCGACCCGGCCCGTCCGATGCCCGTCTTCGTGGCCCAGCGGATCGCCCGCTATCCCAAAACGCCGCTGGGAGACCTGGATATGGACGTCGGACTGTTGGACGGCGTGAAGGATCAGCGGCCGGTCGCCCATTGGGAACGCGGCCGCACCAAGGATTTCCGCTGGATGCGCACCGGCTGGGAACAAGCCTACTGGGAACGAGAGTGTTTCTACCAGATGCTAGCCGCCGTGGGCCGGGCCAAGCCGGGACAACTGCTCCGCGAGGCCGAGGAGTTACTCGAATCGGCCTCCAACAGAAAACGCCGAGCGGACGGCGAGGCCTTCTCCGTCGTGCCGCTGTTCAATGATGTCCCCGACCAACGGGGACGGCTGGTCGTCCTCTCGGGCATCGTCCGCCGCGTCGAGCGAATTCGGGTCGAGGACCCCGACGTTCGTGCCCGGTTCGGCATCGACCACTTCTACCAACTGGCCCTGTTTACACCCGACTCGCAGAACAACCCGGTCTTCTTCTGCGTCCGCCAACTCCCCAAAGGCATGCCGTTGACCCTAGAACCCGATTATGCCGAGGAGGTTCGCGTAGCCGGGTTCTTCATGAAGACGTGGAGCTATGAGACGTCGCAACAGAAAATGACGGCCGACGGCAAGCCGACCGGAGAGCTGCGCCGCCAGTTGGCGCCGCTACTGTTCGGCCGGGAACCGGTCTGGTATCGCCAAGGGACAGGCAAGCCCAGCCTGCTGACACCGACGGTTGAGTTGATCGCCGGATGCTTGTTTGTCGTGGCGATGCTGGGGGTCTGGTTGGGCGTTTGGCAATATGGCCGTAGCGACCGACAGTTTCACGATCGAGCGCTGGCCCGAATCCACACCATCGACTCACCCGACGCCCTGGAAGGGATTGACGAGC
>SDBT01012088.1_pt1 | contig 13868 bp, 4 predicted proteins | sample 2277101 | NCBI WGS metagenome assembly SDBT01 (sample SAMN10404973, study PRJNA504765) | marine sediment metagenome | isolation source: marine sediment core GS10_PC15, 103 cmbsf | place: Arctic Ocean: Southern Knipovich Ridge | collected 2010
ATATCAAAATTACTCCTTTGTCTGTCTTGTTGTGGTATCTGGGGGATGGATATCTAAATCCAAGGCTGGGAAATATTTTTTTACATACTAATTCATTTACACCAGCAGGAGTTAGGCTTTTGGTTAATATACTTCAAGAGAAGGGGGTAAAATGCAAATATCTATTGGTAACAAAACAAGGGCTTTACAAAAAAGATTACCCGCTTATATATATCAGCAGTAAGGTTACTCCATTGTTTTTTGATTTTATTGGGAGCGAGTGCCCTGTAATATCTTATGATTACAAATTTAATATTCCTGATTGGTTCCCTGGAGCAACAAGAATTACGCATATATCTGAGATGTACAATATTCCGCTTTCTAAGGTGAGGTATATTGTGTCTAAACTTGAAAATAATAATAGTTCGTATGTTAAAAGAATTACGCCAAAAGGTAGAATCTGGATTCTTAAAAATGGAATAAAGAAAGTGGTGAAATTATGCAGCTAAACTACTACGCCTATTTCAACGAATCGGGCTACAGCATCGCAGCGCAAGATTACCTGCTGGCGATGATGCAAGCCAAGCCTGATATTGATATTAAGATACATTATTTGAATCAAAGAATGGGTTTGGGCATTAGTAAAAACAGGCAACAATTATTTACTGCGATGCATAAAAAGCCGTCTTGTGAGCCTAGTATGAACTTTTATCACAGTATTCCTGCACGATATAGACGTCCGCCTGGTAAGCAGAAGCACATAGGATTTTGCATTTTTGAGACAATTAACCCGCCTGAGGACTGGATTAGCACGATGAACAACATGGACATGATCCTTACTGCTTCTACATTTAATAAACATGTATTTGTAAATAATGGGGTCAAAGCACCAGTTCATGTGATTCCTCACTGCTTTGACCCCAATTTATTCCACAAGGATGTGAAATCAAATGGAAGATATAGCCAGAAGACTTTTATTAGCGTCGGGACATGGAAAACCCGCAAGAATTGGAGCATGCTCATTAAGGCGTGGTATGAAGCTTTTCAGGCGAATGACAATGTATGCCTTTTACTTAAGACTAACAAACCCAATCTTTTGAAGAGTGAAATTATTAAGATCAAGAGGTCAAGCGAATGGCAATCTAAGAATACTGCTCCTATATACTGCGAAGAAAATCCGACCTGCGATTTCGAGGATATTCCGAGTTTTTTTCGGAAAGGAGACATATATATATGTGCTTCATTGGGTGAGGGATTTGGGCTGAACTCCTTTCACGCTATGGCTTTAGGCATCCCTGTTATCACGACAAGATTTGGGGGGTCATTAGAATACGCACTGCCTGAACTTTGCACATATTTAGAGCCCGAAAGATACAGAAGCATTCCTGTCATGGATGCTACTCCTCAGTTTAGTAATTGTATTTGGCCTGTGGTGCCTATTAAAGAGATTGCTAAACAAATGCGATATGTTTTAAGTAAGTCGGAAGCAGTACAGAAGAAAACATCAGCGGCATATGATTATGTGCATAAGAATTTTACTTATGATGTAATTGGTCCTAAGCTTCTACAGGTTCTGGAGTTATAAATGGAATTTACATTAAATCCTTCGAGTGGCTATGCAGATTCTTATTTAGATATTGGATTTACTGTGAAGTTCGAAGAGTGTAATAGAGTTATTGTAAAGATATTTAATCATACTATAAATGAACATCTTAATATTTTAGGTGTTTCTAATGGCTATATTTTACATGAAAATGAAATTGTATGCAAAGACTGCACAGATATTCAAGGATACATAAACATATTCAATAATGACAAAATGAATAAGAAATTCTCGCATTTTGGTCAGGTCCAAATAAAATGTGAGATAGAAAGACACACGAATAATGACGTCATTACTGAAAGTAAAATCGTTTCTTTTTACAACGAAGGTCAATCTGTAGATGCCTCTATAGTTCCTTTTGTATTATCGGTAAAGAACAATGTCATAGACATATCAAGAAATGAGCCTTTAGAGCTTACTTTTACAAGCAGTATAGACAGGGAATATTTCATATGCATAAAATCCACACGAAGCAAAGATAGCTGTGAATTAGAAGTTCATGCTCAAAAGGGTCAAACTACTGTTTTTGTACCATCTGAATTTCTATATCATGATTTAAATTTGTCAAGAAATGGAAAAATCAAATATGGTATATACTACATAAAATTTCAAGGAATGACTCACTCAAGGCTGGCAAATAGACAATATACTCCTACGGGTCATGATATAACATTTACCAACACGGATGGGATTACACCCGCTTCCCAAAAGCGGGTATCCCCCTTGGGCAGTTTATTTAACGGTGATTTTGTTGTTAGTGATAGATATTTGGTTATGTGCCCTAAGGAATATTCAGGATTTTCAGGCAAATCAAAATATGATAGAACCAAGCTATTAAATCTAACCTTGTTGCTGCATGAATCTCAAGATATGGAATCCATTGCCCAACATATAAGAGAAAGCAAAGGAGGCATTCAAAGCAACATAAAACATACTGAAAAAGTGATACAAAATATCAAATTAGGCAAAAAGCCTCCGCGCCCCCAAATGGCGTACAATCAAGTAAAAATTCTAAAATCCGTGTCAGGTTCGTATGATTCTATTTCTGCGTCTTATGCAGACCCAAGCCCAAGTTTCAAACAGGTTGCCAGACAATTACATCATGGCATAAATGCTATTTCACACAACAAACGAGATTGCTTACCTTGTACTAGGTCTAGAAGAAATGCATAATTTTCCAGAACAATTAAGAAACATAATAGAAAAGCTTAATCATTGTGCTAGAAGGCACGATGGAAGATTGCTGATTAGGGGAAATCTAGCTCTATTCGCGATGTCTGGCAAGGATGAGTATATAAAAAATCATATTATTGAAGCAATTATTTCACATACGGGAGATTTTCAATATAACAAATTTTACGAATATTTGACCCAGCGTATTGTTGTAAGTAGAGAGCTAGAAAGTTCTATAAATTTTTGCCATATTATTTCAGGTACTCATAATATTAAGTTAAACATAGAGGAAAATTTTGACCCTCACAACGTAAACGATGTTTATAAATTTGGAAGAACTAATTTAGATGCTATTTTTTATGATCCCAATAGCAGATCATTGGAGTATCCTTCCAGGGTTTCTCTAGATGATAATGTTGTCAAAACCCTATCTGATACATGGGATATAAATAGTGTTATTAGTATTATAGAGCACGTAGGTCGCACATCGACGACAGAAGTCGATCCTGATGATTTAAACAGACTCAAAACAATGCCACTGTCTGGGCTCGATGATACGGCAGATTTTTCGTGGAATGAAAAAATTGAATCAATTTTATTGTTGCCATGGTCGGGAAAATCATTAAAATTTATGGTAGAAACATTCCCAGATGGGCAGGCTTGGACATTCCAGTCTCTTGTAGATTATATGATTTCTTTAAATGTTGATATCAGTGAAGAGGCTGATGTATATTCTGTTTTTAATGAAAAAAAATTCAAGATTATGGATTTGTACAATGAATTTTTCTTGTCGGAAAAAAAATGGGAAGAAAAACCTAAAGAAATTCAATACAGATTAAACACTTTAGTAAAGCTATTATTTGATTCGCCTGATTTGAATATTGTTCGTCCTTACATCAATCAAATAGGCATTATGGCAGGAGGAGTTCTTGGTAGATGTTGCATAGGATGGAATTCAATAGGACAAAGCGGTCCTGGTGGAGATCATTTTGATAGATGGAATTGTGGAAATGGAATAGATGCCAGCGATTGTCTGAATTCTGAATTTTTGTGCGAAACGGGTAATTGCATACAGCAGAACCCTTCGTTTGCTCATATACCAGATCATGAGTGGGAAGGATTTGCACAATTCCCTCTTACTATTCCGAATTTAAGAGAATGGTGTGCTGATCAAATTTGTCCTCCTGATAGATCCCACGTGCATTGTACTCCTACAGCAGATAACCCAACAGGCAACAAAGTACCTCAATGTTTGCATTTTGACATACAGAACACTGGATGTGATTGCGAAGGTGGTGTGCCACCCAATAGTAGTTATTGTCCAGATGGAGAATGTCTTACATGCACACCGTCTGAGTGCGTGGGTCCTCAGTGTTGTTGTTGTCATAGCATTGATATTGTATTAGGGGTTCGTTCGAGATGTTATGACAAGATTTATTTTTCTTGTAACAGAGATGGCAATGCTCCCGAAGAAGGCGCTCCTGTATTTGATCCATCTTGCCCGCAATGCTTTGAAGCATGTACAAAAGCTTTGGGTGGCGACGGCGGATGCTTGTCTATATCAGGAGCAGGTGGTACAACCGCTCCTGATTGGTGGCGTTTTGGTCCAGATATTGGTCCTTGTAGTTGTGACTGTAAGCAATTTGTGAATCCATCGAATCCTGCGGAAGGTTGCAATTTGACATGCGTTACGTGCGAAGGATTGAAATGCAACGCAGAAGTTGATGTTCAGGCAAGTGCTTGTAGTTATCAGATAAATCTTACTCCCAGTGATGGCTGCTGTGGTATACCGGCCCGTGTAGATGCAGTTTTTTGTATAGACTATTCAGACAGCATGGTCGATGAAATACAGGATGTTATAGACAACGTCAGCGATTTGGCATCTGGACTTATTACTACTGGCGCCGCAGCTCGATTTGGATTGGTTACTTATGGTCAAACCGAGAACAGTGGTACACCTACCGTTGTTTTTGAGCTTAGTTCAGATTTGACCGCTTTCACAAATGCTGTAAACAGAGCAGCTAACGGGGGAAATGAACCTGCTTTTGATGCAGTCGAGCTAGCTTTGCAACATTTTCCTTGGGACGGAGTAGAAAATTTACTATTCTTAATTGGAGATGAGCCAGTTCATGATCCTCCCCATGGCGGCGATAAGCCCATCGGAGGAGAATTAGGCGATCCTAATCTGCAACCTCCTGGCAGTCTTTTAGCAGAGATAGCGAATTTATTTGGAGTAAGAGTAATTGACATTCAGCCACAGCCCGGCAATGTGGATGTCGGAATATATGACGAAAAAAAAGAACTTCTTGCATTAGCTACAGGAGGAAGCGAACATGATCTTGCAAGTACTTTTTCTGATATTATAGCGGATCTAAACTTGAATGTGTTTGCTTCATCATGCAACTGTTTGGATATAAATCCTGTTCCTGTAGAAATTTGTGCTGGCGTTGATAGCAAAGGAGAATGTGTCAGCGGCACAACAGACATACCTATTAGAAAATGCGTAGCAGAGGACAACAGCGACTGTCAATGTAACGATCCTAGAACTTTCAATATTTGCGGAGAAATAGTAGTACTCACACCAGAGCCAAGTACACTCAATTTAATTTGCTGTGGGGACATCGAAGGCGGTGGATGTGAGTGCCCTACAGAAGATGCCCCCACTGGTTGTTGTGGTGTTTGCGGACAAGACATATGCCCACCTGCTTATGACTCACTTCAAGAAGCTATTGATAGCATTTGGTGTGAATGTTGGTTTAAGGCTAAAGCAGGAGAATTTTTCTTTGAAACTACCGGGTGTGATTTACGATGTACGGTACCAAATCCCGACGATCCTGATTTTAATGATATTGATGTTGGAGCCATTTTAGATTGTGTTATTAAAATTCCTGATGGTTCAGGAGGATTCACTCCTGTGTCTCGATCTGACGTAGAACGAGAAGTTACTGCTGCGTGGGCGAATTGCGAAGGTGGAGGCGATGATGAGGTACCTCCTTCTATAGAAGCGGATCAATGTTTGCCAAAATGTGACATTGCAGACGAATGTATCAATGATTCAAATGATTGCGATATCAATAGCGAATGCACTTCATTTAAAAATCCTGCTACAACTATTTTGAATAATGGAGTTGGGCTTGTAGCTTATGAAGCGTTTGATAATAATTCTATAATTAAGATACAACAGTTTCATACATCCGTTCCTGGTAAGATTTTGCCTCACAGAACTACTAATTTCGGCAGATTACAAAATCAGTTGCAATGGACGGGTGATCCTAAAATAGCTAAATTGTATTTCTACGATGAAGAGGTACCGAGTCATTTTGTATCAGGAATTGACCATACTCGAACGAATGCAGATATAGTTGACATGTTGGTTTTTAGAAGCGGACCATTACAAAACCAATGCTTTCCACTTTTTCAAAGTAGCACAGAGCCTATCGAAGGACCGATAGGTGAAGACTCTATTGGTCAGTATATACAATTCGTTGTCGGTGATGCACAGTTAAGTCAATCATTCCCAACTTCGGATGATATATATAACATTGAATGGTTTATTGTGGATATACAAGACCCAGGATTGACGGGAAGTGCTTTTGACACTGGAAATACTCCTGGTGCAGAATTCATATTAGATGAAGCTGACATAAATTCTGCCCTGGAATTGCCTCCTCATATACATGATGGAGAGCAAGTTCCTGTTGCTAATCCGTCTATTACATCTGCTAAGAATTATATGAATCATTTAGAAAACTCTCATTTTGTCTATTTGGTATATCAGGCTTTGGAAGATAAGAAATGGAATTTATACTTAAAGCAAATACGACTTTCAGAATACTCCAGAGAAGAACAGCTAAAAGCTGATAATGCGGTGTTTTTACCATTATCTGATCCATCTTTGAATTTAAATGAGTTGGTGTATCGTATAGTTTGTGTTAATGATGATTGTATACCATCTTTTGACGATTTTATTGCAACTCGATCGATCACAATGGAAGTGCTTCTGCCTGATGGAAGAGAGGTTTTTAACAATGGACTTTCTGATGATGAATTTTGGGAAAATTTATGTCCTGGTGTGCCTGTGGGGGAGTTCCCTAAAAACAGAGCATTCGTTACATTTACCCATAGCGCATTAGCTGACAAGTGTCCTGATCAATTTGAATTTAATGATATATTTTACAACTGGGAAGTTGGAGATGAATTTTTTATCCCGTTTATTAACTTGGAAGCTACTGATCTATTTACATTATTGAGAAAAGCGGATGATACCGCGATTGAATTAAATCAGACGGACATCACCGTTGGAAGTGTCATAATATCATCTTCAGGAGTTAGTTCTGCGCAATACGATGCTTTTGCTGGCTGGATAACCATAGATACAACTAGCTTTGACGAACTTTTACAATTTAAAGGTCTGGATATTTCGGAGCCTATTCCTATAACGGAATTTGAAAATGGACATTGTACTCATCCAACAGTCAAAGTGAATAGAAATAATGATGTTTTTGTGGCTTATGAATGCACAGATCCCCATCTTCATCAAATTCATGTGACGGGCACAGCAACGCCTTCTTCATCTTTGCCTTTGGGTGTATTTAGCCCGAAGAATATAGATATGAATTTAGACTACTTCTTTCAACCTAAAGATTTTGTATTTAGAAAAGCTGTGACTGATTTTGAAGATGCAGTTAATCAATTACCAGATATGCATATTGATGTAAATGATGTTGTTCATTTGACATGGCAATCAAATAGAGATAATGTATGGGAAATATATTATGCAGTATCTGAGAATGATTTTACCAACAAAAGAATAACTGATTTTGATAGCAAGTCATTAAATCCTACAATCAATTGCGACAATCGTGGAAACATACACATTGTTTGGCAAGATAATAGATTTGGAAATTGGGAAATATTGATGGCATATCAGGACAATGTCAGAATTATGCCTTTATTTGAACAAGACCCATATTTGGCGTCTGTGCGAAATGAAGGCTGGGTACACAATCTAGATATAGTGCCACTTTCTTTGAACAACGTTTCAACCTTCAGTGTGCTGTGTATATCTGAGATAATTGTACGTTTTTATGAATTTAGGACTTTTGAGAAGCTCGCTTTCAGTATTAGTCAAGGGGAATGGCCATTTGCGTTTGATTTGCCCGTTCAGGATGATAGATCTACATTTACGTTTGCGCCTCCTGCATTTTCTTCTTGGGATATTACTACAACTCAAATTATTGATCGCATTAAATATGATATATGGATAGGGGATATTTTTGATTCCAGCATAGTCGGGTCTGATTTTGAAGAATTTACTTTAGAATTTAGTGCCATTAATTTTGCATTTGTCAAATTTTCAGCAGGAGAGACATCTGATCCGGTTGTGGAATTAGCCGATGCCAAGCAACAAGCGATAGACAATGGATTAAATCCAGATAATGCAAAAATATCATGGTCAGATACAGAATGGATCAACATTGCTCATATAACATCAGGCACAGTCACTAATGTAGCTGATCTAGTTGCTACGTTTGCGCTATTTTCAAGTTCGTTGGTTAATGGTCGATATAAAAGAGCAACGTTTGCTGTTGCATTGGGAGATGATATAAGTGGATTTACTTTATTTTCAATTACTTCCGTTAAGCGAGGAAGACTTTGTATCGCTCCTGGTGCTACCGTTAAAGGCACCTTAGATTTGACACCTACGATAAGAGTCGATAAAACAGGAGATGAAGTTGTAGAAACTCCTATTCCTGCCGGAATTGAGCCTAATAAGACTTATTTCGCTTTGCCACTAGCGGTAAAGGACGATGGAAATATTCACGTATTTCAAGACACTAAAAAGAGTGTTTCTTGTGCGTCGTGTAATAGTGAAATAACTCCTTGGGATTTTTCTTCGTGTTCAATATCTGTAGATTTAGTTAATAATGCAAATAAAAAGAAGTTCTTTAATGCTCGTTTTAGATTCCACACTGACATTGAAATGACTAATATTATTGCACAGTTCGATGCTTTTATAGATGGAGAATTAGAATGTCTTACAGTCGAAGACAATCAAGCCGCACAAGACAAATGGGTTACTGCTGGCTACGAAATACCTACTAATTCAATTCGAAAATTAACATTGTGGCCAATGTTGTCTAATACAGTTGGGCTACTATGTGGTATTGATTACTGGGTATTAATAGAGACATGCTCAGGGGACTCAGACACTCCGTGTGTTAGAACTAGTTTAGAATTTGATTCTCTTAACAAGTGGATATGTAATTGCAATTCTCCAAGATGGGATGGATTTGAAAACGCACCCACGAATATTAGAGATTTGGTTCGTTGGATAAGTAGTGGAGATGGGTTCTCTGATACCAGAATGACTGAAACTCTTACAGCGGACAATTTTAATCCAACTATTCAAATTAGGAGTGATTTAACGGGCATAATTATTTATGAAAGTAATAGAAATGATCTAGATCGTATCACCTCAGGAAACAATGTGCATTCTATATTCGCCTCTGCTTTTTCTGTATTTCCGAAAGCAAACATGTATGCAACAGGAGCAGAAGCGATTACATCATTTGGGGAAATGTTGATCAGGTCAGATATCCCTGTTTGGGCATGTGATGCATCTGGGTGCGATACACCTGGAGATGCCATGGAAGGCAGAAATGCTAGCTTTTCTTTGGATCAGTACGACAATGTTTTCTTAGCATTTGAAAAACCTCTAGATCAAAAAGAATGTCAAGAATTTGAAGAAAATAAACATACGAATATTGTTGTTCATAGGTGTGGATTGCCGATAGATAAGTTGGCATTCACTAAAGAAGCGATAGACCCAGGTAATGATCCTCCTCCAGAAGAGCATGTCATTCTTGATAGGGTGGCTCCTATTTCTACAGATTCGATTTTTAAATCCATTATTCGACAAGTGCGCGTACAAAATAATTTCGTTAGGTATCATATCATACGCAATAGCAAGCCCGCTGCCGTAGTGGATCAATGTTTGATTGGCTTAGAAATCGTCATAGAGCCTGACGTCATCGCCATAAGAATAAGAACAAATAAATCTGACTGGTCAACATGGATGCCTGCTTCACCTAAGATTGGAGAACATACTGTTATTGTTCCTTGGGAGTTATCGCCGGGGAGTGGCTTGAAGGTTGTTAGTGTAGAGGCTGCCACTTATCAAGGTGTGACGGGTTCGTTTAGCACGACTATCATTGCGGATTATAAATTAGTTGATCATACTGTCAATTTTTATAAATCCAATAACCCAGAAGATGATGTACCTGAGCCTACAAAGCAGCAATTGCAAGGCAATAATCTTCCTTCGGTTAATGATGATATTTTTGTTGAAAGCAATTTATTATCAAAATTGGATGGCGTACCTGTTGCAGGCATACGGTCTCCCATTCTTGACAACGATGATATAACTGTTGTTAATAAAATTGCTGAGTTTATTTTCGTCGAATTCTTTGTTAGCCAAGAATACATAGATACTTTGGATGGTGAGCTTATTGCCAATGCACCAACATTTGATGTAATTCAACAGGGGGGCAATGATTTGTTCGATTTGCCTACTGAGTATTTCCCTGTTAATAAAACTTTTAGGGGAATTTTCCCGATCTCTAAAGATAATGATGGATTACATAAAGATGGTCTATCTTTTATAATCCCACATTTTCAAAATGACTGTTCTGATGCAGCAACAGATACAGCGGAAAGCGGTAAGAGTTATTCTCGGGATGTATTTAATTCACTTGCTCAAGGCAAAGCATTCCAGCAAGGAGACGTTCCTGAAGACATCTTTGCATCAGAGAGAGATAGCACTGGCGCCATAAAACACAAAATTGACATACGGACTACTGAAGATCCTTATTTTGTGTTTGGAGATCCCAATTATCGGCTTAAGAAGGACAAAGGATGAGCGATATAAAGATTCATTTTCATAGATTTAACGATAAGATGAGCATACGTGTTTTGCTGCATGGAACTTATGAAGGTGAGTATGATTTTTGTACGGTGTCTTTTAAATGTGGAGATTGTGATCTAAATGTAATATCTACATCCTCTGGATATGTTGATCATCAAAATATAGTTTATCTTAATAAAGCATATGATATAGAACTTTATATAGAATACTGTACAGAAGACAAGGTTTTAGAATGTCTGGTGGGATACTATCAAAATAAAGATTTACATCACTATGAAACGTTAACTGCTTTGTTTGACAATTCAAGAGAATTGGATCCTGTTTTAGTGTCAGCAAGCATCATAAAAACAGTGCCAGGAGACTTTAGGGATAAAATGAAGGACTTCAAACAAACTCTTTCCAGATGGAATAGTTCATGGAATGTTTCTTGCTCGGTGCATGATGAATGTATATTTCTAAAATTGAAAAAATTAGGTCGCAATCCATGTATTATGAGTTTCGGAGAATTATCAGATCAAATATTGTCAACAGATTATATATTTAGTGTAGAGCCTGGGCAGACATCGATGTACAAGGAGAAAAGAAAGAATAAAATGGATATTTACAAGGGTTCTTTTATGGCTATGCTATATATACCTAAGGAGATAGTCAAGTCAAAATCGTCCAGTTATAATCCAATGTCCAGTCTAGGTATTTTTGAGCTTATAAAGCCTGATTTTCTAGACACCAAAGACATTTACTATAAATCATTAATATCTAATACTTTACCTGTTGAGAAAGTTTTATGAACTGTTCGTTCGGTCCATATGATATTACATCGCCTGATTTCCCGAGCGGAAAATTTGTAGACACCAACAAGTCTAAGCAAACAGTTATTTCTTCTTCTTGTAAATCTCCTGTCCTTTCACCGTGTCCTGATGCTATTATTCTTCATCGGACAGAAAAATGTGAGATTGGTGATTGTGTTTTTACCTGGTACGAATGCCCTTCTATACTAGGAAGAACATATACAATACTTCCGTCACCATGCGGCGTAACTATCACTTCTTTTGAGAATGGACTTTTGTCAAATGGAGAGTGTGATGCTTCTGAATTTGGATCAGAATATTTCTGTTTTGGCAGGTCTTATAACGCCGAAGGCTATCATGCCACTACAGAGCCACACGTAGTATCGTTTGAATTTGACGGTCATCGATTCACTGTGTCTGGCAAATTAGGAGATTGCGGAGAATTATATCAATGTAATCCATGTGATGCTGGGGCTGTAGAAATTTTTGAAGCTTTGCCTGAGCCTCCTACTGATATAAGTTCTCCTCTGGAGGCCAGCGTCGCCAAGGAGGGTGATTCCCCAGCAGTGGACGTGGAAACACAGGTCATCACTTCAGAAGACAGGACCGAATGGTCGTCTGGTAATCTTGATACAGTTTCTGGTTCTTCTGATATTTTATGTGAATCCGAAGTGGCAGGGAGTAGCACCTCTGCATTAGAAAGTGCCGACAATCCGTCAGTTGCTATGCTTCCTTCAGGTCAGTCTGTTGTGGCTTATGAACAAAGATCACAGGATGGTACTACTAAAATCAAGATGGCTGTGTTTCCTAGTTCTGTAAAAGACAACATTAAATATCATCGCAAATTAAGCAAAGGTACATTGATTAATGATTTGACGCAATCATCTCAAGGTCAGTTTGATGTGTACGATGATTTGGTAATTGCTGTTGATTCGGGTGATGCACCATTGGATGCTAATTTGAAAATAGGATTCCTGAATGGTCCTCTAGCTGGCAGATTAATAAAAGTTACTAGTGTTGTAAGATCGGTATCTGGCAGTACCATTAAACATATATTTTCGTTTAATATATCGAACGTTTCCGTTATATTCCCAGACAAAAACCACGTCTATAATGTAAGTTGGTTTTTATCAAATAGTGATTCTCCTAATGATTATGTTACTACTTTAGATTTGCCAGAACACACTTTTGGTGGAGAACAAGTTCCTGTCGCCAATCCTAGAATTGCAGTAGCTTCTAATAATACAATGACCCAAGAGGAGCATAATGTTTACTTGGTTTATCAGGCATTTGAAGACAAAATGTGGAGAGTTTATTTACGACAAATTATTTTAGGAGACGATGATGGCATAGCTCCTACATATAATTTTCCGTACATATTTCCTTTAGATATTTATTTTCAAAGAAGTGCTTTTGCGACCATAGATGATCCTTACATTACAACCAAGATTAATTACAAACCTGAAGATTTATGGACAATAAATACAGGCGAAGGAAATACTGTAACCAGAGTTCTTTATCATATGCAAGAAGATTTAGAAATAGATTCAGCCAGAAAACTTGAAGATGCAGACACGCAATTAGATTTTATATTTGTTATAGATCATAGTCCTAATATGAATGGGCATATTGGCAAAGTAGCTGCTGCTATTACAAAATTTGCATCAGACTTAGATGCACAATTTCTTGATGCTCGGTATGCTCATGTTGTCTTCAATCGCAGAAGAGAAGGCAATTCTGGAGGTACAAACGAAACAGCTGCGCCTGCTAGGTCTTTTACGTGTTTTGGTAGCGAAAGAATATTTAATGGATTGCAGGCATCTTCAGATTGTCAGTCTGGTTGTTCTCCTACTCCTTCAAGCATACCTGAGATATCAGGAGGTTTTACTACCAATATTAGCGATATAATAAATTCGATAAATTGTTGGTGTGTGCCTGCTGGAAGACCTCTAGCCAAGCCATGGGCGGCATTAAGTTTTGCTGCACAGGACGCTCGTACTCCTACTTCTCTCAATGATGAATTTGATTGGAGAGCAGGTTCTAAAAAATTTGCAGTACTATTAACGCATTCAGATGTAGAGCGCAGTTCCAGTGGGTCATCTAATGATTGCGCCCTTTTTTCCAACGTAAAGAGCAATGCAATTCAATCGTTATTAGATAAAGGCATTTCTGTAATACCTATTATTTGCGGACAAGATGTAAATATAGGTGATTTTTTTGATCGATGTAAAAAATCTACCGATTTAGAAGATGTAGGAATTTTAACTAAATGGAAGGGTGGAACTTTTGAAATAACAACTGAAGATTATGTTGATATTTTTGAAATCATAGCCACAACAATAGGTGAAGGGTTCCGTTTTCAAGATTCAACTGTAATAGAAAGAGCGCCGTCAGGGAA
>SDBT01012089.1_pt1 | contig 13867 bp, 10 predicted proteins | sample 2277101 | NCBI WGS metagenome assembly SDBT01 (sample SAMN10404973, study PRJNA504765) | marine sediment metagenome | isolation source: marine sediment core GS10_PC15, 103 cmbsf | place: Arctic Ocean: Southern Knipovich Ridge | collected 2010
TTTTCACCTCCCTTCCTCATCGATTTCGGCCGAAGGCTTTTATGATCAGGATGTCTCCCTCAGCTTCACCCACATTATACAGGGCAATTGAAACGGAAATCAATGGTACAAAGGTACTATTTTCCACTAGGACAATCGGCTCATCCCCATAAAGGGAACCCAGCCGCCCCAACGCGGTGAGGCACTACTCCCCGAGCAACTGGCAGGATCGGCTCTCAGCTGTCATGTGATGTCGAGGGGCGCCTAAGCCCCTCGCGATGCGGCTCTCAATGTCACATTCTAAGCTACAGGGAGCTCGATGGTAACCGCAGTTCCCTGGCCCGGCTTGCTCTCGAAGCTGACCGATCCTCCCAACATCATGGCCCGCTCCTGCATAGTGGCCAACCCTAAAGTCTTGCGTTCCTGAGCAGCGGCCAATGCGCTCTCCACATCGAAGCCGCGGCCATCGTCACTCACCCGGGCGATGACTGCATCCCCCTTTAGGATCAAGGAGACTCGGACGTTCGCCGCCTGGGCATGCCGTGCCGCGTTGCTCAAAGCCTCCTGGATCAACCGAAAGATGGTCACCTCAATGTGGTTGGGCAGCTCCCGGCCCTCCACTCCGGTCGACAGCTCCACCTGAATCCCATGTTCCTCCTGAAAAGTCGTCACGTAGCGACGAAGCGCGGGAAGGAGGCCCAGATCGTCCAGGATCATGGGCCTCAAGTCGGAGATGAAGCCCCGGATCTCGTTGAAAGTGCGGGTGGCATCCTCTCTCAACGAAGCCAGCTCCTCCTTCGCCATAGACGGGTCTCTATCAAACAGGCGCTCGCAGATCTCCGCCTTGAGGATGAGATTGGTGAGCGATTGGGCTGGCCCGTCATGCATCTGCCGCGCCAACCGCTGGCGGTCATCCTCCTGGACCTGGATCACCCGCGCCATGCTGTGCTGCGCCAGCGATGCTTCCTCGCTGGCTTCATCCGCGGACGCAAGCTCCTCCAGCGATTTCAGTATCCCATCCAGTCTTTGCCTCGACCGTCCCAGGACCTCCCGCCTGGCTTTCAGCTGCTCCAGCTGTCCCTTCATCGTGAAGAGCCTCGCCTGAGCCGCCTGGGCATCGGCGACGACTTTCCTCATCTGCTCCACAGGGACGTTGTCTATTTCCTCCTGAACGCGCTGGAGTTCGGCGGCGGTTCGGGCGTTAGCCTGAGCCGTGTTGTCCAGCTCGCCGCTGCTCTGGCGGATCAGCTGGTCCACCTCGCCCCATTCCTTGTCGAGCTGGCTCCTGGCCTCCCGCACCGCCTCCAGCAGCTCTTCGAACTTCTGGCCCGGGCCATCCTCCGGTTCCATCCGAGAGGTCATCCCTCCTTTCCCTCTTTGTCTTCGGTGTCTTCCAGCCTGATCCAGCCTCGCCTGAGGGCATACACGGCCGCCTGAGTCCGGTCGTTGACAGACAGCTTCCTGAGGATGCTGGAAAGGTGATTCTTGACCGTTTGGCTGCTGATACCCAACTGGCGGGCGATCTCCTTATTGCTCTTGCCGCGCACTATGAGCTCCAGGACCTCCATCTCCCGCGGCGATAGAGGCACGAAAAGGCCGCCTGGCGCTTCGTGGACATCGCTCAGGCCATCGAACTCTTTCAGCAGCCACGTAGCCACCTGAGGTCGCGCCATCACCTCATCATTGATGACATAATTGCCCCTGGAGACCTGTCTGATGGTCTCCACGATCCTCTCTGGCTCCACGTCCTTAGAGTAGTAGGCGGACGCTCCGGCACGGATGGAGTGGAAGAGCTGTTGGTCATCGTCGTAGGCCGTCAGGATGATGACGCTGATGCTGGGCATGTAGCTTTTGATCTCTCGTGTCACCTGGAGGCCGTTCATGGACGGAAGATTCACATCCATGAGTATGATATCGGGCAGCAATTCCTTGGCAGCTTCCAGGGCTTCCCGCCCATCGCCCACCTCCCTCTCGATGTAGAGATCCTCTTCCGAGTCGAGAATCCGGCGCAGCCCCTGCCGAAAAAGGGGATGATCGTCCGCGATCACGATTCGAATCTCCGCCATTCTCCTTCTCCTTCTGCTGGATCGGCCAGATATCCGAGATATCACCCATGGAAGTATATCAACGATCGCCCGCCATGGCAATGCCTTGTGCCTTCCCGCCCCGCTCGCAGGACGACGTTACCGGCGCTTCTGGACCTGCGCGGACCCACGGCGACCTGGACAGCTAATCATCCCATCGAATCCGATAAACCGTCATATGATCTCCTCCCGCCTCCACCACCCACGGACTGTTCCCCGCATAGACCGGATCGAGCGCGGGGTTGGAAACCATCTCCGGGTACCATGAGGGGAAAGTCACCAGATAGTCCGCGCCCTTCTCCTCCAAGAGGGCCAGGAGGCGGCCCTCGTCCCGGATGAAAGGGATCACCTCAGGGGTGATCAGCCCCGCCAAGTCCAACAGCTTCCGATCTCCATAGTAGCCCAACGCGCCGATGTCGTGGGCGGCCACCAGCGAATCCGACGGGGTGTGCTGGCGAATCCAGCTCGCCGTTGCCACCATCTCGCTGTTGATGATGCGCACGTCCGAGGCGTAGGCTTCCGCGCCCAGGATCCAGAAGGCCAGGGTCACTATCGCCACGGAGATTCCCCAGGCTCGATTGAGGAGCCGCCAAGGGTTGAGCTCAAACAATAGCAGTGTGCCCCACAGCCCATAGATGGCCAGGATAGGGATGCATGGGATCAGATAGCGCCCGTGCTGATAGGTCACCGGCAGCCTCCAGGCGTACAGCGCCAGATATGAGCCCCACCAGAGCGGGGCCACCAGTGCCTTCCAGTTGCGATCCCGGATCAGCCGAGCTAGGGTGTAGACGAAGCCCGGGATCAATAGGATCTGACCTCCGATCGAGGTGGTCCAGGCCAGCTCGCCGAGTCGCTGGAGCCACGGTTTGTTTGCCAGCAAGATGGCGTACTCCGCCTGCTTGGCGTAGAGAGTATTGGGAAAAGGCGAGCCCCCTATCGCCCAGTGGAACGCCAGGTACGGCAGGAGAAGCGCCGCAAAGCTGGCGCCGAACGCCAGCCACCGGCTGGATCGACCAGCCCGGACGTCCTGCAACAGCATGGCTGCCCCCACTATCCCCGCCAGCATCGCGCCCTCCGGCCTGCTTAGCGTCAGCAGCCCGCCCATCAGCCCCACCGCCCAGCCTCGCTTCCCGGCCAACCAACTCTCCAGCACGGCCAAGCCCAGGGCCAGGAGCAATGTCCACAGGGGCGAGGTGGAGCCGGCGCTGACCTCGCCGGGGTTGTAGGCCCACTGGTGATAGGCGGCCAGGTTTCGCGCATAAGTCTGATGAATCCACCCGTCGTCCAGCGGGAACCCGAGCTCGCCGTAAGACCAGGACCACCCCAGGTAGAGAGCCATCGCCAGGGCGACGAGGGGCCAGACGACCACCCAGGTCCGGGAAGCCAGGCGCGCTCTCAAGGTCCTCTAACCTCGAAGAGTTTCGTGACTCTCTCAGGATCGCTGCCGAAGGTTTCCAGGAGCACCAGATCCGGGTGAGGATCCTGGCCCAGGTAGAATGGCGTCAGTCGCTTGGGATGCTCTGGCCCTAGGATAAGGTAGTCGGCGCCATAGCGGCGACAGACCTGGACCACCACATCGGGCACCTCGTTGGGAATCACGATGGCCGGGCGACCCACCAGATACAGGTAGGCCGGAGGATCGAGCATCATAACCGTGGCATTACCTCGCCCTTCCTGTTCAAGCCAGCAGCCCACGGTGGCGAAGATCCGGTTCCGATCGTTCCATCGAGGCAAGTAGGGGTCGGTCAGGCTGGGCACGAAGACTGCCTGGACGTAGAGGAACAGGCTCACGACGACGGCCAGGCCGATGAACGCGATCCCGAAGAACCGCCGGGCCGTCGCCGGATCCCAGGAACTCCTCCGCTTGGCCACGAAATCCACTCCCACCCCGATCCCCGCCGGCACCGCCGCGTAGAGGAAGGGCAGCAGAGCCGTCGTCGAATGCAGCATGCTGCCTCGCATGCTGGGAAAGGTGAACGCCAGGGTCATGGCGGCGTAGAGGGCGGCGGCGTAGGCAAAGAAAGGCCAGACCTCCCGTCGGTGACGCGCCTTCCAGAGGCCAAGCGCCGAGAAGGGCGCGAGGTAGAGGAGGAGTCCCCCCAACACCACCGTCAGGTTGAAGGCCGCGGCTCGCAGTTTGGAGAGCAGGATCTGACCGAGCCCCCACCCCCGGTAGCTCTGCCAGCTCAGGTCACGGGCGTAGCTGAAGAAATCGTCGTAATCGCGCAGGAAGAGGGCTTTGGTCCCCGCCGGCGAAAGAGGGGCGCCGATGATCGTCCAGTTGCGATAGAACCAGGGGGCCATGACGACAATGTAGCTCGCAGCCGCCACCAGGGCACCTCGCGCCATCGGGACCGGGCTTTCCTTCCCTCCCCTCCGGAGCCACGCCCCAACCGCGGCCATCCCCAGAGCGACCATCAGGAGCAGAACGCCATCGGCGCGGGCCAGGTGCCCCAGGCCCGACAATGCGCCCGCTCCCGCCCACCACCCCAACCCATCCCCCTCCATGCCCCGATAGGTGCAGATCAGGGCCAGGGTTCCCGCCACCGCGAAGGGCGCGAAATTGTCAGGGGCCACCCAGTAGACCGTGTAGAACCCGCTGAAAGCGCCGAGAAAGGCTGCCCCCACCGCATATCTCGTCCGACCGAAGAGACGGTAGCTCAGCGCGAAGGCCAGGACCGGCACCAGGGCGGACAGGAGGATGGAGGGAATCTGGGAGGCGCGATACGATGCTCCGGCCAGGGCGAAGCTCATCCAGGCCAGGATGGAGGGAAGGGGCATCCAGTACAGGTTGCTGGGATGGGTGATCGCCGATGGCATTTCCAGGTAGTTCCAGATCAGGTCCTCCACGAAGCCCCGGCCGGCGTGCAAGTTCTCGGCCACGTGGTAGTAATAGTAGGCATCCATATAGCCCGGCTGGTTCAACGGAAGGGAGGTCAGGACCCGAAACGCCAGCGCCGCCAGGAACACCAGGAGCAGCGCCTTGCCCGACGGCCAGCGGGGTTCCGCCGCACTTCCCCCTGTTATCACAGAGCTTCTCCTTTCACCCGATAGATGGTCACCAGCTCATTGTCGAAGATGGGCTCCAGGTACCCTGAGGACGAGGGGCTGTACGACCCCAGTTCTCTCTCTCTAGGCCCATAGAAGACGTAAGCCACGCTATATTCATCTAGCAATTCCCTGCGCCAGGCATCCCCCGTTTCGCTGGCGAAGAAACGATGCACCATCTCCATCTTGCGGGAGAAGTCCTTGGTCTCCGCCCAGTACCCTACGAAGACCCGATTTCCCGCCCTCGCCGGGAGGTAGCTTCCCGTCCCATAGGCTCCCAGCACCGTTTCGGAGGATTCCGTGTGTGCGCGCAGCCAGTCCACCGCCTCCACCTCGCCGGCTTCGTGAAAGAAGGGATAGGGCGCCTCAAGGGCGGTGACGGAGAGGCTCCCCAAGATGTAAAGGTTGGAAGGCACCATGGCCAAGAGCACCAGGGCGATCAAGAAACGCCCCAGGTTCTCCTCGCTGTAGCTGGGAAGTCCCGAGTGGGCAATGGCCTGAAAGGGACGAGACCGGCGCACCCACGGCAGGACCCCGATGCACAACCCCGCCGAAGCCAGGATGCTCAGAGGCACGTGCATCCCCTCCACCATGCGGCGCTGGCTCCTCAGGGGCGAGTAGAGCAGAAGCGCTGCCGCCACCACCCAGATCACAGGCAGCCATCGCTCACTTCCCCCTCGACGGATCAGGAGCAGGACGCCGGGTATCGCCAGGAGCAGCAGCGGGCCATAAGCGATAAGGTAGTGGAAGGGATGGGGAGAGGGGCTGCCAGCCTGCTCCGCCCAGGCGCCGAAGATGGGATTGGTATTGAAGACGTATGCCATATAGACGTAGACGGGCGCCGCGATGATTCCCATAGCCATCGTGCCCAGTGCCTCGCGCCAAGGCAACTCACCTCGCCTGATCCATAGCCAGCTCAGGTACAGGGCCAGGGTCAGGCCCACCACTAGGATGTTGTAGGGATGCACCACGCCCATCAGAAAGCACATCGCTCCCGCCAAGATCACATAGCGCATCCGCCCCGTCCGGTAGTAGGCCAGGGCCCACAGGAAGAAGGCCAGGATTAGAGTGGCTCCCAGGGCGAAGTGTGGGAAGGTAGCCAGCGTGAAGAAGATGTGCGCCTCCGGCATCTTGAAATCGACCAAATCGAATCCCCACAGCGAGAAGCGGCCAGCTAGAAGAAAGACCCACCCGAGCCCGGAGCCGAAAGCCGTCATCAGATAAGCCACCCGCCGCTCGAAAACATCCTCCAGGAGGGCAGCGATGAAGCGGTACCCCACGAGGAGCAGGAGCAGTCCAAAGAAGGTCCGGGAGGCGTGCCAGACCCATTCGATGGGCGATCTCAGCGATCCCGCCACCCAACCCAGGGCCAGGTAGAATCCCCCCACGAAGGCCCCGGCGTGATCCTCCGGGGTGAAGGGGACTTGATACAGAAGGCTGCCATCGGCTCCCTGGCGCATCTTGGCCAGATAGCCATGGGAATCCTCGAAGTTCATCACCACCCCGCCGAAGACGGCATCGGGCGGAGCGAGGACATAGCCTAAGAGATAAGGGAGCCCCGCCAGGGCCACCGCCGCCACGCCTATCGCAAGGGCCCAGGCCCACTCCCCTCGCGTCACCTCGCCCATCATCGCTCTCTCATCCTCAGGGTCAGGGCCACCGCACCCCAGACCAGAAGCGCGCCGAGCAGGGGCAGTTTGGTCATCCAAGCTGAACCCAACGCCCAGGGCCGCGCCCACTCCCAGCCCGCCGCCACTTCCAGGACCCTCTGGGAGTTGACCAGGGCGAAGGAGAGGGTGCCCAGAACGATGGCCAAACCATGGGGTCGCCTGAGCCATCTACCCGCCAAGGCAGCGTAGGGGAAGAGGAGGAGGGTCAGCGTGCTTGTCCAGGTGATGCTGGCTATGGGCAACAGGGCGCTCACCACCAGAGCCATCTCCAGATCCATCGTCCCTCGCTCCTCGCGAGGGATCAGCCAGATGGTGCCTCCCACCAGGAGCAGGGTGCAGGCCGCCACCATGCCCCACCATAGGGCAGGGGAATCGATCAGAGGAACGAAATAGGGGTTGGCCAGGAGCGTCAGGCTGAACAGACCGTTGAAGGACTGATTATACGGGTTGGGCCGGGGCTGACCCAACCGAGGGAGCACCTGGTTCGCGTAGCGGCCCAGGGAGCTCCAACCCACCCCGCCCATTGCCTCCAGAGCCAACGCCGTCCCCAGGGAAAGCAGAGCCACGGTGGCTAGGGCGGCCAGAAAGGACCGATATTTCCCCTTCCACAGAAAGTAGGCTGCCAGAGCTACGGGAGCCACCTTGATCAGGGCTGCCAGCCCGGCTAGGGCCCCTCCCCTGGCGTCTCTGCCCATCCTGAGCAGCGCATAGGCCGCCGCGATCAGGAAAAGGATGACTATGTTGATCTGACCCTTGTGCAAGTTGTAGCTCACTGGGGTGAAAAGAAGCGCTCCCATCACCCATAAAGGCGTCCCGCGGTTGATGTCGAAAGCCCGCAGAAGGATCGCCAGGACAGCCCCCAAGAGGATCAGGTTGGCCAGGAACCAGGCGCGGGCCGCAGCCTGGATGGGCAAGGCCGAAAGGGGGATCATGCTCAGAACGAAGGGGGGGGGGTAAATGTACAGGCTCTCATCGGGTGCGATCCCATACGTCTGGGCACGCTCCAGTTGGAGATTCGGGTCGTAGAAGTCCATCCCCTCTCGGGCCAACTGGGCAGCCACGTAATAGGCCTTGAAGTCGATCCCGCCGATCTCCTGGGAATCCCCCGCTCGATCCATGGAATACTGCCACCCCATGTTGACATACATTGGAATCACCAGGAGGACGATGATCAGCCAGAAGCAGATCTCCAGCAGCCTCCTGGGGGTCATTCGCTGCGCCCTCAAGCCACCCACCCCCACAGGATGAACTGGCCCGTCAGATAGATCAGCAGCGCTATCGAGGGATAGAGGATCAGCCGATTGACCCAGGAGTTCCAGCCCCAGGCGCCCATCAGCATGAACGCAGGAAAGATGGCCAGGACGTAGCGGCTCATGCTCACCAGCGGCTGCAACGTGGTCATGCGCAGCATCAACGCCAACAGGGTGAAGGCGGAGTAGATGCCATACTCCTTGGGCAGCTTCTTCCACACCGCGACCACCAAGGCGATGAAGAGGAAAGTGATGAGCAGGTTGAGAAGGTCTATGAAGCTGCCCTCGGGCGACAGGATGACCCGCACTGATGCCAGGATATTGTCCCAAGGCAGCACGAAGTGCGCATAAAGCTGGCTCTCGTAGGTCCGGAGCATGGAGACCTCGCCCATCCAGTAGCGCTGAAATGCCAGAAAGAGGATCGTTCCCAGAGGAACCAGCAAAGCGCTCAGGCCTGCCCAGCCCAACCTCCGCCATAGAAACCCTCTGTGCCTCAGGAGGATCCAACCCAGCGGAAGAAACAGGATGACTCCCTGCAGTCGGGTAAGCGCCGCCAGAAATCCCAGGCCTCCGGCCAGCCACGGCCGGTCCTGTTGAGCGTAGTGGAACGCGGCCAGCACCAAGAGCAGGAACAAGGACTCGGTGTAAGCAGCCAGGAAAAAGAAGGCCGTGGGAAACAGGGCCAGGTAGACCATGGCGCGTCGTGCCGCTTCGCCACCCAGCTCCCGCCGTGTCAATACGAAAAGGTAGTAAAGGGCGCCAGCGTAAGCAACGGTGGAGATGATCAATCCCGCCACCAGGTGATTTCCAGCTAGGAGACCCCCCAGAAGCCGCATCAGCGCCGGGTACAGGGGGAAATAGACCGTGGTGCCGTCGCCGGGAGTATAGCCCTGGGCCGCGATGTGGAGATACCAGTTGGCGTCGAAGCGCTGCCAGACTCCCAGGAGGAGTTCCGCTGCGCCTCCCACGATGGGCGTCACCCCTCTGTAGGGCCGGACCATCTCATCCGGCGTGGTGGAAAGGGGATAGAGCCACACCAGAGCCGCAGCCAGGGCGGAGATGGACACTCGCATGCCCACAGCTATGCCCAAGGCCCAATGCCAAGCTGGGTCCTTCCAGAAAGCATCGGCGGCCGTCTGCTGAACCTCGGCCCCATTCTCCATCGTCAGCTCCGGTCGCCCATTTCGCTCCAGTCCTTGCTTTCCCCGTTGGCCCTGTAGATCGTCACCGATCCAAAGGTGGCCACCCGAGTTAGCCAACCGGAAGCACCGGGCGCCCATCCACCCAGTGCACCCTCGCTCGGCCCATAGAAAATATAGGAGATGCCGTACTTTGTCAAAATCTCGCGCCGCGCGGCATCCGGAGTGGCGGAGGAGAATATGGTGGCCGCGTCGCGCTTTTTCTCTTCCAGATAGGTGGTCTCGCACCAATGCCCCCAGAAGGCCCTTCGCCCCGCGTGGGCGGCGATATAGCCGCCCGTCTCATAAGATGAGAGGATTCTGTCATCCGGCCGGGTCTGAGCTCTCAACCAGGCCACCGCCTCCACCTGGTCGCGGTGATGGAACAGGGGCGGGGAGACGCGCGAGGCCGACAGGCTCAGGCTGGCAAGGAGATAAAGGCTGGACGGGATGCTGGCCAGCAGGATGGCCACCACCGCCAGTCGCCTCAGGCCTCGCCGGTGGTAGCGAGGCCGCCGCGCCAACCATCCGAAGGCGCGCGAGCGGGAGATGGCGGGCAAGGCCCAGCGCACCAACCCCCAGGTTGCCAGTATGGCCACCGGCACCTGCAACCCCTCGATCATGCGCCGCTGCAGATTGAAAGGCAGATAAAGAAGAACGGCGGCCGCCCCAACCCAAACCAGCGGAAACAGGTCGCTCGCTCGACCGTGGCGTAGCGCCATCGCCCCGCCTGCCACCGCCAATATCGCGGGTATCCCATAGCCGAGGAAATAGTGCGCCGGATGAGGCGAGAGGGTCAGACTCTGGGCCTGCCAGGTCAGCAGGATGGGTGAGGAACGCAAGGCCCACAGGAAATAGCCGGCCAGAGGCAGGGGCGCGACAGCCAGGATGGCCAGCCCCAGCACCTCACCCCACACCACCCGCCTGCGTAAGACCGTCTTGAGAGCCCACTGCCCTCCCACCAAGACGTCCACCAGGAGAAGGCTGAAGGGATGGACCACGCACAGGACCACCGAGGCGACCACCGCTCCCACGAGGAAGCGCCAGCTGCCCGTGTCCAGGTAGACCAGTGTCAGGAGGAGCGCACATAACAAGAGACCCGTGGCCAGAGCGAAATGGGGAAACACGAGGATGGTGAAGAAGGTGTAGCCATCCATCAGCCACAGGTCGACCGGCCCCACTCCCAGGAAGACCTCCCTTCCTAGGATGAGCGCCAGCCATCCCCAGCCCGAGGATAGGGTCGCCAGAACGTACGTCACACGGCGGGCTGCTACACCCCGCACGAAGCGGGCCAGGAAGACGTAAAGGACCAGTAGGAGGAACAATCCACATGCCAACCTGGCCAAGTGATAGATGAGGATCATTGAGAGCCCGGAAAAGCGCGCCACCTTCCCCAGGGCGAGGTAGAAGACGTAGAGGACAACACCTCGCTGCTCTTCGGGGGTGAAGAGGATGCGGTAAGTCCATCCGCCTTGGGCTCCCTGCTGCATCTTGGCCAGATGGCTGTAGCCGTCCTCCAAGTCCATGACCAGGCCGCCAAAGTGCCAGGTGTCCGTGGAGGCGAGCGCGCCCACCACATACGGCACGCTGGAGAGGGCCAAGATGACCAAGGCCACTCCAACGGCCCAGGCCATCTCCTTGGCCGTTACTCGAGGCAACGGATCCCCCTCAGCGTGGGACGTAGTGGATCACCAGAAGATCGTTGAATGCCCGTTCTCCCCTTCGGCTGAAATTCGCTTTCATCCAGGTCCGGTTGGCGTGGCTCTGATTCGCCCCCTCTGCCTCCTCCAGAGCTCGGCGGAAGATCACAAACCAGACTCGGCCCGCCCCCGCCGTAGCTTCCTCCAGGCTCTGAGCGTGGAGGCCCAGGGCATCCTGCGTGGGTGGCGCCAGGGTATCGCTCCCGGCGCCCGCAGGATCCGCGATGAAGGCCTGATCGAGATGGGGTCGATAATAGTGACTGGGAAAGAAGCTCAGCTTATTGTCATGCACCACAGCGTCTCCCGGCTCCCACTGACTCTGGATGTGGTCGGCAGCCGTGTCGAAGGGGGAGCGGGGAAACTCCCGGTAAAGATTCTGATAGGCTACGCACGTCCCCCAGATTGCCACCAGGGGGACCAGAAAAGCCCAGCCCCACCGCGGCCAATCCGTTCGCAGCCAGACTCCCGACAGAAGCAGAAGATAGGCCAGAGAGCTGACGATCAGCCCCCGGTCGATGTAGGCCGAGCGGATCTGGGACGCAGCGAAGAGCAAGATGGCGGGCGCCAGGAAGAGGGTCAGACTCAAGGCGATCCCCGCATCATCCCCTTCCCGCAGAAGGCGGATGGCCCGATAGAGGGTCAGAGCCAGGATCAGGAGGCTGCCGAACAACACCGCGGGGAGCAGGGCATCGGGAACCGGGAGATCGAAGGTGAAAGTCATAATGGTTCGGAGGATCTCCGCAACTCCAGGCTTGGGCACCCAGTAAGCTTGTTGTATCTTTCCCCACTGACTGGGGACCAGCATCAGCCAAGGCGCGAAGAGGATCGCCGTCAACAGGTGGGCCGCAGCCAAACGAGCCAACAGGTCCCATCGTCGTCGGAGCAGGACGAAGATGTCCAGCGCCAGAGGGGTGAGAAAGGCCAGGTTGTGAGTGTAGAGAGCCATCGCCATGGCGACTCCGAAGCCCAGCCACGGCCACCACCTCCTGCTTGACCACCCCCTCAGGAAGAAGTACGCGATCAGCAGGCTCAATAGGCCCAGTTGGGCATACATCCGGGCTTCGGTGGAGTAGTGGATGTGGAAGGGGGAGATGGCCACGAGGGCCATCGCGCCCAGGCCCGCGCGTCGGTCCCACAGTCCCCGTCCCACCACGTAGGCCAGGGCGATGGTCAACATGCCCGACAACACGGACAGGAACCTCACCGCCAGCAGGCTCCGGCCCGCTCCTTCCATCCAGCCATCCAAGAGGGCATAATAGAGGAGAGGATGGACGTCGGCGGCCACCCCCTTCACCTGCGTTACGGTGCCCTCCACCATGGCAGCCAGGCCCCGCTCCGCGAAAAAGATGGCGAAGGCCTCGTCGTACCACAGCCCCCGATCCCCCAGCCGCCACAGCCGCAAGGTCAGCCCAAGCAGCAGGATGGCCAGAATCAGTCCGGCCTCCCGTCGCCGGATCCCGCTTTTCGCGCGCGCGTTCGCGCCCATGTCACCCGCAGGGGCAGGGTCCTTGATCATGAGTCACGCCTGAGGCTGCTTCAATTCCACCGGTTCCAGGTACCAGGCCAGGGCACCGATAAGAGCCCCCCACACGTTGAAACACAAGAAAAACAGGAGCGAATAGCTAACGGCTACCTCCGGTCCTATACCCCTCATCCCTAATAGCAACACCAATACCCCTTCCCGCGTGCCAAGGCCTGAAATGGTGATGGGAACCAGCGACAACAGGTTGGCCACCGCGATGGAAAAGGCGATATATCCGTATGAAATCTCCATCCCCAGGCCCTGAGCCAGCAGATAGCACTGACCGTAGAAGACCATATAAGAGACTAGGGTCAACGCCAGTGGACCCATCAGCCGAATATCGATCAGGCCCGCCAGCTCCTGATAGAAGCTTTCCAGGCTTCCTCCTATTCGCTCTCCGTACTTGGCCACGGGCGGCAGTCGGGTCAGATTGCGCACTGCCCAGAACCCCAACCGTCGATTGAGGAGGAGAAAGGGGGCGATCGTCACCGCCAGCACCAAGACCAGCGCGATTCCCGCCAGGCCACGCGACAAGGTGAAAGCCGTCAATCCCACCCCCACCGTCATGAGCACCACATAGAGATCCAGCAGGCGGTCGACGACCACGCTGGAGAAGCCCTGCCCCAGGGAAACGCCGAAATCGCGGCGAACGTAAACGCTCTTGGCCATCTCTCCCAGACGGCCGGGGGTGGCATAGCCCAGGAACAAGGCTGCGTGATACACCAGGTTGGCACGCCAGACGCCGTAGGAAAGCCCCTGGCGCTCCAGAAGGATCTGCCAGCGCCACACCTTGAGGGCTACCATCGGAGGATACAGTAGGAGGGTCGCGGCCAGATAGGGCCAGCGGATCCCGGCCATGATGGCGCTCAGCCTAGCCATATCCAGCCGCCACAGGATCACGGCCAGCAAGATGGGGCCGATCAGCTGCAGTAGGTGCTTTCTCACCCGGCCCAAAGTGTCCCCCGCAACTCCGTGTCCACCACGAGTCAACTCCCCTCCAGGGACGCGCTCCGCCCCCAGGATCCCAACCCTCCCAGGAGTCTCAAGGGCAACCGTCCCACCGCCGCCCGGATGGCCCGCCGGTGAAGAGCCTGGATCAGTCCCAGCAAAAGCAACTGGCGAAGCTTCTGCCCCCCGGTCATGGGGACCTCGCTCACCACGTGCTCCAGGCGCGCCGGCAGCCAGCGGCGCCGCAGGAAGTAACCCCTCTTCTTGTAGTCGAACAGGTGCCGGTGGGAAGCAAGCAGGCGCTCGGGAGGGAGAACTTCCAATTCCAGTTGGCCGGACTCTTCCATGGCCCTGATGACCGCCTCTCCCGCCGCGCTCCGGACCATCACCGTCGACCAGCCCCCGCGGAACTCCTCCAGCCAGTTGTCTCCCACCGAGATATCCGCCAACTCGTTGGTCAGGTCCGGACAGAGAAGGCACCGCTGGGG
>SDBT01012090.1_pt1 | contig 13867 bp, 15 predicted proteins | sample 2277101 | NCBI WGS metagenome assembly SDBT01 (sample SAMN10404973, study PRJNA504765) | marine sediment metagenome | isolation source: marine sediment core GS10_PC15, 103 cmbsf | place: Arctic Ocean: Southern Knipovich Ridge | collected 2010
AACTCCTCTATATCTTCACTGATGTCCGTTCTTAGTGAAAGAGAACTATCTCCACTGAAGTCCGTTCCAAGTGAAAAAGAACTATCAACAAAAGTGTCGACAGATGGAACAGAACTATCAACAAAAGTGCCGACAGAGCTATCAACAAAAGTGCCGACAGAGCTATCAACAAAAGTGCCGACAGAGCTATCAACAGAAGTGTCGACAGATGAACTAAATTCGCCCAAACTAGATGAACTCATTCCTTATTTATCAAGATTCTTAATATGTTTGTGCTTATTATCTGCTGCGATATTTTATATCTCTATCGTTGTAATTTACATTTATCATTTTGTGTAGTAATAAGACCATAAATGTTCAATATCCTATAATAAACATGGATTCAGTCAAATCTCCCGGAACTATGATTTCCTTCGTGTCCTTGACAGGTGTTGTTGGACTCGGAATATGGACTCAAAAGCAATTTAAAGGTGTCAAAGATAACATTGAATCTTTGACAGAAGATATCAATTTGTTACGAGAAGATGGACAAACAAAAGAATTGTGTAATAGATTAGCAGCTGCTATGCAAGAGATGAACAAGATACAACAATTAAATGTGTTAAAGATAGATAAACTGCAGAAACATATCTATCTTCTTGAAGAAACTCTAAAGCAGAACGAAATGGAAGTTCCAGAGGAACTTGTAAGAAAAATATTTCCTCCAAGGAGATATCCTGAACAATCTATGTATCCGGGTAATCAAACAGGCAGGGAGTATTTTGACGTGAACGAACACTATCACAATCCTCCCTTCCATAATCCTCAAAGAAATGATTACTATGGCGACGCTCGTAAACCTCAAGAGGATCCGATAGCTGCAGAAATCAGAAGGGTATCTGAACGATCCAGTACTTAAGTTATGTTGGTACATCTTTGACATAAATATCAGGTTCTTCATTTGGGCAGATCCACATCATAAAATTTGAGTAAGCCATTCTTAGATCTAGCATTCCATAAGATTCTAACATTGAACGCATCTCCCAAAATGTATCGGTTGCTATATCATGGTTTTTATTCCACGTTAATATTTCCTGTGCTACGATATCTTCTTCGTTATCTGTGTCGGAGTCAGACATTTAGTGTTTACTGGAACGTTTGAAGTAGTTAAGTTTTCTGATATTGAAGAATTTTTATAGACAAAGAGGTAAAAATCAAGCTTGGATTTACTGGAAAAATATGAACATCGAGACGTCATATAGTCATATGCCATAGAAAGCCCTGAATTGTTTTCTTTTATAAACTCAATAAATGCATAATTATGTTGCAAATGTGTTGTATCTACTTCCGTTTGATCGTTTAAAAGCTTGATTCTTTCCATGTTTTGATATATCGATAGTTACTTTTAAGATACTAGTGGTGGATATTATTCATGTGAGATATAGATAACTATGACCGTATTACATCTATTGTGCCATAAAGTTGGACACTTGAGATTGAGGAGGATATTCAGGTTTCCTTTGATACATCTCTCTGGATTCACCTAAATTACTCCCAGAAGTAATACCCATTTGCTGGAATTTCTCCAGATCAATCTGACCATTAGCTTGAGTTGGAAATACAGGCACTTGCCCTCCAGCTTGACCTTGAAATCCTGCCTGTTGATTCGGAAATCCTGCCTGTTGATTCGGAAATCCTGCCTGTTGACCTTGAAATCCTGCTTGTTGATTCAGAAATCCTGTCACCATGCCTTGTGGAGGACCACCAACATTAATCAGTTTGTTCCCATATTGATAACGAGAGTCACTTCCATTCACGACTGGAGTAGTTTCAGTTTCAGAACTCTTTGAATCATCAAGTTGAACAGTCGCTTTCTGATCTCCTTGCATTTTCATAAGATCAGCCATTTGCTTCTCAAAATCACTCTTCTGTTCATCGCTAAATGTCTTGATTACAGCTTCAGTCCTCATATTGTTGTCAACAATTTTCGTAATAACGGCTGACTTTATGTAAACTCTAATTTTCTTCTTTGAACCACAATAGAAATCGGAAATTCTAACAACTGGAATACATTTGAACATCGCTTGTTTCAAGGCATAAGGAGAAATAAGCTTTCCATCAAGTCCGGTTAATTTCGTAGCTCCATATGCACCTGAACCATAAAGTTTGGTGTAAATAACAAGATTAGGACTAGCTGCATCTCCATCTTCGTCTGTTCTTTGATACAACAGTTTTTCAATATCTCTTTTGACATCTGCCGCTGTCTCCGTTTCTCTTAATTTCTTATCTCCATAACCGCCTTTCCTAGCGAACACAGCTTCAGAAATAAAATTTTCAATGTCGGCACATATCGATATAATAGTTTCACGTTCCGGCATATCCTTATCGATAATTATTCCAGCAGAAAGTCCATATTTATCGGACATTCCGTTAATTGTAACTTCCGGAAACTCAATATCAATGGCTCGAATATTCTTTTGATCTGGTGTTCCAAAATTGTATTGCAATTTGCCAATATAGTATGTAACTGTGTCTTGTTTAGCAGTTTTCATTTTCGGGTTATTCATCACCAAGTTTTCTGCCTTGAATTCAGATAATTGAAGAGTCATTGCAAATATGGATCAGTTGTGTCGTTGACAAGATGAACAAATCTGTTGAATTTAAAAGGACGTTTCTGTTTTTCCATCCACGTTGTCATTACATCATTTTGCGTCATTTTAATTTTGTTAATTTAAAATGATGCAGAATGTAGATGTGAAAATTGATATATCTAATTGATATGATTGTTATGTATTTATATGATAGATAAACACTTATCTAAAACCGATAAGATCTATAAATATATCAAATGTTTTAAAATCTAGCTCTATACATGAAAGATGACTGATTCCAATATTCCAGATACAGTAGAAACTCCTGTAAATGTAGGTTGTCAAACGCCGATAGAGCATAGAAAACATTATTTTAAGTATTTGAGAGAGTTTCTAATCGAAGATTGCTCTAACATCATAGTTGATTTCTTGGTATATCCGTATTTTCGAATAGGAGATAAAATAGATATATTCTACCAAACAGGTCACAATTGGTGGGTTGGCTTTGTTTGCGAAGAAAAGACTGATGACTCTGGAATACAGCGTGTTAATATTCATTACATAGGATGGGACAATCAATGGAACGAATGGTTAGATAGAGACTCAGATTCAGTTCAACCTGCAGGTTGGCACACAGCAGGAAAAGTAGTGGTTGGAGGTAAGCTACTAAAAGATAGATCTTCTGATGCGAATTTAGAGCTAATTAAAAGAGGAGATATTCTTGCTGATAACTTTGATCTGGGAGTAGTTACAATTAAGAATGATAAGCAAGTCACGGTGTGTTTCAGTTCAAACGTCGAAGATGTAAAGACATATAGCGTTTATAAAACCACTTTGAAGAATATAGCTATCGATGATAGTGCACAATGTCTTGTCTGTGATTATGTATCTGAAAAGTCGTATTACTGCTTGAAATGCGGAACTACATGTGGAACTACGTCATAACTGTGTCATCTATTAAAAATTGTGAATATGATTATCTTCCTTGTTAGGTAGACAATGTGATAATTTTAAATTTACCACAATGAAGAATTAAAAACCCAACTTGTATCTTTCCTCTTTGCAATTTCAAAAATTTCTTTGATTTTCTGAACATAGTTTCTATATATGGATGGTGTTGATACAATTTTAAACTGTTTCCTATCACAACGATGTCCGTTTTTACGTAATAAACAGTACAACGTCATCTCTGTATTCAATGCTGAAGTCTTACTTGGATCACGTATAGTGATATATATGTCGCTGAAAACACCATAATCTTTCAAAACATCATCAATAATATCAGAAACATCGGGAAGATCCCAATTCCAGTACAAATAACAGATAAGATTCGCATCTTCATAGTGTTCTTCTTCATTTACTCCTTTCAGAGCTTTGTATAACATTCCTTTTGATGTCTTACCTCTTCTTCCTCTCGAGTCAAGAGGAAGCTTTTTGACATCATCTGATGTTGGACGATTTCTGAGCTTGAAATATTTATCTAGTTTTTCGACTAGTATATCCTTATCAAACTTAACTATCTGTCTTCCCTGATAACGTTTCAATGCTTTCTTGAAATTTTCTCTGTCGTCATAGTCATTTTTTCCATTTCTGCTTAAATTGGTGCCATCTCTGTACATTGGAAGATTGACTATAGTAACATCTTCTGCATAACAGTCATAACAATATACATTACCAGCGAAATCTTCATCTATATCTGCAGAATCACACATATTACACCTTGGTTCATTTCCTCTATCGTGAATCACATCTATACTATGATACTTCTTAGCAATGTCTAAATAAGATAATATTAAATTAAATCGTTCGCTTCCAACAAATCGTTTGTCCCTAGTTCTCGAGGTATCAGAATCAAAAGATATAGTAAGTGTTCCTATTCGCTTATATGCATCTATATACGGTTTTGATTTTTCCAAATACTCCTGAAGTTTTACGTTTTCATTTATGTGTTCATATTTACTTACGAGCCCCTTGAGTTGCTGATTGTAAAACGATTTATCTATAACACTAAGATTTCTACTTAAATGTATTTTACACTGCTTGATCTGATCTGATATTTCTGATATATCTCTTTTCTCTCCTAGCTTTCTAATGATCTTATCGTGTATGTGGATGATATTAAAATCATTTTTTATTTTAACAGTTGTTGACTTTTCATCCGCATGCTTCTTTCCTAATGTAGTTAGTTTGGAAATTGATGTTTTAGACTCGCTTTGTACCACTGAAGATCTGTCAGCTGATGCAAATTTTCTCAGAGCATTTATCCTGTCTGTTACACTCATATTTATGTGGTCTAACTTCAACTTCAAGCTTTATCATCAGATCTTAAGTCTCGATACAGTATATGGATATTTTATGTCATTGGTCATATAGATAACACCATCAGTGATAGAAGGTTTCTTCTTATGTACGGATAAATCGACAATTCCAAATGCTTCTGATGACGAAGTAAAAACATTATCTGCAAGAGCAATTGCTTCATTCAAATTTGCCACATTGACTATCATTCTTGTTCCTGCAAACTTAGGCATTCGACCTAAGTTTTTGGTGATGAAATGTCTAATAACTCTGTTTGAGGAATGTAAATATATAGAAATATTATGTATACGAGCATCTATTTCTAAAAATCTTTGAGTTAAGAAAGTAACGATATTTGGAGCAAATCTACTATCACTCCACATAGGCTTATGATATCCATGACCCAAATCTTTTAGACCCCACATTGCAGCTATTTTTCCATAGCCATACGTGAAACCTTGAGTGTATCTCTCTTTCAAAAAATTTAACATTTTTATACTTAAACTATCATATGTTTTAATATAGTCTGCTTTTGGTTCGAGTTTAATATATAGCTTGCCATCTTCTATCTTATTGTCGTGATTGCGAATGTTGATCAACGGAACCATATCTCTTACCCAGGATGATGGAATACCATCCAACTTGAACTGTTTTTGATATGGATCCAAAAATAGACACATGTCGTTATTTGTCAACATCCAATAATCTATGATCTTCTTGAACGTATCTATATTTTTCTGCATACTCTCTTGATATATATCTCCATTGATTAATTTTGCATTGAATCTGTTATATGCCTCATCCCTGATAAACACTAGAGTTATTTCACTCCCAAAATGTTCAGTTATGTCACCTTGTGATCTTGTCTTGAGAGAAAATAAAAGGTAAGGTGTATCTTCGCTTTCAGGATTTAGATTAACTATTACACTCATGTTTAATGTTGATGTAATATTGCTTTTAAAGATACATCAGTATACACTTTAAAACATCGATATATAATTTGCATCTCTAAAAACAACATTAATATTTACCGTAAAACATTAGTGTATGAAGATAAGGATATTTCTGCAATTTTTATGCTAGTTATAAATAATGGCATCTCAAGAGTTTGGAATGGGACATTTTACAGGCATTGCAGTTATCGGTCTTATATTACTATCAATTGCAGTATTAATCATAACATTTATGCAATTTGGAAATACTACAGCCATAAGTCAGACTGGAAACCCTCTTAACATGCAAAATTCTGATGGATCTAATGATCACAACCTGATAAACACTGGTAACGTCATGTTTATTCATGATCCTAATGCTGACGGAACAACATCGGATGTAACCCTGACTCTTAGACCTAACTTTAAGGGTAGGAGGGGTAAACAACAAGATATCAAGAACAATACGGGTGATTCAGTAATCAATCTAGAACCCATCGATGGCCTCAATTTTGATGGAGGACTTATTGAGGACGCTCTTGTTGTCAAACCAGGAGTATACGCTGTATTTGTTTACAGACTAAATAACACATTATTGAGATTGCAATGATTCCACAAGGATACTGCTAACATGAATCGTCACATCAGTTAGGTCTAGTAACGTAATATCTTCGATATATTTACCCTTAAGTTTCGCATAGCTAAACGTGTATTTAACTTCATCTTCACTATCTCTTATATACGTGATATAGTCTACATCACTGACATAAACTTTGATCTGATCGTTTCCATAAAACTTATAGTTTTCATTACTATCTCCTAGAGGTAAGAAATACAAAGGTAAAAATAAGGCTAAATCTAGTGATCCCGATGCTGAATATAGCTCATTTTCCAGATATCCATCAACAGTAGCTGTTGTCTCGTCATCCGTGAACACAGCCGAAAACGTCTGCGTTTTGAATTTATCTCCTCTTGCTGAATAGAGAAATTTCTTATATTTAATCTGCTCATCGAGTGGAAACCATTCCGATTTGGATAGTTTATCCAAGAAATCAATTACCATAGATGACACATCTAGCAATGGTTCGTCATCACACGTCTGTTTTTGTTCACGCATTGAATTTTCGAGTTTATCAAGTTTATCGACAGTCATAGATTGATTATCCTGATTCTTTACTGTTGATTCACGAAGATCTTCGATCGCTGACGTTAAGTTATCGATCTTGGAGAGAATAATGTCAGACGATACTTGATCTACCAATTGTTCTTTGATGATATTATTATTATCTGTTTCTTCAGAGTTGTTTTTAGTAATTGAAGTTTTCCTATCGCTGAAAGTGAGTAGAGCGTCGTGATCGAACATTTTTCGTTGATTCATATCACCGCTGGTGTCATTGTCATTATTACCGAAGCGACTGAACCTTCTACTTCTCGTAGTAACATAACCACGTCTATCCATGAGTATTTATTGTCGATATAGTTGGATTTAGGTAATTAAATAAATAATATTCAGTCCATACTGGACAACAACATCACCGTGAAAATATGTTTTAAAACTGTATATTCACTTAAATTAACGTACCTATAGGTAAACCAAGATTTTCATATAGTCCTAAAAGATCGTCTATCCAATTACCTTGTCCTAGTAAATTAAGGCTATCTCGTGCTTCTATTAGTTTATCTTTCTTTATTTCGAGATCTGAATCGTCTAGACTATCGGTGCAGATTTCAGATGACATTTTACATCTAAATATCTCTCTACACGATTCATATTTCAAGATAGATGTGTCAAGATCTATTTTTCGATATTTCTTTGGAAACTTATCAATAGATTTATACTCATCAATAAGTTTCCAAGCTGTTTTTGGTCCAATCCCTTTGATGTTTACGTTGAAATCACACGAACATGTGATACAATAATCAACAAATTGATTCATTGTCCAACCTGTCTTTTCAAGTATTATTTCGAGACTTGTTATCTCTATCTTAGATGGACTTATATTCCTTATTTGTATTGGTGCTCCATGTACCAACAAATCAGTATCCTTTGTGTATCCACCAATTACTTTTCTTTCACGGTTAAGACTTGCACATAGCTCTTCTCCATCGTGTAATGCAGTTAAACAAGGAATACCCACTATCTCTAGCATATTTTTGAATGAACATATGTCATCGGAATCTATTTTAACGCTGACAGCGATTTTCTTTTCAAGAGCAGTGATATAAAAAGCTTTTTCTGTACTTGAAGGTGATACTATGTCTTCATAATCTTTGATCAGCTGTAGCCTTTGCTCTTCAGCTTTCATTCTCTTCTCAAATCTCTCTTTTGATGTATCTAGTTTTTCAATTCTACGCGGTCCATCAAATATGAATATTGGAGTTATTTTCATTCTCAATATCTTGTTAATACCTCTTGTACTTCTGTATAGAAATCTGTTTCTCAATTCAGCTCTATCTATTTGTATTTTCAATGGTTCTACACTCTTTGCAGCTATAGAGAAATACGCATTGGCAAACAATAGTGCATCTACCGCTATCTTTGTTCTGTGAAAGAACAACGGATCTATCGTCATTTTCGCACCAAGAAGACGTTTATCATCAATAAACTTGACAAATGTTAGAATCCCCATGTTGACATTAATGTTGTAAGAACAATGTGCAAAAGAAATATTGATCATTTTTAGCATAGCTTGAAAACATCTTAATCTCTTGTTGAATTAACAGCAATAACTAAGTATGAGATTTTAAAACATATTTCACGATATTATCGGTACACGGGTTGGTGTTGGCTAATAACCTGTACTTTGCAATATAGTAAATAAAACAATACATAATGACTCTATTCGATAGATATTGAATATCAGTCACGTTTCAATAAACATGGCGTTATATCCGATTGATGTACTGGAAAAAATCGAGCCGTTTAATGTCTTTACCATTTTGGATACGATCGAGAAAATTTCTGGTCAGTGGGTCACGAATAAAGCTTTTACCGGTCAAACAAAACAAGCTGTTGTGATTGCAAAATCCAAAAACGTTGGTATCGCATTGCTTGCTTTCGTCAAGATAATTAAGGATGACCTAAATGCAAAAGATTACATATCCACAATCTACAAATGTTATAAAGAAAACAACATTGATTTTGTTCAAGATAGTATTAATGATTTAGTTGCTGAACAATTTATGTATGATGAATTTGATTATGAACATGTTGAGAAGATGAGCTTAGAAATATACTACGAAGATATTATTGAAGCACTGATCTATTCCGAATGTTATATCACCATTGATGATAACATTGATATGGAGAAACATTATTGGGATCTAGGTAAAATTAGATCAGAATTACGAAGACGAGAGTTTAATGTGACCTCGTAAATAGTATCTACTACTGTTTAAAAGTTTGTCGCTAATTGATGTAATCGTTTAATTTACATCAATCAATTAAAGTATTTTGTATCTATCACAATGGGTTCTAGCTTTAGCTCAGAAGACAACACTATTGTACTTGATGCATCTGCTGCTGGACATTTAGATATTCTTAAATATCTAAAGAAAGAATGGACTCTTGAAATCGCAATACAATGCATCCATGAAGCAATTAAAGGTGGTCATACTCACATAATTGAACATATTTCAGACAAGATAGAATGGGATGACAGTCATATCTGTGAATGTATCGAGGACACCGTGAAATACGGAAATTTAGAACTGCTAGAGTATTTTAATAGCAGGTTGGATAAATGCTACAGTGGTGACAAAATCAGAAACTACATTGTATCTGCCTGTAGTAATGTAGACGACCTCAACTGTCTAGCTATAATCAAATTTATCGAACATGAAACTAACTTCGAAGATTGGGACATATGTTTCGTTCGTGAATGTGTTATGAATGCAATTAATGTGGACAACATAGAAACAATGAAATATATCGGACGCAAGTGCAGTGAGAATAGTAAATTTCAGAATGATTATATCGAAGCTGCATTACAAGTTCGACATTTTGAAATTGCATCATATTTGATAGAGAACTCTGAAATAGCGTAGATAGCGAGTAATAGTGTAGATGTTGAATAATGCTGTATTTAAAACGCGTTATACTTGTTGTTACTATGTTGAATTAGCAATATATTTTTTGTTTACAGAGATCCTATTCAACTGATGCATACAACTTCACCAATCTGTCTATCAAACACAGCAGATTGTTCGACAGGACAGTCATCTCCGACGACACATGAAAGAGGAAATTCACCAAGATCGTCTTGTGTTAATTCAATTGAAGAATCTACAATATAAGCCAGAGTTCCCGTTAAACACTGTCTCGGAAATAGTCTATCATCGTCGATGACCTGCTGGTTTACAGAGCATACCATCGATTTAGGATCTGTAAGCATAAACGGCTTCGCATCTGTTTGTGATGCTCCACTAAAAGGAGGTTGATATAATGCTGATTGAACAAACACTGTTCTAGAATTGTCAAGCGCTCTACTAGGATCTTGATTTTCAATTATAAAATAGCTAGTAACGAAATCAGCACATTGTAATGTATTTACACATCTACATTGAGAATTATCAGGACATATTTGAAGATTAGGATCACTTATAGATAATGTTGACAAATCGGTTTGAACAGCAAACGGAACTACAGAATTACTGCAGACTGTCGAGTCACTACATACTTCAAGAAAAGGATCAAAGATGATTGTATCACTGTTATTTTCTGGACATGTTTTCAGACCATTAATTCTGTTAACTGCACACTGTCCTGTCGAGCATGACAGCCCTAACGAAGGAGTTGTTAGATCAGAATGAGTAGCAGTGATAGCCCATGCCAGAAATCCAAGTACTATGAACAGAGACAAAAAAGGAAGTAACAAATTTTCATTCATTTGTAAATACTCATTTATATTGCTCAAGTTTACTTCTATCTATAGATAGAAATTCGATTGATAGATTCTCATCGGCTAAATTGCCGCAAAATGATGATCGCGTTATTAGAGAAACATATCAAAATGGAATTAAACAACTTCATGAGTTTATGTCCTTCTGCGGTCGAATTAAAATCTAATGATGATGCGATTCAGACAAAATCTATTGGCGCGGGCTCATATGGAAAGATTTATTCAACAGTTAACGGAGTAATAAAAGTACAAAGAGAATTAATTGTTGATTTCAATAATGCAATCGACTATGAGGGAATTTTGGAATCATCTATTCTGCAAACTGTGAGTCATAGTAATATAATATCTGTAGATAAAGCAGAAATTGTCAATGATCACATACACATTTTCATGGAACGCGGTGAGAACATAGATTTTGATAACATTGACAAGTCAGAATATTCAATTGCTAATTTCATTAAACAGATATCGTCTGCGTTAGTGTATCTGCATACACATGGAATTTCACATCGAGATATTAAGCCTGGAAATATCGTCAAAGTAGATAATGTATGGAAATTGATTGATTTTGGTGCAATCCGCATTTCTGTAGACGATGTGCGTGATATAAATAGACCTAATGATTATACAACTTTATGGTATAGAAGTCCAGAGAAGTTTGTCATGGAATATAATAATTTCAAATATGAACCTGGAGATGTATGGTCTTTAGGGATATGTGTTCTTCAAATCTTTTTCGAAATCGAAAACTTGAAGTGTAAAACAGATATTAAACAGATTAAAGCAATAGAGAAACTGAACGTAAAATCGCAATATCCAGACATGAATACAGATCTCGCAGATCTCTTAACAATTATGCTTCACATTGATCCCAAGAAAAGAGTTACAGCAAGAGAAATAGCGTCTCATGCCTTCATTTCCAAATTCTTCAAAGATAGCATGTTATCTTTACAGATTGAATACAAAGTTGGTTATAAATTTCGTGAATATAGATGGAGAAATTCTATTCTGAAATGCATGCATGACGCAGCAATCATACTAAAGCTTAGAACTATAACGCTTCTTTCATCATTTATGCTTATTGACATAATTTTATCCCGTGAACGAGTTGAGAACATAGCATTGTTAACTTGTGTATCACTTGCACTAGAATCAGCATGTTACGAAACTGACAAAATATATGCAAAAGAGTGGATAAAAATATCTGGTAACACATTCACGACGGAAGAGTTCGGACGTACATTTAAAGAAATATTTACTGAATTCAATTGTAATGTTATCTTTCCATCTACATTCAACATGAAATTTTATCTTAATGAAAGATCGAAAGGAGAATCTGACTTGTTTAGAGACATAATGTATCTTGTTTATGCATCGAATATGTATGCTGCAAACAACATTACTAAGTTGTTCGCCGAAGTTTCTGACATTGTTGATTCATTTAGTAAATTGAAAACTAGACATCGAATAACACAAAAGAAATTTGATAATCTTTACTGTCATGAAAATCTATTTCCACCATATCCTCTTCCAATTATTTCTGATCCTCTTGAGAAGTATAGATATCCATGTTATGGAGATATATTGTGTAAAATTGAGAAAACGTTCTACAACTTTTAAAAGCTGTAGAACGTTTTCTCAATTTTACAATAACCATCTTACGATGTCAAATTAAACGACAATGCTATAATGATAATCTTCCTTCGTGTAGCTCATATCCCCTTGTATCGATATGTGAATTGATTAATTCTCTCAAACCAAATGCTCTTTTCAATCTATGCCCACTTTCAAACTTGATTGTAATTATGATGGGAATATGATCAGAAGTTGCAACTTCTGTGTTGATTAGCACATTGTTCTGTCGATTCAGATCAAATCGGGTGTGCATGTTTGTCCATCTTCTTCCTATTTCCGGATAATTAGCGCCCATTTGAAGCATTGGTAGTTCTGAATTATACTGAACTTCGACGTCATAATTAAGTATATTATTACCTAAGAATACATGATCATCAATAAGTTCACTACCCTGAAAATCAAACATGTGTTCATACAATTGAGATGTAAATAATTCTCTTGCACCTATAATTTTGTGCGCATTAAAATCACCTGTAACAATACAATTCTGAAATTCTTCGTGTTTTTGATCGTCTGTCAGTCTCTCATAAAATTCATCTAATGGCTGTTTAATGTGTGGATAGGACATCCTAATATGCACATTTCCAAGACAAAATTTTATATCTGTTCTCTTCATCTCAAATGCATCAAGTACAAACGGTGATCCGATACCAGATTTGAATACCGTTGATCCTGAGAAATCGTTGGCATTTACCAATGTCTCTATATATCTGACGTTTCTTGAATTTATTTTGATCAACGTGGCTACTCCTGAATCCATAAATAATGTGCGATTCTGTTCAGTAGATGGATAATCGTATCCCATTTCACTATCTTTAAAAGATTCGCTTACAATTGTGTATCTCAACTTAGACGCAATATACTCCTGAACAGACATGTTATCTAAATATTGATGTATTGTGTTTGATGTTTCTTGTAAGCAAAGAATATCAGGATCGTGCAATTTAATATTACCAACGATATTATCTATCCTTATTTTCTGTATTTGATCGTAATCGTCTTTGGTTCTGCCATATGTTCGTAATCCATACGACGATCTCCAGAAATATAACATCAATCCTGGAGCAAGAATATTCCAACTCATAATTTTAAGATCATTGTGTATAAGTTTCTGTGAAGACATTTTAAGTAAACTCAAAAATTGCAATAGAATTAGACGTTAACCTTTCAATCACGATATTCGAAAAATCTTCGATGTATCTAAATCTCTTATATCTGTACATTCTGCGACCTCTTTCTTTCTAAACCATTTCATTAAAATTGCAAAAGTTTGATCATCTCTAACAAGATCTGAATGTGTTTCTTTAGGAATGTACTCAGGAATTAAAATACCGTTTTTTCTGTTGGCGATGAAGTTTTCGATTTTATCGTCAAGAATCCATGTGTTGCTTAGATTTAGTTCGTTTCCGAATATCTTGGTTAGCTCGGAGAGAGGTTTTGTTCTCTCTCCATCAACAATGGTGCAATTTTCATATGCAAAAATTAGATGTGGTCGTTGCAATCCATTAAACATAAAATCGACTATATTTTC
>SDBT01012091.1_pt1 | contig 13867 bp, 18 predicted proteins | sample 2277101 | NCBI WGS metagenome assembly SDBT01 (sample SAMN10404973, study PRJNA504765) | marine sediment metagenome | isolation source: marine sediment core GS10_PC15, 103 cmbsf | place: Arctic Ocean: Southern Knipovich Ridge | collected 2010
CGTGTGCGCACCGTCCATAATCCATAAATCACATAATTTTAGTCATAAGTCTATACGAGAGAATGATTTATATTAGTTTTTGTGGTTATGGACATTTCATAATTATGGACATTGTCGACTATTTCAACGGTTGAAATTATAAAAGATAATCAAAATAATACTTGACAAACCATCAGATAAATGGTATTATATAAATATGAATGGAGTATATAATACTAATGGCAAATACCCACTTGAAAGGCAAGAGGGAGTATCCGAAGGCGTGTCAAATAATAATAGTAGAAGTAACAAGGGAGTAGACAAAATGGGTAAAGATATTATAGTTGCAAAGATGACTGTTGACGGTGTTTTGTATGTGGGCAAAAGGGAAATTGAGATGTATGATAGTAACAGCAAACTATCTCCAACATTAATCGCAAACGCAAACACTGGTTTAGTATTGGCTACACAAAGAGCAATACGGGACGCAGTAGCGATTAAGAATGGTATTAAGAAAGTGACATCAGGTGGTACTAGCAGAGATTTATCAAGCATTGAGAGCGTATAAGTAACCCACTCAATAGAGTATTTAAGGGCGTGTCCGAAAAGGCACGCCCTTTCTTATTGTCCACCCACACCACCACATCCACACCAAACGCAACACCCACCACATACCATAAATATAGTATATATGGTAGTTACCATAACTACAATAAATAGTATTAAAAACCCCCCCTGGCACCCTGTTATTTACTATAAAGAGTACCCCTAAAATCTCTACCGTTTTTCAAAACTTATAATTTCAAGACCTGAAATTTCAATTTTTGAAAAGATAAAAAATTTTACCAAAAATCTACCCTTTACACTCACACCCCTATATAGGTAAGGGTAAAAATAATTAAAATAAAACTTGACAATCACTCTTTTGTGTGGTATATTATAAACGTAGGGAAAGGTGAAAAGTTTATTATTTAAAGAGTTAAAATTATAAAGGTTGAATTTATGGATAAAGAGTATTCAGAACACACAAAAAATTTATTTCCAAAAACCATCTCATCCCGTCATAGGGCGGTTATGAGATTGGAGATTGCTGGACATACCAACAACGACATCGCAGCCGACCTCGGGTTTAATGTACAGAGGTTGTCAGTCATTATGAACTCCCCACTCTATAAGGCTGAGAGGGATAAGATGGCGTCCGATATCAAGAAGGTGTTTGTGGAGGCGGAGGGTAAGAAATTGACTACAGACCCTACCGCAGTTCTTTTGTCTGAAGGGACTGAGATAGCTGCCAAAACACTTGTCAAAGCATTGGATGATATTGCGGGTAATGTTAGGGTGAGTGCAGCCAAAGACATCCTCGATAGGGGTGGGTATGTTAAGGAGGAGAAGGTTAGAGCGAATGTCATCGTAGAGGCTTCAGATAGTTTGATAGAGATGTTGGTTAGAACTAAAGGAGATAAAAAGGATGGGGATAAACCAGCTTAGTCAAATGGCGATTGAGCAAACGCATGGGTTGCTCTTGGAAAGGTTTCGCAACTTCTGTCAGACATTTACTGATGTTGGTTTTTACGACGACAACTTCCATGGCCCGATATGTGATTTCCTTCAGGATAGTGGGTCAGAGAAGATGCTCATTCTCCCACGTGGCTTCCTTAAGACCACTCTCGTGTCATTATACATATTGTGGATGTCTACTAAAAATACACAATTACGTTCTTTGCTTACGTCAAACACAACACCAAACGCAGCGAAAACAGTCCGTTCAATTAGGAATATAATTGAGAATAGTGAGATGTATCAATTATTCTTCCCTGAAGCTGTTCCCGAGTTTTCGAAGGTGAGATGGTCAGACACCTGCGCATGTCTTAATCGTAAAGAGGACTGGCCAGAAGGTACATTCGAATCGGCTGGAATTGCTTCCAATGTAATCAGACGCCATTTCAACATCATATCCGAAGATGATACGGTGGCGCCTAGGAAGGATGAGTTGACTGGACAGGAAGCTATGCCATCCAAAGACGATATACAGAAAGCTGTCGGATTCCATAAGTTGACTATCCCGTTACTTATAAACGAGGATGATATAAGGATTATTACAGCAACCCGTTGGGCATCCTACGATATGGTATCGTATGTGTTGGAGAATGAGAAGCATTTCGATGTGATGGATTTAACTGCTTATAAAGACCCAGGCACCAATTCCATACCACGATATAAGAAGTTTTCTAAAGTACGGCTTGAGAAAATACGAGTTGGGTTAGGCACTTATATGTTTAGTATGCTATATCTAAATCAGCCGTTGGCTAAAGAGTTTATGGCGTTCAACCCTGACTGGTTTCGATACTATGAAGAGAATGAGTTGCCTGAGGATGGACAAGCTTTGGTAACGTTAGACCCAGCCGACCCACCAACGGGTAAGAGGAGTCAGGATTACTCAGGCATTTTGTCAGCCAAACAGACGAAGAAGGGTTTGTATATTAGAAGGTATAGGAGGGAGAGGCTGACGGATAAGCAGATGATTGATAAAACTTTGAATATGGCTGAGGTGGATGGGGCAATAAAGATAAGAATCGAAGTTAATAGATATGCGCATTTGGAGGCTGGGTTTAGGGAAGAGATGGCTAAACGAGACAACTACTTCATCATCGATGCTGTTAAGGCAAAGCATATAAATAAGGAAGGGCGAATAAAGAATAGACTATCACCATTGTTTGAGAATGGTGTAATATACATGAAGAGAGGGATGAGAGAGTTGGAAGAGGAATTGACTACTTTCCCTTATGGAAAGCATGACGACCTTATAGATGCGTTGGCGTGGCAAATCGAAAGGTATAGGGCGACTGATTATGAGAAGCCAAAACCACAACCTAAGAAGGCTGATTTTAGAAGATTTAGTTTGGAGCAGATTAGGGAAAGTCAGACTAGGAGATTTAAGTCACCTTACCCATTCCAAAGGCAGACAGCTTATCAGGGGATGAGTTAAGTGATAGTAGTTTTAAAAATTGAAATTACCAACCAAACAGTAACAGGAGGAAATTAGATGGCAAACGAATTAGTAAATGGAAGATACATCTTAGACACAGCCGAATCTGTCGTGGCAGCAGGCACTATATTGAAATTGGCATCCGTACATTTCACAGGTGCTGCAGATGTAGATGACTGCATTCTCCACGATGGGAATGGCAAACTAATATGGAGTTGTAAGTTAGGTACACTCTTAACTGGAGTGGGCAATCAAGCAAGTCATAACTTTGGTATAGATGGGACTAGTGTTGATGGATTAGATTTAGACACTATTGACGGGGGTGTCTTAATAGTTTACTTAGCAAGATTATAAAGGAGAATAAAAATGCCTAAGTCAGACACAATAGAAAATTGGAAAACAGCGATTGAAGGTGGCATACGTTACAGGGAGACGTATGGGCAGTCGAAACGTTGGAAGACATATAGGGATTATGGGAGAGGTATATTCCCAGGGTTCGTTGGGTCATCTAAAGGAATCTTACCCTACAACCTAACACATGAGATGAAAGCAGCCTTAGTACCTAACGTCTACTTTAGAAATCCATATGTTAATATTTCTCCTAGATATAAGCCAGGCTTTCACATAAACGCCAAAATCGTTGAGGCTGTCGACAACTGGCTAATCCAGGAGATGGATGTGAAGGCAGCTATGAAGACTGCGGTGATTGATTGTTATTATACTAATAGAGCCTTTCTCAAACTTGGATACGACAGCTACTATGGTGGTCCTGCCACATCCAATATGCAGAAACTGTCCGCGATGCTTAACACCCCCCTATCCCATCTTGGGAAGAAGGGACAGAGAGTGGAGTATGACGTAAATGTTAAGCAAGGTATGCCTTGGTCAGCAAGAGTTATGCCAGACAAAATCATTGTACCGTTTGGTGTTCGAAGATTGGAGGATTGTCCTTGGATTGACCATGTCGTAATCAGAAGGTTGGATGATGTCAAACAGGATAGGATGTATAAGAATACAGGAAAGTTAGAAGGCACTCACATGGAGATGCTATATAAGGATGCGCAGCAAGGACAATATTTTAAAGAACTAACACAAGATGTAGATTATGTAGAGATACATGAGATTAGAGATTTTAAGAGAGGGACTATCAAGGCGTTTGTGCCTGGATACGACCAGTGGATACGTCCACCAGAAAAGGATGATATGCAAATCGAAGGCCTTCCTTATGTAGATTTCACTTTTAATGAGGATACCGAATACTATTGGGGTCCATCTGATGTCCAGTTGATGGAGCCTCAACAACTTGAAATCAACGAAACCAAGACTCAAGCCATGCTACACAGACGAGTAGCTTTACTGAAGTTTATAGTTGAAGATAAGATGATTGATGATGGGGAGATAGACAAGATGATAGGGGAGGAAGTTGCTCCTGTCGTGAGGGTGAAGGGTGACCCACACAAGGTTGTTGCAACTCTCCAACCACACATCCCACAAGATTTAAACATGTGGGTGGAAAACATACGGTCGGAGGTTAGGTCACTACTTGGGCAGAGTCGCCAACACATGGGTGAAGCTCCTCCTGGTAGACGCACCGCATTTGAGATGAAGGTTGTGACGGGGGGTAGAGAGATTAGGATGGATGAGCGACGTGATATTGTTGCGACCGCCCTTTCGAAACTTGTGAGGAAGACTAATCAAATAATTTTTGAGAGGTGGACAGGTGAGCAAGTAGCTCAAGTAGTCGGGTATGATGGGGCTAAGTATTGGGTAGCGTATACGGGGAAGGAGAATAAGGCTGAATACAATGTGAAAGTTGACGTCGAAAGTATGACTCCTGTTACGAAGCAGGGGAAAAAACAGGAGATTATTCAAATCATTCAAGCCCTATCTAAGAACCCTCGCGCCAATATCGACTATCTAATGAAGATGCTTTTGAGAGAGTATGAGTGGATGGATGCGATGCAAATCCTACCCGAAGCGGAGGAGACACAAGAAAGTCCGATGAGCCAACAACAGTTTAGTGACCAACAAACTAAATTGGCAGGCAACCCAAAGCAGTTGCAAGAGAGGGCAAGTCAAAACGCGGTGAGAGTTGGGAGTGTGATATAGTGGGAAAAGGAAAACTTAAGTACACGACGTTGTCTATGATATGTGCTAAACATGGGTATAAGATTGGAAGTTTTTGTGCTGAGTGTATGAATGAATTAGCGAAAGGACCTGGCGGTCCATACGTCAGAGTCTTCAAACCTATGGTTTATGAAGATATATGTGAAACTCCCCTCCTCATTAGTAGTAGGAAGGAGTTGAAAGAAACGTGTAAGAAGTATGATGTAACCGCAGCAAGATTGCTGTAAGGAGGTAAGATGGCACCAGTAGATAATATCGAGAGAGCAGCACCACCAGCGAGTGTGATGCAATCAAATGTACCAGACCCAAAGGATACTATAAAAGTTGATAAGGTTGATTTCAGAAAGAGTGTGGAGAGTACGACTAGCAAGATTGAGACACCTAAAGAAGAAGTTGAAGAGGAACCTGTCTTTAGCAAGACAGACGAGCCTGAGATAATTGGTTCAATAGTTGTAACAATATATAAGAATAACCCCTATGATGTGGAGTTTGAGGGAAAGATTACAGGTTTTAATAGGGATATGGCGATAAGGGCGTTGATGAAAGGGTATACGCAATGGAAGATTAAGGTGGGGAAACAGCAGGAAGCTGAAATAGAACGTAAGAGAAAGTTAGAGGAACAAGCAAAAAAGGAGAAAGACGATGCCGGAAATTAGCGAAGATGATTTGAAGTCTTTGAATGATGCAAAGACTGAACTTGGTACGCTGAAGGAGTCAGCAACAGGTTTGACTACAGAGTTAGGCAACTTAAAGACAGCGAAGGATAGTCTTGAACGCAAACTCGATGATGCAGATAAGGAACTTCTTAGTGACTCTTATCTAGATTTTAAGTCAGGTAAGGGGAAGTCAAACGCCAAAGATGATGATGATGATGGTAAAGGGTTTGACTTCGAAAATGCTTCAGGAAAAGAAATTGCAACGCATCTAAGTGGAAAGACGAAATCTCAGATTGAAGACTCACTGAAAGGGATAACTTCTCGGATAGAGACGACTGAAGCTAGCATGGGTAAAGCGCTAGCCCAGATTGATGTTACTCTCTCAGCTTTACGTCATTCGGATTTCGACACTAATAAAGATGCTATATATGCAATAGCTAAAGACAACCCTAGCTGGCCCGCTGAAAAGTGTTACAGCCAGTGGAAGTTGGAAAGCAAAGCAGCTACCGACCAAAAAGCTGTTGAAGTGGAAGCTAAAGCTAAAGAAGAGAGAAGACTGCTAGCCGAGAAAGGCGAAGGCGATTTATCTAGTTTGGTGACTAGTAAGGATTTATCCCCAGAACAAGCAGCCGAATTAGCATACGAAAAGTCGTTTCCTGGTACAGAAAAATAAGAGGAGCTAGAAATGGCAGTGAACACATTGACTGAACAACTCAACACTATGTATACTACAACATGGTATTTGAGATGGAAAACTGTTGTAGACCAAATTTTTAACGCAACACCCTTTTGGTATATGTTATCAAAGAAGGGTAAAAGGACTACGCAATCGGGCGGAAGGAGCATAGAAATTCCGTTGCAAATCGCAAAGAATACTACAGTGAAATTTATTGGTAAAGGTGGGTCAGTAGACATAGCCGATACAGACCAGTTGACTGTAGTGCATTATAATTGGAAGTATCTAACTGGGCATATTGTAAGATATTTCTCAGACTTCCAACGCAACAGAGGTAAAGCACAGCTGATTAAGAAAGTGAATGCGGATATAAGCAACCTCCAATCTTCCTTCATTGACTACATGGAAGAGAAGTTGTTTGCTGACGGAACTGATGATAGTGGTTTCGCAATCGAAGGGCTAGGGAACTTGGTGGCTAATGACCCGACAGCATCTCTAGTGGTAGGTAACATCAATCAGGCGAATTATGTTTGGTGGAGAAACCAGTATAAGAGTATGTCAGCCCTCCCAGCATCTATCCATCTTCGTAAACAGATGAATAAGATGTTTAACAACTGTGGTAAGCAAGGTAAAGGACTTTCTAGATTTCCAGATATGGTTATCTGTGCACAAGATGTGCATGAGTTCTATGAGAGTGAAGCATTCGAAATCTCACGCATCATGATTAATGACAAAAAACTTGCGGACTTGGGCTTTGGTGATTCAGCATACAAAGGCCGTCCAATAACTTGGTCTCCAAGTTGTCCAGACGGAAAATTGTATATGTTGAATACCAATTTCTTGGAATGGGTAGCTGACCCAATCGAGAATTTCACCCTCGGCGAATGGTTACCGATAGTAAACCAACCACGCGACGTCGTCAACCATGGAATGGCTGTTGGAAATGTTGTATGTAGCAACAGACAGCGTCAAGGTGTAATGTTTGGTATAGTGGAATAGCACGGGGTAGTGCAAATACTCAACTAACTGAGTCTAAAAACATGAGTTGAGATGGTGGTTAAGTCACCTACCTCAAAACAACCTGCCGAGAAGGCGGGTATGGAGGAAGAAAATGAGTAGAAATAGTGGTGGAAATTATGGTATCCTGATGAATGCACAGAACATTTACGACAGGTCAGCAACAGCGACTGTTGCAGTTGGTACTCGTCTCCCAATGGGGGATAGAGTATTCTACTATGGTAAGGTAAGTACGACTGTAGCGAGAGGACAGCTGTTGGCACCAGATGAAAGTGATGGTGGACCGTGGACAGTTGCGGTGGATGGGTCTTGTGTAGCAATCGCATCACCTGTGTTAGGTGATAAGAGAGCTATCACGGCAGCGTTAGCGATTGGGGATAAAGGGATTGGTGTCACACATGCATCTTATTTGGATGGGATTGTGGCACATCAATTGAAAGATGGTTACATCTTCTTAAATGATTCTGCTACTGAGCAGACATGTTACAAAATAAGAGACAATACAGTAATGGCATCTGACATCGTGGAGATACTTTTGTATGATGAGATTGTTTCAGTTACAGAAGATGCAACTACTAGTGTTTGTGTCATGCAAAATCCTTTCATGAACTTGGCATTGGCTGACCAAACCTTAGATGAGACTGTAGCGGGTGTAGCGATGGCGGTTGGAACTACAACCTATCCATACATCTGGGTTCAGACTTGGGGGCCAGCATCAGTGTCATCTGCAACTAGCACAGCACATGCGGGGACTAACATGATTGTTAGCTCAGATGCGGGGGATGCGACTATCGAAACTACTGGCGACATTTTACCAGTCATTGGTTTTGGTATTTGTGATGTAGCGTCAGCAACGGATGGAGCACCAATTATGTTAAGGATAAGACCTTAGTCAGGGTAAGCAACTAGAGATTTGTATTTAGAGATTGGTGGTGGGTGTAAAAAGCCTGCCACCATCTAACTTAAAATGGAGGAAATGAAATGGGTAAAGTACAGACTATTATAGATAATGTATTTGCGGGTTATCAAAACCCTTTAGGTAGAATTATGGTACAAACTGGGGATGCGACCAGTCCAAATGGAGCTAAGACTGCACCACAAGGTACATTCTTTTTAATCGACTACAAAGGTGACAACAGTGACAAAGATGTGTATATTAACACTGATGGTTCTACTACTTGGGTACAAATACACAACGATGTTTAAATAGGGGGTAGTATGGGTGGACAAGAGAAAAACACATTCACAGCAGAGGCGATAAATCCAGCTGCTGCAGATTCTCTCTATCTCCAGAAGTACATGTTTGCCGAAGATGTGAGAGGTGGACCAGAAAGTTGGTTAGCAATGGGGAATATTGTGATGAATAGGTTGAAGAGTGGTAAGTTTGGGAAGGATATACAATCTGTTGTTAAAAAGGCATCATCTGCTGTTGCAACAAATTCACCAGAGTGGCAGAAGGCAGATAAGTTGAATTTTACTGAAGAAGAGTCTAAAATATTTAATCAAATCCAAGCGATTGCTGAAGGGATAGTTGGGGGGCAAGCTCCCGATAATACGAAGGGTGCAACTCATTTTGAGAATTTGGAAGCATTTCCTATGCCTTGGTGGGCAAAGAATATGGATGCTGTCACGAAAGTTGGCAAACAAACTTATTTCAAGGAGAAGGCAGCGCAAGTTAAACCTAATGTTAGGAGTGGCGAAGGTGGATTTGGTGATGCATTTCGTAAGGCTAGGCAATCTGGAGTTGGAGAATTCGATTGGCAAGGAAGTAAATACAATACTAAAGTGAGGGGGGAATAGAATGGGGATGACTAGATTAGAAATGCAGGTTGAGATACGTGACAATATAAATAGGGATGCATCTGGATTCAGTGCCAGCAAGATAAATAATAGGATTAATTGGGCACAGGACTACCTCTCTGACTTACACACCTACGAAGAGATGAGAGAGACATTTACAGGTGCGACAGTAGCTGACCAAAGGAAGTATGGTTTCCCACCTCGTATGAAGGATATTTTTAGCATGACTTTCCAAGATGGTGCTGGAAGTCGTAAACTAACATACGCCCAAGCTAGGAATTTCGACGAGAAGATACCAAGACCTTTGACGGTAGGGACTGGGAGGTCAGAATACTATGTTGATTATGGAGTGAATTTTGAACTATATCGTATACCAGACGCAATCTATACCCTCATTCTTAGAGCATCTATATACCCAACCGACTTATCTTCAGATAGTGCGGAATCGGATTTGAAGAGGAAGGATAACTTAATAATATCGATTGCGACAGTGTTTTGTTTCTGGTCGCTAAAAGAAGTGGAGGATGCATCGTATTGGGGCTCTCAATTAATTCCACCACTCTACGAGGCAAGTCTGACTAGTGACCACAATGCTGAGGATTGGACGCCGGTGACGAGAGGGTTTGGTGGTTCAGGTGGGGAGACGTCGGTGAGAGGAGATTGGTGGAAGTCACCGTTCGTGGGGAGGAGAGTGTAGGTATGGCTGATGTAACATTAGATTTGATGGAGTATGCGAATGATGGTGCTGCTCAATCAGCTTATGTGAGTAGCGGAAATCATACTTTGAATTTTAACAATACCGCTAAAATAGATACTGCACAATATAAGTTTCCTCCTACATCTTTAGCATTAGATGGAAATAGTGATTATATAAGTATTCCTGATAGTGTAGATTGGGATTGGGGAACTGGAGATTACACTTGTGATTTTAATGTAAGGATAACTACAGTTCAAACTTGTATTTTTGTAGGAAGAAGTGATGGTATAAATTACACTTGGTTAATGCAATGGACAGGAAACAATTTATATATCTATCAAGGAAATGGAAATTTTAATGGTTGGGCATGGATTCCTAGTGTTGATACTTGGTATCACGTTGCTGTAACTAGAGCTTCAGGTAGTGTAAGAGTTTTTATAGATGGTACAGAATTAGCTGGTGGCGCATGGGCTGATTCGACTAATTTAGATGGCGATAAAACTATGCAAATTGGTTGGCATTCTGGTACTCAATACGTACATGGGTGGATGGATGAAGTTAGGATATTGAAGGGTGAAGCAGTTTGGACTTCTAATTTTACAGCACCAACAGCACCACATGAAATAACTGCTAATACAGTTTTATTATGTCATTTTAGCGGCGTTGATGAAGCAGCAGCATCTTTTGATAGTTCAAGATTAGATTGCTATTCAGAAGACACTATCAAACAACAAGGCACATATTCCCTTAAAGGTGTAGGTGTAATAACAGATTCGTTAAACGCCACATTGACGAGGACGGTAGGTTCATCAATAGATATATCTGGTAAGCCACTTATCAAATATGACATCCTCTCCTCTCGTACAGGGTCAAATATCAAATTGGGGATACACGACTCGGGTGGAACAACATCTGAACACACTCCCAACATATCGTCAGCAGATACTTGGGAGGCGCAGGAGTGGGATATATCTGGTGTATCGAATGCAAATAAGGATGCTATCGATTCCATCATCTTAACCATTCTCAATGCAGACGCCACAAATATATTCTACATAGATAACATTAGAGCTAGTGGCGACCATACGAAAGAATTTACAGACACAGTCACTTTATCGGAAGTATACTCTCGCAACATCGCCCTTCTGCGAGAGTGGACAGAGACTGCAACTTTAACTGAAGTTGCCCAGAGGGATGTAGTTACTTTCATAGATGAAGTTGTTACTTTAACAGACACGATAATTAGGACTAGAACTAAAGAATTCTTAGAAACAGTCACATTAACTGATTTGTATGTCAGGGCAATAGGGTTGAATAGCTTGGTAGACACATTAACTGCGACAGATAGTATAACTAAAGGAAGATTGTTATCTTTCCTAGACACATTATCTGTCTCAGACACAATACTAAAATGGATGAATACAGGAGATAAGACAACAAATTGGGCGAAAGGTGGTGATGAAAGTGGAATGTGGACAAAAGAGACAGGAGGTGCAAATTGGACACGCTCGTAAATGTTACAGAAGGTGTTATGTTAGTTGCTAGAAAGCATGTTGTTAAAGGTGATAAGGGAACTATATACGCCCATAGAATAATTCAGGGTGGGAAGGAGATAGATGTATTACAAATACAAAAAGACAAGGAGATAAAAGATGGAAAGTAGAGTTAAATTGACTGGTACAATTAAATTGGTGTTAAAAGACAAGCATGGTCACATTAAAGGTTTGCGTCAGATTGGGAATACAATCACATCAGTGGGAAAAGCAGCGATGGCTGGACTACTCATAGTGGATGTTGGTGGTACTGCCTTCGACTATATCGCACTTGGTGTAGGAAGCCCATCAGCTACTTTACTAGGGTCGGAATCATCCACGAATGGTGGGGGTAAGAGAGGTGGAGCTAATGTAGTTGGTACGAGAGTTACTACAACCACAACCAACGACACAGCCCAACTCGTGACCACATTCACATTTACTGGCGCATTAGCACTAACTGAGGCTGGTGTCTTCAACGCAGCTGGAGTCGATACTGGAACTATGTTAGCATCTCAATCATTTTCAGTATTGAATGTGGCTAATACAGACACGTTGGCGATTACTTGGAAAATCAAAATAGCGTAGTAATTTCAATTATTGAAGTTACTAAAAGAAAAGGAAGGAGAAGTATGGCATTACCAAAGATAGTTAGAGATAGTGGAGGGTCATTCTACAAAGGTTATCGAGTAGTGATTGGTGCAGGTCTTGGAGACACCCAATTAGATATGATTATATCCAACACCGGTCACGCACTTAATGGGGTTATAGTGACGTGCACGGAGACAGGAGATGGCGATTATTATAAGTTAGAGCATTTCAACAGTGCTGGCAACCCATTAGACCCTGATGGATTTCCATTAAAAAATAGTGGTATACTTGCTGAAACAATCTTTAACAAAGGTGGTGGGGTGGCACAACAATTCGATTTCGTCTCCTTAGAACTATTTTACCCAGGAGACATATTGAGATTCACATATACAAACGTAGCTGGAGTAGCTATGGATGTTATTATAGACACAGAAAGAATTAAATAAGGAGGACCGCGATGGGTGGAGGAGTATCAGGTGGAGGCTCAGGTAAAAGTGGGCTTGAAGTATTAAAAACTGAGAACATTAAGGCTTTAGTTGTCGATAGTGTGAAGGTAAGGACTAGGGAATATGTTGTTGAAGTTCCTAAGTATAAGAGTGTTGAGCAAATTAAATACAACACTAAAGAGGAGACGACAACCAAATTCAATGTGTCGGAAGAGAAGACTATTAAGTATCGACCTATAAATGTAGATACTATCAAATACAATCCAGTTCTCCAAGACACTACCAAATACATTCCTGTTGCGGTAGAGATTGAGAAGCCGGTGGTTGTTGAGAAGGTGTATGAGAAACCTGTCGTAATTAAGAAAGCGTATACGATTGCAACTATAAGAGATATGCAGAATGTGTTGGACTTGGTTGCGATTATACCTAAGTTAAGCCAGACAATAGCTGAATTAACAATTAAATTAAATGGATTGAAGGAGTATAAATTGGTGGAAGAAATAGTTAAAGCACCAAAAATCATATACGTACCGAGGGAAGAAGAAAGGATAGTTTGGAAAGATGTACCTAGAGAGAGATGTAAGGAGTGTAGTAAGGAGGTTTAATTTTGCCTATTAGAATCGACAGTATTAGGACACTTGCTTATCTAAACGCGGGATGGCTCCGTTTAGATGGTACTAATGCTCCTACAGCTGCTTATAACTGGACCACTGATTTAACTACTACAGGAAAAGGTGATTTTGGTAATATTGTTATTGATACTGATGGTAGCATATTTGTATTTGGCAATGACCTGTTCTTCAAGAATATAACTAATGGACAAAGTATATTTTTCCAAATAGGAGATACCCCTCAAGTACCCCTTGCTATGAGCGCTACCACTGTGGTGCTTAATGCAGGCACTATTATTAATTTGCAGAATGGAGGAGGTACTAGGCTTTCTATTGCAAATAGTGAAGTTGTAGTTCTTAGTGATTTTCGTCCTAATGGCAATACCTTTAATTTAGGACATGCTTCAAATAAGTGGAAGGATGTTTTTGTAGGTGGTTCTTTACAAATGTCAGGAGACAATGTAAAAGCTAGGTTTGGAGATACCCTAACTGACTTAGAAATATATTCAGACGGAACTAACGGAGTTATAGATACTACCGCAGCTTTAAATATCACTTCTACTCTTGTTAATTTAGGGGCATCTCCTTTAACTACTTCAGACAAAGTAACATCTGGCACAACCTACCAAGCAATTATCGGTGATGATGCGAATACAAAGGCAGGCTCGTTTACCGATGGAGTTACCATAGTAACCTTAGCCGATTCAGATGGTTCTCATTTTACTAGTGGTAGCTTTGAAACCAGAATA
>SDBT01012092.1_pt1 | contig 13866 bp, 16 predicted proteins | sample 2277101 | NCBI WGS metagenome assembly SDBT01 (sample SAMN10404973, study PRJNA504765) | marine sediment metagenome | isolation source: marine sediment core GS10_PC15, 103 cmbsf | place: Arctic Ocean: Southern Knipovich Ridge | collected 2010
ATGTGAATCTCTGGATATTACGTTAGTGGGAGGACATACCGAGATAACCTATGGCCTCAAGCGCCCTGTCATTGTTGGTTGCATGCTAGCTGAGCTTGAGAACCAATCTATAATAACCACGTCTGGAGCCAGACCTGGTGATGACATTGTCATTACCAAAGGAATTGCTATTGAAGGAACCGCGGTTTTAGCTCGGGAAGCCAAGCCAACGCTTCTCGCCTCTGGGTTGAGCGATGATTTGGTCCAACGAGCGGCTGACTATCTCTTCTCTCCCGGTATCAGCGTGCTTAAAGAGGCGCTGACAGCGTGCTCAAGCACACAGGTGAATTCCATGCATGACCCTACCGAAGGCGGACTGTCCACCGGACTCTGGGAGATAGCAAATGCTGCCCGGGTTGGGCTTTTGATAGAAGAAAATAAGATACCAATTCTGCCTGAAAGCAAAGCTATCTGTGATAGGCTTGCCCTTAATCCTCTTGGGTTATTAGCTTCCGGCTCTCTTATAATCACGTTGCCTCACTCTGAGACCTCCAGGCTCTTGACGGCACTGGACGAAGTTGCCATTAATGCCGAGGTCATCGGTAAAGTGCTAAAATTAGAGGAGGGACTAAAGATGCGCACTGACAGAGGTATAGAGGAACTACCTCAATTTGAGCGAGATGAGTTGGCTAGATTCTTAAGTGGTCAGACTAGTATAAAAAAAGAGGAAAGGTTTTAACTGCACTGATGAAGAAGGAAGATTCGGTTTGAAGTATCGGCTTATCGCAACTGATCTGGATGGGACATTAATCGAGCGTGGAGGTAGTATCGTCTCTAGCGCCAAGGGGGTAATCAGGCGCGCTATTGACCGTGGGATAAAGGTTACCCTTGCTACCGGACGGATGTACAAGCCAAGCAACCAATTTGCTCAAGAGTTGGGTATCTGCATGCCCCTTATTTGCTATCAGGGAGCTATGATTCGTGAGCCTGACAATCAGGATATTCTCTGGCATAAACCTTTATCGGTATCGTTGGCTCGAAAGGTTATCAAGCACATCAAGCAATTGGATGTTCAATGGTATGTCTATGTTGATGATGAGATGTATGTAGAGGAAATTAGAGATGGAGATTTATGGTATGCTGAGCGCAACTGGGTGGAGATTCATCTTGTTGAGGACTTGTGTGATTCTCTGGAAAAACCACCTACTGAGATAGCTGTTCGGGGGGAATCATCGCAGCTCGACCACTTGATGACTCGTTTGGATGCTCACTTCGGCTCGGATTTGCTCGTTACTAACACATATCCTTCTTTCCGTGAGATTGCACATCCTATGACTGGTAAAGGTAATGCTTTAGCATTCCTGGCAAAACGATTGGGTATAGAACGTGGTGAGGTCGTAGCTATTGGTGATAGTCATAATGATATAAGCATGCTCGAATGGGCAGGGCTGGGAATTGCTGTTGGCAATGCGCCGGAAGAAGTTAGGGCGGCTGCTGATTGGGTGGTTGATGCCGGAATAGAAGAAGGCTTTGCTCAAGCAATGGAAAAACTGCTTGATATGTAGGTCTGCCGTTCATGAAACCGAAAAGGCGTCTGCCGTGGGACACACGATGAAACGGCATCTAGTTACCTGACGATGTGAATAAAATGCAGAAAGGAGACTGACATATGAGCATACCGAGTTTTTCACTGGAAGGTAAGGTAGCTATTGTCACCGGTGGAGGTAGTGGGATAGGCCGAGGCATTGCCCTTCGGTTTGCCGAGGCTGGTGCTGATGTAGTTGTGGCTGGCCGCAGACTCTCTGTTCTGGAGAAGATGGCTGAGGAGCTTAAAGCATTGGGCAGGCGTTCGCTGTCTGTTCAAACTAACGTGTCTCAGAAAGGTGATGTTGATAACCTGATACAGACTGTGATGGCTGAGTTTGGAAGGGTGGATATACTTGTTAATAATGCGGGAATAGCCCATTCAGCACCTTTTGTTGAGATGACTGATGACCTTCGCGATAGAATCTGGGACATTAACGTGAAAGGGCTATGGGACTGTACGAAGGCAGTAATGCCGGGCATGATAAAGCAGAAGTACGGAAAGATAATCAACATATCGTCGGTTACTGGACCAATGGTTTCGGGCAAGAACCTTACGGCTTATTCCGCATCAAAGGGAGCTGTATCTGGATTTACCAGAGCACTGGCACTTGAAGTAGCAGGGTATGGCATAAATGTGAATGCTATATGCCCTGGTTATGTTGATACACCTATGATGAGACCAGCCTCGGCTAAGACGGGAATGGAGCCAAATGACTTTATAGAGAAATTTGCGAAGTCGGTACCATTTGGAAGAGTGGGTTCGATAGAAGAGATTGGCGACCTTGCCGTATTCTTAGCTTCCGAAGCATCGAAATACATTACAGGGACAGAGATAGTGTTTGATGGTGGAAATATCATTCAGGAGTTCAAGGGATAGGGAGGATTGTGCCTTATTCTGATTATCCTGACAGGCCAAGAGCTGTGAAACTTGTATCTTACGCCTCTGGACACCCAACGGCTTGGCGGTTAAGTATAATCGTGGTTAATTTGGTCATTTAAGCCTCACTACTCACTTGTCGCCTCCCTTTGCTAAGTGTTTAATGTAGCGACTAACATCTACTCTGATGTCCCCTAGAATTTCTTTTATATCGTCCTCAAAGCCTTCTATCTGGGACTGCATATTAGGGGAAAGAACATCGTCAATGCCAGGAAACCTAGTTGCAGCTTGCGTCATTACATATTCAAGACGACGCTTGACTAACAGAATATTAGCACTCGATTCAGCCAAGCTAACGTGACTATCGACCAGCTTCTTCAACTTCTTGTCTACAACGTTCTTGTACTCATCGTAATAACCATCGACCATTCTCTTCAGCTTGTTGTATGTTTTATCCACCACCCGTTGTTTCTTTACCCCAAACCCATCCCTGTCTAGCAAACGAGTCAATGAACGTGCCCACTGTATCTTCACATACCGCGCATCACTCTGCCTTTTTTCTAGCATACTGGCTATCTCATTCTCTGCCCGCTCAGTCTCACGCTTTGCCTCGTCCATATTCACAGCTTTCGGCAGACCGATGCCGGACAGTCTGATAATCTTGTCGCTAGTTCCCTTATATCGTTTCCAATCCGTTGTCTGCATATTCTGCTGTTCTGCCAGTCTCCAGAGGCGCTTTTCCATTTGGCTCAAAATCGAAATGACACTATAGATTCTCGCCTTTTTCTCTATTGGGTTTGCGAAAAACCTCCATACAGACAATCCTATACTGAACAACACGACTCCGATGCCAGCATACGTCAAACCTTGTGCTACTGTCTTTGACAAACCTGGCCACCCAATAGGCAGGAATAACGCAATTAGAGACACTCCAAGCCCACCTGTGAAAGTAATGATGGTTGCGAGAGAGATAGCATTTCGTAGCCTGTACCCAAAAGTGCGCATACCCCTATTCTACCACCAAAAACCCGTGTCAACCAAGATTTTACTGAACTGGGGTAAGTAGAGACTTGACATTCTGAACAAGTGTGTTATGATGATAATAGGTAACTCGTAGGGGTTTAGGTCGAGGTCCTGAAAGATGGGCGTCCACCTAGACCCCACTTCATTTATATGCTTGTTATATCTTTCAAGACAATAAAGTCCAACAACTGTTTTCTCTCTGGGTTAATTGTTCCTAACACGATGTTCTTTACAGCCTCAACAAGTTGGCTTGTTACCTGTAAAGTAAAATTAGGGATTGAGTCAGCGTGAACGATGCGCCGAAAGTTAGGAAGATTCCAATTGTTCTGTAAATAGTCTTCAATCTTGCGGGCTTCCTCAAAGGGTATTCTATAATCATCGAAAATCAGATTTATTCCTGTTCTTGGCTTTATCGGGAATTGAGCAAAATGATGCTCCAACAACTCTTTATGTATGAAGTTGCGAAAATATATGGGCTTATGCCCCGTAGGTAGTTTAGGTTTTAGATATGGGCCAGTGTATTGGTCTTTGAGCAAATAAACACAGGAGCATTTCAGCTTGCCCTGATGATGTAGCTCTAAAATAGGAGCTAGATATCTTTTACATTGGTTACCTTTTGGCAAGGATTTTGTTTCATGAGGTTTTCCCAAAACATATTTCCAATTTATTATATGAGCTATAAAATCAGGCAAACTATCACCATCTAGTTGCAGAGCTAATTCTGCATAATGCTTTGAACTAGCACCATCTGCCAAAATATTGCCTGGGTCACCAGATTCATCAATATATATATATTCAGCCATTGGTAGATATATTATACTACCTTAATGGGATAATTCCTAAATATATTCTCATTGAATTCAAAATGATACACTACCGAAACCTGCGCCTTACGCCTCTGGACATCCAACGGCTTGACTGCCCCATTATAATCTTGTATCATGTGGTAAAAAATAGCGACCTGAGAGGCGCCTGAAGTAACTTGGGTATAACCGGATAGCAAGTTGGTGAGAATCCAACGCAGTTCCGCCTACTGTGACTTGCTTAGAGCGAGAAGCCAGAACGCCGGACCTCTAGGTATCTGTTAACCTTCGCGGAGAAGGAGGTGGGGTAATGAGCACGGCTTAGTGAGGAATCCCCCCTTGTTGTATTACGCAGAGGGGGGATTTTATTTAGTCTAATTTATTGTCTATTTTAATAATTTGGAGGTAATGTTTCGTGAAACTGAAGCAAGCAGGTATTTTTGTTGTTTTATCAGGTCTGTTAATTAGCATGGTTGCCGGGTGTCAGCCACAGTTCCAGCCAGGAACTTATACTGATGACTCTGGCAGACAGATAGAGATAAACGAGATTCCGGAGAGAATTGTATCTCATATACCATCGATTACAGAGACTCTTTTTGCCCTCGGGTTAGGGGAAAAGGTGGTTGGAGTCAGCGACTATGGCGACTATCCTGAAGAAGCTAAGTCGAAATCCAGCGTCGGCAATTATTTCAACCCTTCCGTCGAAAATATTGTTGCCTTAGAGCCAGATCTGGTTCTCACTGATGGCCACAGCGAAAGCATCAAACAGCTTGACGAACTCGGTATAACTTTTATGGTTATAGACCCGAAAGATATGGAAGATATTTTCAGAGATATCGAACTACTGGGAAAGATTACTGGCATAGAGAAGAGCGCCAAGAGACTCATAGCGGATATGAAGGCAAATATATCTTATGTTACAAGTGAGGTGAAGGACGCTCCTAAAGTCAGAGTTTTATATGTGATTGATGCTACTGACCTAAGCAATCCTTGGACGGCTGGTCCTGGCTCTTTTGTTGATTATCTTATTACCATGGCTGGCGGGGAGAATATCGCTGCCCAGGCCTCAGCCCCTTGGGCGCAATTCAGCATCGAAGAAATAGTTAACTCCGACCCTGAGGTTATCATACTTCCAGCTAAGCATGGTACAGCATACACTTCACCGGAGATACTAAAGGAGAACCCTGCTTGGCGAGAGATAACCGCCGTGAAGCAGAGCAGAATTGGCATTATTGATGGAGACCTTGTTGACAGAACCGGACCCCGTATTGTGCAGGGTCTGGAGGAGATAGCGAAAATAATTCACCCCGAATTATTCGAGTAGCTGAGCTTTACCGAGGGTGACTTTTAATAAGGAAGGGAAATAGAATGACGGAACTTTTATCCGATACAATTGAAGCGATAAAATCTCTGGATAGGGAGGCAATGGCTGAAGCCCGGGCACGGCAGGATACGCTGACCAAGCCACAGGGCAGTCTGGGCAGGCTGGAGGAGCTGTCTATCCAGTTGGCTGGTATTCAGGGCAAACCCATTCCTCAACTCACCCATAAAGCCATTATCACTATGGCTGGTGACCATGGAGTGGTGGCTGAAAAGGTAGGTAATTGGCCTCAGGAGGTAACAGCTCAGATGGTTTACAACTTCCTTGGTGGTGGAGCGGGAATAAATGTGCTCGCCCGTCATGTGGGAGCCCGAGTTGTTGTGGTTGATATGGGAGTGGCGAGTGAATTGATATCCGATCCTCGGCTTTTATCCAAGAAGGTTGCTCCTGGTACTCAGAACATGGCTCTAGGTTCAGCAATGACCGAGGCGCAGGCAGTAGCGGCAATAGAGACCGGGATTGAAATAGTGACGGCCGAGATAACTAAAGGCCTGGACATAGTGGGTACGGGTGATATGGGCATCGGCAATACTACTGCCAGCAGCGCTATTTGTGCCGTTATCACTGGGAAACCGGTAGATGAGATAACTGGTAGAGGCACTGGCATAACCGATGAGCAGCTGACACATAAAGTAGAAGTAATAAATAGAGCCTTGACGGTGAATCACCCTAACCCTAATCAACCTTTGGAAATACTGGCAAAAGTAGGTGGTTTTGAGATTGGAGGGCTGGTTGGAGTGATGCTGGGAGCTGCTGCTCACCGTATTCCAGTAGTTATTGATGGCTTCATCTCTGGGGCAGCCGCTCTCATCGCCACCGCACTATCATCAGAACTAAAAGATTTTCTTATCCCGGCTCATGTTTCTGATGAGAAAGGGCACCGCTTGTTACTTGAGTATCTAGGGCTTAAGCCGTTGCTCAATTTAGGCATGCGTTTGGGCGAAGGAACTGGTGCTGCCCTGGGAATATTTCTGGCTGAGGCAGCCGCCAGAATTCTGGCTGAGATGTCCACTTTCGGTGAGGCTGGAGTATCAGAAAGGAACGAGTTAGATAATTGAGGTTCATAGCCGCGCTAAAGTTTCTAACCATCATACCCTTACCGTGGTGGCGTGAAGCTAGTTCGGAGGAACTTGGACGCTCTCTAGTCTATTTTCCACTGGTCGGTGTTATTATTGGCCTTATCCTGGGTGGTTTGAATTTGCTTTTGGGCCTGTTTTTGCCTTTGGCTGTAGTCAATGGGCTGTTGATTGTTTCCTCGGTAGTAATCAGTGGCGCGTTGCATCTTGATGGTTTTGTTGATACCTGCGATGGCATAGCTGGCCATAAATCGGTTAAGGATAGGTGGCTCGTGATGCGCGATAGTAGGGCTGGTGCCTTTGGCATTATTGGTGTCCTTTTACTGTTGTTGATTAAGTATGCCTCATTGAATAGTGTGCCGGGCAATCTAATGACGGTGACTCTGATGATTATGCCAGTTGTAAGTCGCTGGGCGATGGTTTATGCTGTTTTTGCCTACCCCTATGCCAGACCAGTGGGTTTGGGGAGGGCGTTCAAGCAGGGGGTAAGCTGGCAGAGATTCGTCCTAGCCACTATTATAACCCTGGCAGTAGTTATAGGTTTGGCTCGACTAACAGATACCATCTATTTCTATCTGATAGGACTAGTCTTAATGTTTGGCACCTGGGTTATAGTTGCAGTCTTGGCGACCTATCTAAAACGAAAGTTTTCCGGGCTCACCGGTGATACCTACGGAGCCATAAATGAGGTGGCTGAGGTCTGTGTGCTTATTTTGGTTTGCTTGCTAGCCTACAATCAGTGGCTGGGCTTAGCCTAGTTGAGAGGGATAATTGAAAAATATTCTGGTTATTGGTGGTGCTCGTAGTGGCAAGAGTGATTTTGTTCTGGAGCTTGCCCTGAGATTAGACAAACCGGCACTCTTCGTGGCTACAGCCGAGGCTGGCGATGAAGAGATGCAGCAACGTATTGAGAAGCATCGAAAGGCAAGGCCAGCCGATTGGGATACCCTTGAGGCTACTATGCATGTGGGTAACCGGATTCTCCAAAAAGCAGGTGAGGTTCAGGTGGTAATCGTGGATTGTATTACGCTCCTGGTTAGTAACATTATTGGTCAACGCAGTGATAAAGCTGGTGAGCAGATTGATACATCCCTTGTTGAGGAAGACGTTACCAATGAAATCGATGAATTGATAGAGTGTAGCAAGCACATTAACGCCAGCTTTATTATTGTTACTAATGAGGTTGGCACGGGTTTGGTACCAGCTAACAAAATAGGTAGGTTGTATCGTGATGTGCTGGGTAGAGCGAACCAGCTCCTGGCACAGTGGGCTGACGAGGTTTACGTGATGGTCGCTGGCTTACCAGTAAAAATAAAACCGGTGACGCCTCTCGCGTGAGAGGTGTCGTTCAACGAGTAGAGTTGGTATTCAGGATAGGCTTGCTCTAAATCGGGCTGTGAATCGTCTAAATTGGAGGTAAATTTGGCAAGATTATTGTTGGTGAGACACGGTATTACAGAATTCAACAGTACTCTGAAATTCCAGGGGCATAGTGATATTGAGCTGAGCACTGCTGGATATCGACAAGTTGAGCATTTGCGTGACCACCTGGCAAATGAGAAAATTGACGCCGTTTACTCCAGTGACCTGAGACGAGCCTTGGTAACCGCTGAAACTATCTCTTCTGGGCGTAAGGTGGACATCGTAGCCTGTCCTGAGCTGAGGGAAATCGACTACGGAAATTGTGAGGGGTTGACCTTTCAGGAGATCGGCAGTCGTTATCCTGATGTGGCTGAAAAATGCGTTAATTTCACTCTCGAACTGGGATTTCCAGATGGTGAAAGCTTTGAGGAGTTCATAGAGCGGACTAGCAAGTTTCTGGATAGACTGACTGAACATACATCATCGGAGACAATACTGATTGTGTCTCATAACGGACCGCTAAAAGTGCTAGTGTACCGTTTATTAGGGATAGGCATGGAACACTGGTGGCAGATTCGGATTGATATTGCTTCGTTAAGCATAGTGGAGACATCCCCGCGGGGAGCGATAGTAAATCTGTTAAACGACACCTGCCACCTGGCGGACATTGGCGAATAGCTGAAGAGGTACGTTCGGGGAGAGTTACGGTGTTGACGAGAGTTTCTGGAGTTTGTGGCATAGCCTCTCCACTTGTTGGGCTTACAGTTATATCGGTGGCAGTCGCTAGCTCCCCCTGGTTTAGCTGGGCGGAAAACGACCTCAGTGTTCTTGGGGTTGAAGGTTCGACAACGCTCCTGTTTAACCGAGGGCTTATCCTAGCTGGGTTACTCAGCCTCATATTTGTCATTGGTTTCAGGAAGAACCTTCTCTCAAGCCGACCAGGGCAGTTGGGTGTGGTCAGCCTCCTTCTGGGTTCGGTAGCGCTTTCAGCCGCAGGCATTTTTCCGCGGACTATCAACCTGCCGCATGATGCGGCTTCAATAGCCTTTTTTGTGTTCATCGCTCTGGGTCTTCTCCTGGTTGGAGTTGCTGCAATAGCCGCATCTAAGATGACGCGGGGAGTGCTGAGTGTCATTGCTGGTGTCTTTGTGATTGCCTTGTTGAAAGCTCCGTGGCCATGGAGTGGCGGTGCCATCGAACAGTTTCTTGCCTGCATACCGTGGTCATTGTGGACAATGGCTGTTGGGGTTCGACTGTTAATGAGAGCCAGCCTGATTGATGATTAATTCATTGCCCTTATTATCTCTGCCGTGATAAACTAGCATAAAGCTAACATTTGTATAACTATTTAGAAACTAGAGGTAGTAATGGCTCTTTTTATCACCTTTGAAGGTGGAGAGGGGAGTGGTAAGTCCACTCAAGCAAGAGCACTGTACAATAAACTATTACAGTTAGCTATTTCGGTGCTTTTGATTCACGAGCCGGGTGGCACCCCACTCGGCAAGAGGCTCCGTAATTTGTTAAAGCGGAAGCAGGATATAGATATGTCGCCGCTTAGTGAGCTTCTCATGTTTAATGCTGCCCGCGCCCAGTTGGTAGATGATGTCATCCGACCTGAACTGGCAAGCGGGAAAGTCATTATCTGCGACCGCTACGCTGATTCGACTATTGCCTATCAAAGCTATGGGCGGGGATTAGGTCTAGAGATGGTCGAGACTATCAATAATGTAGCTAGCCGTGGACTGAAACCTGATTTGATAGTTCTGCTGGATATTCCTGTGGAGGAAGGGCTGGTACGTAAGAAAACCAAGGAGCGTGACCGCTTTGAAGAGGAGGATATAACCTTCCATCAAAGGGTGAGAGAGGGTTATCTCAAGCTGGCGGCTGATGAGCCGGAACATTGGTTAGTAATTGATGCTACCCTGTCCAAAACTGAAATAGAGAACATCATCTGGGAGGGGGTAAGCCGGTTGCTCTCAAGTCAACAGGGCTAAGCCAGAATACTTGCAGCCTCTTCCCCTTTATTTTTATAACAGGGCGTCGGGAAAGCCATTGTAGGGATGATATATATATTTGACTATTAACCAAAGCTTATATAGAATTCAATGAATACATCAGGACTCTCTGCCAACACTAATGCTAAAATGTATAGAAAGCAATTCTAAAAACAGGAGGGAAATAATGGAAAAGCTAGAATACCAAACGGCTCCGACTGTAACTTTGGCCACAAACAAATTTATAAATGTGCCAATTATTTTGCAATTTGATGATACTCCTCTGATCTCTATAGTTAAGAAGCAGTCTTTGGGATACACAACGGAAATTCCAGTTTACCACCCCGATGGTACATATTTGGCTAAAGTGAACGGTACACGTATCTATCCTACTAAGGACGGGGAAAAAGCCGGGCTAGTGATGGAGCATCCTGCTCATATGACGGTATGCAAAATGGGGAATAGGACTCTTTTTGAAATTTATCACGAAGCAGGGGACGCATTTAGAACGCATGCTGAGTTATATACACCTAATGGTTTCTTCGTTAAAACCTCAGATGCACCTATGCCCGAAGTTATAAGCAAAACCGGCGAAGCTCTTCGAATTGGTGGCTTTGTAATGAGCCATAATACCTTTGCTAACTTGCGTATAGGAATATGGTTAAAAAGTGATGGAAGCTGCTCAATAGGAGTCTCCTAAAAAACCATGCAACAATAGCATGTTACAGTTGCCATCTTTCGCTGAAGAAAAAATGCTTAGGGCGCAGGGCTATCGCCTTATTGCCGGCATTGATGAAGCTGGTCGTGGTCCCTTAGCTGGTCCGGTGGTAGCTGCCGCCGTCATCCTGCCTTGTGGAGTGAATACTCCATGGCTGAGTCTGGTAAAAGACAGCAAGCAGTTGACTCCATCCCGACGTGAGCTTCTATTTCATCACATCTATGAAGTGGCTATCGGTATCGGTGTGGGTGTGGTTGACTCTGAAGTGATAGACAACCAGGGTATAGTTAAGGCGACGCGGTTAGCTATGAAACAGGCCGTAGAGCAGCTCCAGCCACCCCCTGAGTGGCTTCTTATTGACTATATGTCCCTGCCTGAAGTCGAGTTACCTCAAAAGGGAATAACCAGAGGTGATAGCTTATGCTTCTCCATTGCTTGTGCCTCTATCATTGCCAAGGTGACTCGAGACCGTATGATGATAGAGCTTGATAGAGCTTATCCTGGATATAGATTAGCCCGGCACAAGGGTTATGCCACCGAAGAGCATGTCAACTGCCTGCGCCGCTTAGGACCGTCTCCTATCCATCGATGCTCATTTAGACCGGTCAGAGATATGATAGAGAAATGAAACGCAGAGATACCGGTATCCTGGGTGAGAAACTGGCTGGGGACTTCCTCAAAAAGCGAGGCTATCACATTGTTGAAACTAACTATCGCTGCCCTGAGGGTGAAGTGGACATAATAGCCAGGCATAAGGATTCCCTGGTTTTTATTGAGGTAAGAACTAAGAGGAGTCGGGAATTCGGTAGTCCTGAGGAGTCGATTACTCCAGCCAAGAAGGAAAAGCTGAGGACTGTGGCTGCTCGCTACCGAGAAGCACATGACAACCTGCCACCATCATGGCGTATTGATATGGTGGCTGTGGAACTGAATCAAAAAGGGAAGCCATCACGGATTGAGCTTATTGAGAATGCAGTAGGCGAGGACTGAGTACCGTTTGGGTTGTTCTCTCGACTTCATCATGTTACAATGAACCGTTGCGAGACTATAGTATGAATTCATCAGATGCAATATCACATCAAACATTACGTATTATTGATGCTAGTCTGAATCGGATTAGCGAAGGGCTTCGCTTGCTTGAAGACCTGGCTCGCTTGGCACTTAACGATACTGCCCTTACTCAGCAGTTGAAAACTATGCGGCATGAGCTAATAAGGGGTGATTGGTCATTCCACCAGCAGCTTCTTGAATCGCGGGACTCAGTTGGCGATGTCGGTGTCAATCTTGAAGTTCCGGGCGAGGAGAAACAGAGAGACCTGCCGACAACGGTAATGGCTAATGCCAGGAGAGCGCAGGAATCACTGAGAACCCTGGAAGAACTGGCTAAGATTCCAGGTGCTCCTCCTGAACTAGACTCGGGGAAATTCCAGCAAGCTCGATTTGCTCTCTACACAATAGAACGAGATTTAGCCTCTAAGCTGCTGCGTCAGGATAAAGCGAAACGTGTGCGTGGGTTGTATGTCATCATAGATACTCAAGTACTGCAGGGGCGTAGTCACGTTGAGGTGGCAGTTCAGGTGATTCGGGGTGGAGCCAGGATAATTCAGCTACGTGATAAGGCCATGGGCAAGAAGGAGCTACTACCCATAGCTCAGGAGCTTAAAAATCTATGTGCTGAGTACAATGTGTTGTTTATAATGAATGACTACCTTGATTTGGCTCTGGCTGTTAAGGCTGATGGACTCCACGTGGGTCAGGATGACCTGCCCATTAAAGTAGCTCGCAAACTACTGCCAATGGATACGATTCTGGGTTGCTCGGTAACCACTGTAGAGCAGGCTATTACCGCTGAATCTGAAGGGGTTGATCATATCGCTGTTGGTTCCATGTACCCCACTCCATCCAAGGAAACAGCGAAGGTAGTCGGTTTGGAAATGCTGCGCCAGGTCAGACAGATAACATCCTTACCACTGGTGGCTATTGGTGGTATTAATAAAGACAATGCTGCTGATGTTAAAGCTGCTGGTGCTGACTCAGTAGCTTTGATTAGTGCCATCCTGCGGGCAAAAGCTCCGGAAGAAGCAGCCCGACAAATAGTAGATATATTTTGAAGTGCAAGAGTGAATAGATTAACCGATAACCTGGATTCAATTGCTGACCGGATTCGGGAGAGCTTTTCAACTAAAGATGCGGCTAGAGAAAAAATATTGCCTCTGTGCCGTGAGTCAATCCGATGCTGTAGCAAGGCTATCCGTGCTGTGCATCGCCAGGAATTTGACCAAGCTAAAGCATTACTACAATCAGCCCATGACCTTCTTGTGAAGATTGACCAGGCTATCAATGCTGCCAATGAACTTAAGCAAACAGGTTTTGTAAGAGATGCTCAGAAGGAATTTGCCGAAGGAAGTATCACTCTTGCCTTAGTAACTGGAAAACAACCTCCTGACCCTGATGAACTGGGCATTGACTCGGTAGCTTATCTACACGGATTGGGTGAAGCTGTGGGAGAGCTACGGCGTTATCTCCTGGATAGCATGAGAAAGGGCGACCTGTCGCGCGGTGAGGAATTCTTATCAGCTATGGATGATATTTACAATATTCTGGTTACTATAGACTTTCCTGACGCCATAACCGGAGGATTGCGCCGTACTACTGACATGGTTCGCGGTGTTCTGGAAAGGACACGGAGTGACCTGACATTAGCCATAAGACAGAAGGAACTGGAGAATAGATTGGGCAAGCTTAATACAAAGGAGGATTAAGTGTGAAGATTTCCCGCAGACTGAACAGACGTATTCTGGTGCCGGTGGGGTTTCTCGTTGTTTTTGCTGTAATTTTGGGTTTTGGCCTTTTCTCAGGTGGAGATATCGTCACGGCACAGACAGGCAAGATGGCTATTGAAGCTGGTGGGGATGTTGTAATTCCACTGCTTTGGTATCTGGCTCCGGCTGGCTCTGTGCTGGCTCTTATTTTTGCTTTTATTTTCTACCGTGGCATGAGGCGAGAGCCAGAAGGAACCAAGGAAATGCAAGCCATTGCCCAGGGCGTCAGAGAGGGGGCAAATAC
>SDBT01012093.1_pt1 | contig 13866 bp, 10 predicted proteins | sample 2277101 | NCBI WGS metagenome assembly SDBT01 (sample SAMN10404973, study PRJNA504765) | marine sediment metagenome | isolation source: marine sediment core GS10_PC15, 103 cmbsf | place: Arctic Ocean: Southern Knipovich Ridge | collected 2010
AAGTTTAATTATTTACTTAATTTCTAGCCCTATTAATATCAAGCAAGTAAAAGCAAGTATCAGTCCGATTCCCAATCCTTCAGTATTAGGGTTTTTCTCAGATATTGGTGAGGCGTATGATGTCGTATCGTCTTTAGACGGCACAAAAACATATATTGCTTCTGATCCTTTTGGAGTTGTGATTGTAGACACTTCCAATCCTGCCAATCCAAAGGTTTTGGGCTCACAGCATCCGTCAGGACTCGCCAATCAATTGGCAATATCTAATAATATTGTCATTGCCACCGGCACCCCTCGTGGCACAGATATAGTTGATGTCAGTAATTCTAATTATCCCGAGGTTCTTTCTTCGGTCGAAGGTGTTTCTCTGGATGTTGCAGTATCGGGAAATTATGCATATATTATTTCAGCTGGTAACTTGATGGTTGTAAATATTGAAAATCCATCTGATCCACAAGTGATTACGACAGTTACTATTCCAGGAATTGCTTCCGGGATTGCAATTTCAGATAATGGCAATACGGCAGTAGTTAGTGCAGTTATCTCAGGTATAAATGTATTAGACATTTCTAATCCAAGTTCGCCGACTATCACCGGTTCAAGAACTTTGGGTGGTGTGCCTGGAAAAGTAGCCATATCAGGAAATTTAGCTTTAGTTGCTAATGGCAGTTTAGCGTCTATGCAGGTGATAGATATCAGCAATCCAATCACTCCGGAATTAATAAGTGCTATCGAAACCGGTTCAATAGCTAATTTAGTCGCAAAGGGAAGTGTGGCTTATGTTTCTGCTAATGGGGAACCTTTTAGAATAATTAATATTTCTAATCCGGAGAATTTAACATTTCTATCAGAATATAGTCTTGCTTCATCAGCTTGTGCGGTTAATGGTGATACTGTTTTTTCTGTTCAAATCAATAATGGTTTAACTATTCTTGATACGTCAGTCATTACCGATCCAACGCCTATCGGTTCTTTAGGAACAGGAAAATATGAAGCCACTCGTATTAGTGCTGGTTTATTATCCGGAGGTCAGACAGTTGTCATTGCCAGTGGCACTCCTCGAGGCACAGATATAATCGATGTGAGCAATCCGAAATACCCAAAAATATCAGCATCAATTGAAGGCGCTTCAGTAGACGCTGCTGTTAATGGTGATTTTGCCTACATTATTTCACTAGGTAATTTAAAAGTTTTCAATATTGCAAATCCTTCTGCACCCCAAGAAGTTATGACGTTTGAGATTCCGGGAATTGCTTCCGGGATAGCGATTTCAGAGGATGGTAATACTGCAGTAGTTAGTGCAGCTCTTAACGGCATGCACGTATTAGATATTTCTAATCCAAGTTCACCAACTATAATCGGTTCAACTAGTTTGGAAGGTGTAGCTGCCAGGGTGGCAATATCGGGGAATTTAGCACTGATTACAAATATTTCTTTGGCATCTATGCAAGTGGTGGATATTAGCAATCCGTCCACTCCGGAATTAAAAAGCACAACCAGTACCGGTTCAATAGCTGATGTAAGAGTAAAGGGAAACATCGCATATGTTGCTGCTAATGGATTTGGCTTCAAAATAATTGATATTATTAATCCGGACTTACCTGAAATTTTATCTACTTATAATCTTCCAACATCAGGTTGTGCTATTTTGGGTAATGTTGCTTTTATTACTCAAGTAAATTATGGACTTACTGTTGTTGATATTTCAGATTCTAGTAATCCAATAGAAATTACTAATACAGGAAAACCATATTCAACTCCAAGTGTTTTTGCATTAGATGACATGGTTTATACATCTAGCAGTACTGCCGAATTAGTAATCTTCGACATTTATCACGATACACCCACATTTAAAATAACTGTTGATAAATACAATGTAAATTCCGGTGATGAAGTAACCTATACTATTACATTACATAATGTTTCTCCCAACACCTTAACCAATTTTAATTTAACAGACCCTATTCTTGATGGCACTACTTATATAGAAGGAGGTACTTACAATTCAGGCACCAACACTGTTTCCTGGACAATTCCAGAAATGGCTACCGATCAAACAATAGTTAAAACCTTTAAAGTGAGTATAAATTGAAGTATAATAAAAAGGAGGTAAAATGAGAAAGTTTTTAAATTCTTTTAGCGCAAAACAAAAAGTTAAAATCGGAATTTTTGCTGGTGTTATTTTATTAATTGTTTTATTTCTATTTATTTTATACCTCAGAGGAGATTTAAAATTTAGGGCTGATGTTGCTCAAGAAGGTTTAGCCCCATACGAAAATCAAGCCAGTCTATCTTATACTGACAGTTTAGGTAATCCTAGAGAAATCCAGAGTAATATTGTTCAACTGACGGTTGGTGATACAATTGACAGTATAGTCTCAGGATCAGTAAAAGATAAAAATGGAGATCCTTTGTATGGAATTACTGTCAGTCTATGTAAATGGTCTTCAAATAATTTTCTAGGCAGCTGTCTGAAAGCTGTTAACGATAGAGTGACTGATAGTAATGGAAATTATTATATTTATGAATCTCTTGAAGAGGGTGCTTATTTAGTTATGTTTTCTCCTTATCAAGAATACGGGCCAACAAGCTTAATGAGAGACCTCCACCCTTTTTATATTTATCCAGATCAGTCTTATATTTATAATTTAACTTTACGTGAATGGCCAATAGTCGATGGTAGAATTTTTTACGATGGATGGAAGAAACAATTTAATTCTCCAAGGATGTTATCTGAAGTAAACTGTGCCTTAAAGGATGGAGAAAATACTATTTTTGAAAAAATGTCTGATGAAAACGGAAATTTCAGGATTTATTCAGATGATAATGTTCCCGATGGAACATATTCAGTTGTCTGCACAAAAGATAATTATCTTGCAAAAAAGGGATATACAGCAAAAGCAGATAACCCAACAGTTACAGTTTCAGGTAGTGAATATGATTGGACTTTAGTCAATATGATCGATGACATTCCTGATCCAGCCCGCATAAATCTCTCAGTTCTCGATGGGACGGGACAGCCGATTAGAAGTATTAGGATTAAAGTTACATTTAATGAAACAAATCAATCTAAAAAATGGTCAATAACATCAGGAACAACTAGTCAAAGAATTATCCCTTTATCTCATAAACCAGGGTTACCAGATGGTAGTTATACAATTACTGCTTCAACATATACTGGATATATTTCTTCTGTGCAAAATATAACTTTAAGTCCCAACGAAACAAAAGATCTTTCATTTACTTTACAACCAAGCGCCGCAATTACTGGCACGATTAAATCGACTGAAAGTGATCCAATATATAAATCCGGTCGCTACCCTCTGGTTATTGAATTATTAAATAGTGATGGCACTCAGGTTTTAAAAACCTATCGAAAACTCTATTCTACTACTGATGGCTATTCATATAAATTTCTTTCCGATATTACCCCAGCAACGTATAAAATCAGAGCTTCTGCTGGATATCATATGAACAAAACAGAAGATATAGTAATTAACAGTTCTTCTGACAAACCTGTTGTTGATATTACCTTGGGTCCTGGTTGTTCTTTTGGAGGAAATGTAAGAGATGCTTCAGGTGAGGCTGTCACTTTTGCCAAGGTAGAACTTCTTGATACAGGTGATAATCTATTAGCTGAATTTACTACTGGCAAAGCTGGTCTTTTGCTATATTCATATTGGCAGCAGGATGAATATGAATTTGGACGTAATATTAATACAGGTTCATATAAAATTAAAGTTTCAGCTTATGGTTATGAACCTCAAAGTCAAAATGTAAGCTGTGCTGCTTTGGGAGAAAAAGTTAAAAATATCAATTTTGTTTTAGGCGCATCACCTCAAGAAGCCAGTAATCTTGCATTAGTTGAATCAACAACAAGTAGCGATGAAATCATCAAAGCAGAAATATTTAGAGAAACCCAAGTTATTGATCAATCACCATCAGACGAAGATGTACAAATGCTTGAAACTGAATATGATGTAGAAGGTAATATTATTGAAAATCAGGAAGCTGGTTCATATCTATATGTTGAAGGTATCGTCATTGATCAAAAAAATAAAAAACCAATTGAAAATGCTAAAGTAACATTGCTTGATAATAAAGAAATTGTTGCTTCGGCAATGACTAATATAGATGGTGACTATCACCTTGCTTCTGATAAAATTGAGGCTAATAAAAACTACACTCTTAAAGTTGGAAAAATTGGCAGTAAGACTGATAAACAAGAGATTAGTCTTAAAGATAAAGATAATAAATATGACTTTGAATTAAAACGTCAAAATTTCTTGATAAGTTTCTTTCAAACAATATGGGAATGGATTAAAAATTTATTTAAATAAATCCAGGAGGACTTATGGAAAATACTCCTAATATTTTAATAGGACTTTCAGCCATTGCGGTACTTTTATCAATCGTTGGCGCTTTCGGAGCTGATTTATGGCTTGCTTCAACTCAATGGGTTTTAGTTGCCGGCGTTCTATCAGTTTGGGCCGTCTATTTCAAAATCAAGTCTTAATCTATTGATTTTATACTCTATCAGAAGTAAAATAGCAAAAGAGATAAGTTTTGTATTTTTTTATATGAGCAAAATTTTGAATGTAAAAATTGATGAATTAACTTTTTCCGAGGTAATGCGAGAAATTACCTTGTTTTTAAAAACCAAAAAATTAAATCAAATTACAACTGTTAATCCAGAATTTATTTTAGATGCTCAAAAAGATAGAGTTTTCAAAAAAATTATTAATCAATCTGATTTAAGTGTCCCAGACGGCATTGGTCTAAAATTTGCATCATTTATATTAGGTCAAAAAATCGGTGAGCGAATTACCGGGGTTGATTTAACATGGGAATTAGCAAAACTTGCTTCAGAAAAAGGTAATAGTATTTATCTTTTGGGAGCAGGACCTGATATTGCTTTTAAAACATCAAGAAAACTTAAATTTATCTATCCAAGGCTTAAAATTGCCGGATTTTATTCCGGCAGTCCAATAGAAAAGGGGATAATTGAAAGAATAAATAAAACTCGTCCCGATATATTATTAGTTGCTTTTGGGGCCCCTAAACAAGATAAATTTATCTATAACAATAAAAATAAACTCAAATGTAAATTAGCAATGGGTGTTGGCGGCACTTTTGACTATATTTCTGGAGAAGTAAAAAGAGCTCCTCTTTGGATGAGGGATATGGGCCTCGAATGGCTTTATCGTCTATTTCATCAGCCCTCCCGCTTCATCCGAATCTTTAAGGCGATCATAATCTTTCCTCTAACTGTTCTAATAAATAAGAAATAACCATATTTTTAACGCCTCAGGCCCTGAGCCGTTAGATTTATAGCTTGACAAAAGGGTGATTTTTTCATAAATTAACACCGACCTGATTAAACCAATTATTGGTAATTTATCGGGTTGCACATACTTACCGGCGGGTATACGCAGAAGGGTATTACGATGAAAAACATCGTGTCTCCCATTAGTGCAAGACAAGCAGGCCGACTAGCAAAAGTTCTTGAAGAACATGGCATTGGCGTAAGAAAAGTCCAAGCGTTTTTAATAGAAAACGCTTCTGGGTTAGTTGAGTGGATTGACCATCAAATCGCTAATCCAGAATTCCTCTATCCTGTCGCAATTCACTACAAAACAGACATAGATGCAATCCTCGAACATCTATTTTCCGAATCATTTTCCTGGCTAACCCAACATTATAATCCAAAGAGCAAAGATCTGATAAAAGTAGATATGGCTCTCCTGTGCTACCATGAAGATAATATAGGACTTGAGAGATTAATGGCAGACTGTAAGCGATTGAAGGCGCGACCAGCAACTTTTCACGGCCTTATCTTTTTTGCCAAATCCTATCCAGAACTGGTAAAATCAGGATTATTTTTAGCCGCCGGGACACTCCTGGAACGATGCAACGAAACAATTATTCCCGCAATTAATGATAATATGCTCTTTACCTGTCATTTCGGTCCATATGACAAATGGACCTTCGGTCCTCACTGTTGTTTCCTGATAGAAAGAGATAGTGTTTGATAGAACATCCCCGCCTTCTTACCTTAAAAGGCGGGCTTTTTTTAACGGCTCAGGCATTGAGGCGTTAGATTTCATACTTGACAAAAGGCATTTTTTGTGGTATACTTTATAGCGAATTGGTTTGATAATTATACGACCAATTCAATCTGAAATCTTTGCCAAAAAACTTTTTTAGAGAATAACTCTAAAAATAACTAATTGACAAGGCAAAGATCTTATCATTCACTCTGGTAGAACTGAATAGACAACAAAATAGCGTTCATACGTTACCAATCTCTGAAACGAAAGGATAAAGTAATGATAAGACAGATACGCACTACGACGTGTAATAAGGGTCAGTATGAGACCCTTGTCCAGAAATACTTCGATAACGATAGGTTGCAGAAAGTCAAAACCGCTCATGGTGAAGGCCTAGTGACATACACTCACTCAGGATTCCACACCATGCGTCTTTCTCCAACCAAGAATGGCAACTGGAACTTTTCGCTTGAGTGCAACTCAAACAAGCCAAGAGTTCTAACTGACCTTCAGGAAAGCGTTGCAAGAAAGCTCTATGAGATTAGATGCAGCATCAGAGTCCAATTTATGGAGTTTCCTGATAGAGCTTTTACGGTTATTCGACCAGATCAGCTTACTTCTGAGAGTTCTAAGCTTGAACGTCTTAAGTTTGCTGGTGATCTGGTTTCTGAAACAGAAGAAGAGCTTCGAATTCGATTGATACTTTCGGCGACCAACATGCCGACAGTTTATCAGGACAGCATCATTTCTCGTGGAATTTAGTTTCCAAGACATTTACCAGTGGTTCTTCGGAGCTGCTGGTTTTTTAATATTCATTTTAACGGCTCAGGGTGTGAGCCGTTAGATTTATACCATATATGAACACCCCACCCCCTGGGTTGTTCATTTAAAAAAGACGGATGGCTTTTGCCATCCGTCAGTTACGATACTTATTGACTTGTGAGCGTTTTGAAGATCTCATAGTAATATCCAGCTCCTATCAGCTTGGCGATTTCTTGTCCGGGATGCTCATATTCTTCGAACAAGAGTTGAAGAAACTCTAGAATACTTTCGTCTTCAAATTCCAGAATTTCTTCGACTGTGCTGCCGTCATCTTTTTACGACAACAATTTTGAAGCTTGTTATTGCTGCCATTTCCTCACCTCCTTTTGGTTTTTTCTATTATATTAGGAATATAAGATAATGTCAAGCTACAAAAAAGACCTTCGTCTATTGTTGACGAAGGCCGGAAAAGTTGGAAACTGGAATTGGGACTGGTTGCAGAGCTCGTTTTGAAGCTGGTGTTAGTTTCTTGATAAAATTCTTCAGCCAACTCTTAAGTGTCGCCCGTTTCCCGCTGTTTTGGTTGATCAGGAAATATGGAAACCAAAGAGGATTGATTATTGGCACAAGTGTTAAAGGCTTGAAGTCGCCTAAAGCAAGGTAACAGAGAAAATTGAGAATATCGAGTATTGGGCACATGAAGAATAATAATAGACGCAAAGACTGATTAGCGATGAAAGGATCATCCGGCAATACATCGTCATCTCGGTATGATCTATTGGCGATCATAAGAAAAAACATTATCAGAATTGCATCTAAAACCAGACTGAGTATATTAAATTCTCCTGGGTGATCGTAACGAACAACCTGTCTTATTACTATTCTCACAATACCCGAAATAACTATCCAGTAATTCATTGCCTCACATCGATTGATACCGAAGAAGGCTGCTACTTCAATGATTCTCTTGAATATCTTGATTAAAGCAGTATCGAATCTCTCCAGCATGTGCTTCACCTCCTAAGTGACTTATATATTATAGTATAAATTCTGGTATTTGTCAATGCAAAACCGAGATGATCGAGATAATTAAATTAACTAGTTAATCGATTAATTTGATTATCTTAATTAACCTAGGCAACTTGACGATAGACATATTTTGTGATATACTGCTTATGTCTTTTGAACAAGACATGAAAGAGGTGATTCAATGACCATATTAGATACTCTGAAAAGGGTACTGACTGAAACTGATGAACTCACTGATGGGGATGCTACAAAGGCATGCAGCGTATTCATCGACAAGAGCGAAGACAACAAAACAGCAAAACTCGAGGCAAAACTCGAGGTCCTTGACCTTCTCGAGGAACACCGCCCCAAATTGTTGGGGTTAATCGCCACTGAAGTTCTTGGATTGGCTATTTCCGGCTGATCTAGATTTGTGCTATCAGGCCCTGACATTTTGTTAGGGCCTCTTTATTTATAAGTTGCATTAAAACTATGAATCTTGACCCCGTCACAATTCCTTTCTCAAAAACGGACTACGTCCTGTTATTTGAGAAGCGTTATGTACGGGGTCTGCGCTCCGACGTTACGTCGGAGCTTGACAAAACTACCATATATGTTAAAATATATTTGTGATGGTAAGTTATTAAACTTACCATTTTTTGTATCAAAAAATAATTAATACGATATTTGACAAATGTGCTAAGACATTTTATAATGTAAAGTACACTTAACATCAAAGGAGTTTATATGGCTATTTCACCATTTGCAGCTGCAATCAATCAAATTTGTGACGAAAAAGGACTATCAAAAGACATTGTTCTAGAGACAATCAATGCCGCTATCGCGGCCGCCTACCGTAAAGATTACGGTCATCCAAGCCAAAATATCAGATCGGAATTTAATCCAGATGAAGGCGGAACTAAAATCTGGCAGGTTTTTGAGGTTGTCGAAGAAGTTGAAGAAGAAGAAAATCAAAAAACCATAAAAGATGCTCAAAAAATAAAGAAAGGTGCTAAAGTTGGCGATCATGTAGAAATATCACTTGAGCCTCATAGCGACTTTGGCCGCATTGCTGCCCAGACTGCCAAACAAGTAATTATCCAAAGATTGCGTGAAGCAGAACGGGATGTGCTTTTCAAAGAATTTAAGAGCAAAGAGAAGAAAGTTATTAACGGCATTGTCCAGCAAATTGAAGGCTCAACCGTAATTATTGATCTCGGAAAATTAAATGGTTTGATTTTACCTTCAGAACAAATTCCTCAAGAAAAGTATTATTCCGGCCAACGGCTTAAAGTTTATATTATAGGCGTTGAAGAAACCAGCCGTGGTCCAAAAGTCTTGGCTTCCCGCAGTGAGCCTGATTTAATCAATGGACTTTTTGAGCTAGAAGTGCCGGAAGTCTCTAGCAATGCAGTAGAAATCAAAGTCATTTCCAGAGAGGCTGGCTCTCGTTCAAAAGTGGCGGTTTGGACTGATCAGCAAGGTTTAGATCCGATTGGATCTTGTGTTGGCCAAAGAGGAACTCGAATTCAGGCAGTCCTAGCAGAAATCGGTGAAGAAAAAATTGACATTATTTTATGGGACAAAGACGAATCCCAATTTATTATCAATTCATTAGCGCCGGCTAAAGTGGATAATGTTAAATTAAACAAAAAAGAAAAGAAAGCGACTATTTTTGTACCAGAAGATCAATTGTCTTTGGCAATTGGTAAAAACGGCCAAAATGTTCGTCTTGCTTCTAAACTTTCCGGCTGGAATCTTGATATTGAAAAAACAGAGCTAAAACCAAAAAAAGAAAAAGAAGAAGACAAAAAAGAAGAAAAGCCAGCTCCAAAGAAAAGAGCTAAAAAATCTAAAGATAAAGAAGAAAAGATTGAAAAACCAAAGAAGAAGACTTCTAAAAAAACCACTAAAAAGAAGGAATAATGAAGGATTCTGACGAAAACTTGCCTGATAACAGTCAGGTTTTCAAAAATTTTTCACCCAATTCAAGAAAGATTTTGATATCTGCTCAAAAGATTGCTGAAAATGTTAATCGGGCTTTAAGTTCTGAACATATTCTTTTGGCTTTGGCGATTACACCCGGAACAATTGCTCATTCAATTTTGCAGGAAAATATGATCTCTTTAGACCAAATTCGTTTAGTTATTTCTCTTCAAACCAGACCAGCTACTCCAAGAGGGGAAAAACTAACAGACGATGCAAGAAATATTATTAAAAAAGGAGCAACACTGGCAAATAAATTTCGCCATCATCAAGTTGACCCCGAACATCTATTGCTAGCAATAATTACTTCTGAAGATTCAAAGGCATATCAAATAATTTTAAAAATTGGCTCTGACACTAAAGATATCAAAGATCAAATTGATAATTTATTTTCTGACATTAAGGACATTGAAACCAAAACCCAAATGATGCTTCCTAAATCTCCTTTTTTAGGCGCTTCCGGCTTTCATGAGCAAGGACCAAAAGAACAGCAGGAATTCTTCACTCAAGAAGCAGTTGCCAGCCCTCCTCCTCAAAAAAACATCCTTGATTATTTTACTGTCAATATCTCCCGCCAAGCAAAGCAAGGAAAAATTGATCCTCTAATTGGAAGGGAAAAGGAAATCCAAAGAGTAATTCAAATTCTTTCAAGACGGGTTAAAAATAATCCAGTCTTAGTTGGCGAGCCAGGAGTAGGAAAGACCGCCATTGTTGAAGGCATTGCCCAAAAAATAAATGAGGGCAAAGTCCCAACAACAATAATGGACAGGCAAATAATAATGTTGGATTTGGCACTTTTAGTTGCCGGCACTATGTATCGCGGTCAGTTTGAAGACCGAATTAAAAAGGTAATGGACGAATTGGAAAAGCTCGGCAATGTGATTTTGTTTGTTGATGAATTTCACACAATTGTCGGAGCCGGAGCAGCCGAAGGCTCATTGGATGCGGCCAACATTTTGAAACCGTCTTTAGCCAAAGGAAAAATCCGTCTAATTGGCGCGACAACTTCTGATGAATATCGAAAAATAATTGAAAAAGACAGCGCCCTAGAAAGACGTCTTCAGAAAATTATGGTTGAAGAACCTAATGTTTTGGAAACAGTTGATATTTTAAAGGGTCTTCGTCCTAAATATGCTGATTTTCATCAAGTAAAAATTTCAGATGAGGCAATTGTAGCAGCTGCTAATCTTTCCAAAAGATATATTGCTGACCGCTTTTTGCCTGATAAAGCAATTGATTTAATTGATGAGGCATCGGCTGCTTGGCGGATCAAAAAAGATGATAAAAATTTTTCTAAATTAAAAAATATGGAAAAACAGGTAGATTTTATCAAAAGCCAAAAAGAGATTGAAGTAGAAAAACAAAATTTCAAAAAAGCGGCTGAGCTTAAAGAACTCGAAGAACGATTACTCATTGCCATTAATAACATTAAGAAAAATAATAAAAATAAATCTCAAGCTGTAATTTCGGCTGAAGATATCGCCAAAGTTGTCTCACTTTGGACAAACATTCCAGTTGGAAATTTAGCCAAAAGTGAAAAAAACAAATTTTTAAATTTAGGCAAGAATTTAAAGAAATTTATCATTGGCCAAGACGAAGCTATTGAGCAAATTGCCCAAAGTATCAGGAGATCAAAAACCGGCATTGCCGATCCAGACCGGCCAATTGGCTCGTTTGTCTTTTTAGGACCAACCGGCGTTGGGAAAACAGAACTTGCAAGAATTTTGGCTTTTGAACTCTTTGGCTCACGCGATTCAATAATTAAAATTGATATGTCAGAATTTATGGAAAAACACAATGTCTCCCGACTTTTAGGGGCGCCTCCCGGATATGTGGGCTATGAAGAAGCAGGCCGCTTAACCGAAGAAGTCCGCAAGAAACCATATTCAATTATTCTCTTTGATGAAATTGAAAAAGCCCACCCAGACATTTTTAATGTTCTTTTGCAAATTTTAGAAGACGGTGAAATTACCGATGCCAAAGGAAGAAAAGTGAATTTTAGAAATACTATTATTATTCTTACTTCAAATATTGGCGTAAAAGAACTTAATCGACAAGCTGCCATTGGTTTTCAGGCCAAAGGATCTGCCAAAAGAAAAGCAAACGTAGAGTATCAAAAAATGAAAAATGATTTATTAAAGCAATTAAAAGATGAATTCCGTCCTGAACTTATAAATCGCTTGGATAAAATTGTTGTTTTCAAAGCTTTAGACAAAACTGCTATTGCTAAAATTATTGACCTTAATTTAAAAGAACTTACTAAAAGATTAAGTATTCAAGGATACATTTTGGAATACTCTCCGAAAATAAAAAACTTAATATTAAAAAAAGGTTTTGATCCTCAATTTGGCGCCCGGCCAATTAGACGAACTATTGCTGATCTAATCGAAGATCCTTTAAGCGAACAAATACTTTCTGGAAAAATCCAAAAGGATCAAAAAATAATTGCTAAAGTTATTGATAATAAAGTTGTTTTTGAGAAGGGGAAGAAGTAAAAAACCCGCGAATAGATTTATCCACGGGCAATGAAAATAGATTGGCAAGACCCGCACGAATATAATTCTTCTGGTGTAGAGTTATTGAAATATGACAATAATACACCTGAATGTCAGCTACTTATAATTAATGATTTTGAGCAGGATAATGGAATTATAATAAAGGATTTGTATCATATGATTAAAACGATTATATTCGACCTTGAAGGTGTATTCTTTATACACAAAGGTTTTGAAAAGCTTAGAAGTAAATATGATATAAACGAGAAAGAACTCAAAAGTATACTTAAAGAATATAATAAATGTGCTATTTCTAAAGAAAAATCAGAAGATTTCTGGAAAAGATTCTGCGAGAGATTTGATATTAAAGATTCATGTAAAGACGTGAGAAAATTATTTGTTTCATCAAGCTATCCGCTCAACAAAAACATAAACATTATAAAAATACTCAGGGAATCAGGATATAAGGTTTTATTCCTTTCAAACACACATATAGATATCACACTAGAACATAATAAAAAATATAAATTCAGAAGCCATTTTGATGATGGCTTGTTTTCACATGAATGCAAATTCTTCAAACCAGATATAAGATTTTATGAGGAACTCCTCACGAAAGCAAACACATCTCCCAGAGAATGCATATATATCGATGACAGGAAAGATAACATTAAACCAGCAAGCGAACTTGGCATGAAGACCATATTATTCAAGAACCATGAACAATTAATTAAAGATTTGAAGGGACTGTGCCCCCATCTGCGTATATAGTAACACTCCAAATCGTCGCACCAGTAGCCAAAAACGCGGGAATGGCGCCCGGCCAGTCAGACGAACTATCGCTGATCTAATCGAAGATCCTTTGAGTGAAGAGATTCTTTCTGGAAAAATCCAAAAATTAACAAAAACCCCCGGATTTCTCCGAGGGGATAAGTTCGTTCATTCCTTGTGTTTGTGTCGCAAAAGAACAAGTCCTGTTATCTCTTTACTAAATCAGAGAATAAACCTATCTACCGCCGTATTTGAGAAGAAGATTTTTCGTATCTCTCCATGCGTATTCAAGAGGCGTACTGCCATTATTGTCTTTGATGTTTAATCTAGCGCCATTAGTGATTAGCAGTTCTACTATCTCTTTATTACTGCAGTCAAGGTCATCCTCAACTAATAGATGTAAAGGCGTCTTGCCATCGTTGTCAATTGCATTCACATTTGCGCCTCTGACTAACAATAGTTCTATTATTTCTTTCCATTTATAACCACAGTAGACTGCTATATGAAGTGGTGTTCTACCATCATTGCTTCTTGCGTCAATGCTAGCTCCCTTATCAAAAAGGATAGACGCAAGGGCTTTGTTGTTGTCCCAAGCTGCCCAGTGCAATAATGTTCTACCATCCTTAGCTTTATAGTCGATGTCAGCGCCCTTAGCGATTAAGAATGTTGCCATATCCCAGTTAATATGATCTGCTGCACAATATAATGGTGTCTTGCCATGTTCGGTCTTGGCATTTACGTCCGCTTTCTTAGTGATAAATAGCTCTGCTAAATCCTTGTTGTCATCACTTGCA
>SDBT01012095.1_pt1 | contig 13865 bp, 9 predicted proteins | sample 2277101 | NCBI WGS metagenome assembly SDBT01 (sample SAMN10404973, study PRJNA504765) | marine sediment metagenome | isolation source: marine sediment core GS10_PC15, 103 cmbsf | place: Arctic Ocean: Southern Knipovich Ridge | collected 2010
TCCAAGACATTTCCCCCTCACTCCTTCGACAAGCTCAGGACAGGCTCTTTCCCTCCTTCGCTAAAGCTACGGAGGACAGGCCCTCTCCCCGTGGGGAGAGGGGACTTTTCCTTCAACAGGCTTATCCTGAGTCCCTCGGCCTCGCTCGGGATAAACTCCGTCAAAGGGCTCAGAAAAAGTTACTGGTTATTACTTCCTCTCCCCTGCGGGGAGAGGATAGAGGTGAGGGGTTATTTGTTTTAACATTTGATATTTGGATTTTGAATTTGTTTAGGGTTTATGATTTAGAGTTTATCAGTATATTGTATGTAATATTATCCGCAGATATTTAAGACGCTTTATATAATTGAAACAAGGAGGGGAGCATGATCAAGTTCGGTCGAAGGGAGAGGTTGAGGGTCTTCAACCGAGTGGTGTGGGTTGCGCTTGCGGCGTTCATCGGGGTGTGGTTGTTATCTATTTTAAATATCAATCCGAAGGACCCTACTTTTTTCGATAAGGAGTACACCGCGAGGTACCGGGCGGATGGAGAGATATTGAAGCAGAAGGGGGCTTACCTGGAGCTTGAGGCCAGGGGCGAGAACACGCTCCGGATCGTCCAGGATGGCCTTGAGCAGGATTTTACGATTCCGGAGGGAGAGTATTCAATTTTCTGGGCATATTGGCCTAATCCAGTCGTGTCTTTACGCTCGAAGGTTGACGATGCGGTCAACTCGAGCGAGGTAGTGGATTTCCCGGGTATCCTGGGCCGGCCCGGGGCGACCTACCGGATGAGGATGAAGGAGAGGATAATCGTCTGGTCAAAAGTTCTGGATAGCCAGGCAAGCTATCGGATCGGGCTTATTGACGAGGCGGGCAGGGAGATCGCCACCGGTATCTACGACGGCACCTGCGGCCTGCTATTTCGGCTGGAGAGCCACACAGGATCGCTGGGTGTGCTCGAACTGGAGGAAACGGATTTCCCGATCAGCCGGAACCGCAACTGGCAGGGACTGATTGCGATCCTATGGGGGATCGGCGTGTTGATTTATCAGTTCCTGTATCTTCGGCGCAAGGTTACGGAGGAGACACGATCTCTCTATTCGCTTGAGAATGATCTTGTGGTTTTAGGGATCATCGCCATCTGGATCGATGCCTTTTACGATATCTGGTTCTTCCATTACCTATGGACACCGGGGCTTGTGGCCATCCATATTCTTGCCGCAACCTATGTGTTCTGGAGATTCGGCTGGTGGGGCATCTTCCCGCTATTCGAGCTTGCCTGGGCGGGTGCGTTCATGGGGGGAAAGGACGGCCTCGTGCCCCAGTTGACCTTTTTCCCGGGCCTGATCGTTACCTGGGTGGCCTGCCTGCTTTTCCAGGATTTCCGACGGAGACTGAGCGGGGCGGAAAAATAATGGCTCACAGTTGTTTATGATATAATAGATTTATGCCGGGAGGAGTAAGATTAGGTGCGGTGGAGGTATGATATTAATCCCAAATAATGCGTAAATGTAGGGGTTCAAAGGCGGGTCGGATGAATCCGACCCCTACAATAAAGCCCCTACACTCTGTATTAATAAAATATGTGACTTGAAATGAGTAAACGGAGATTCTTCGGTCGGTTGGTGGGCATTATCCTAATAGTTGTCTGTTCCCTGATTATGGTGATAGAGCTTCTGATCTACTTTGTGATGAATGCCACACTCAATGATTTAAAGCGCATGCTTATTTACCCCCTACCAGTCGAGATCGTCCTCATTGGTGTTTATGTTATGGCTGTTTATTTTTATTGTCGTCCCATCCTTGTTTTCCTGGAAGCCGACCAGAAAGGTGAGGAGCTGAGTGAGACAGAAGTGCTTTCTGCTCAGGATCGGTGCGTCAACCTCGCCTATTTCCTGGCCGCTCTCTCTTTCCCGGCTTTCATCTTAGGCGGGGCCTTCGGGGTCTTGATGGCCGCCCCGATTATTAAATGGCCCTTGTATCTCTGGATTTACGGGCTTCTTGCGGGCATTATCGCCGGGCTCTTGACGATTCCTATATCCATTTATGTCTCCAATTGGATAGTGGAGCCGGTACTCCAGCGAACTATGGCCCTGATCCCCGATCGCGATACTGCCCGGACCGCGGGACGGAGGCTACCTCTACGAAGCAAATTTGTCATGATCGTAATTGTTTTGGTGGTAAGTATCACCGGTTACACCATGATCGTAAGTTACAGCCAGACCAATACTGTGCTCAAAAACATGGAAAAGATGGAGCAGGCCCTGCCTCCCTCGGTTGCCGCCGGGCTTGTGGACGAGATCGAGCATTACAACGACCCGGGAATCAGATCTTCCCAATACTTTAAATCACGAATGGGGAGCCTCAAGACCTTTTACTTCGCCCTCATGCTGATTGGTTCGGGGTTAGGCCTGATCATTGCTTTCGCTGCTGCCCGAGAAACAACGAAGCCGATCCGCATTCTCCAGACGGTTGCCGAGCAGGTAAGACAAGGAAATTATGACGAGCCGGTCCGTCTCGTCAGCAACGATGAGTTAGCTGAGCTGGGAAGGACCTTCAACCAGATGAAGGAGACCATTGTTGGGCAGATGAAGGCCGCGGAATCAATATTGAATACCCTCCGCTACGGGATTATGGGTATGGACGAGACGGTCAATACCGTGCTCTCAGTGAGTGCTGAGCAATTGAGCGGAGCCACCAAGCAGGCCTCTGCGGTTCAAGAGACCTCCAGCACCGTTGAGGAGATGACGGTTATTGCCAGGGAGATCACAGAGCGGGCTAAGATGGTGGATGATGTGGCTTCCAAGACCCTTAACGCATGTCACGACGGCCAGGGCAAGCTCGACCAGGCACAGGCCGACTTCCAGGGGATTACGGAACAGGTTGACGCCATCAGGGATGCTATGGTCATGCTCGAGGACCGCTTCAAGGAGACCTACCGGATCGTCGAGTTGATGGAGAAAGTTGCGGAGCAGACCGAGCTTCTGGCTATAAACGCTACGCTGGAAGCAGCGGGAGCGGGTACCGAAGGACGCCGGTTTTCGGTGGTTGCCATGGCTACCCGGACACTGGCGATCAAGGCGAGGGATGCAACTAAGGAGATCCGGGCCTTGGTCGAGACCATTCAGGAAGCAACCATGAAGAGTACCAGGATTGCGGAGGGTGGCCGGGAGAAAGTTGCGGCCGGGGGCAGCGCCATCGAGGGAGTGGTTGACGCCTTAAAGACTATATCATCGTTGGCGGGCTCCACTTCATCCGCCACCCGCGAGATCACCCTCTCGACCGGGCACCAAACCTCGGCCTCGGAACAGCTCGCAACCGCCATCTCCGAGGTTAGCGAGATCGCCAGCCAAGTCGAGAAGGGGGCCAATGAGATCGAGTCCGCTATCGGAGAACTCAGGAATTTCGCGGAAACGTTGCGGACCACCGTGGAAGAAGGTAGTTAAACGAATCGCCTTAGGCGGGCTCGAAAGCCCCGGACAATTAACTAAAAGTATGACTTGAAATGAGTAAACGCAGATTCTTAGGTCGGCTGCTGGGAGTTATCCTGCCAATTGTTTTTTTACAAGCAATAGGATTCGAGATTCTGATATACTTTGTGATGAGTCCTACATCCGATGAGTTCAAGATCATGCTTACCTATCCCTTGCCCCCAGCTATCACTATCATTATCATATATTTTGTTATTGTTGGCGTTTACTCCCGCCCGATTTCTCTTTTTCTGGAAACTGACGAGAAAGGTGAAGGGCTGGATGAGAGCCTGTTGCGTTCTGTTCAGGATCGGTGCATGAACCTCGCCTATTTCTTGGCCGCACTCTCTTTCCCGGCTTACATCACCGGCATGGTCATCGGGGTCTTAATAGTTACCCCGATTCTGGGTTGGCCCCGGGATACCTGGATTTACGGGCTTCTCGCGGGAATTATCGCCGGGCTTCTGACGACCCCCATGGCCATCTATGCCTCCAATTTGGTGGTGGAGCCGGTGCTCCAGAGAACCATTGCTCTGACCCCCGATCGCGATGCCGCTCGGACCGCGGGATGGAGGTTGCCTCTGCGAAATAAATTCATCATGATCGTGGTTGTCCTGGTGGTAGGTATCACCGGTTACACCATGATCGTGGGTTACAGCCGGACTGATGCCATGCTCAAGAACATGGAGAAGATGGAACAGGTCTTGCCTCCCTCGGTCGCCGCCGGGCTGGTGCACAGGATCGAATATGCCACCGACCCGGGAATCAGATCTTCCCAATACTTCAAATCACGGATGGGGAGCATCAAGATCTTTTACTTCACCCTCATGCTGATTGGCTCGGGGTTAGCCCTGGTCCTTGCTTTCGCTGCTGCCCGAGAAACAACGAAACCGATCCGCATTCTCCAGACTGTTGCCGAGCAGGTAAGACGAGGGCATTATGACGAGCCGGTCCGTCTCGTCAGCAATGATGAGTTAGCTGAACTGGGAGGAACCTTCAACCAGATGAAGGAAACCATTATTGGGCAGATGAAGGCCGCGGAATCAATATTGGATACCCTCCGCCACGGGATTATCCGTATGGACGAGACGATCAACCTCGTGCTCTCGGTGAGTGCTGAGCAATCGGACGGGGCTACCAGGCAGGCCTCTGCGGTTCAGGAGACCTCCAGCACCGTTGAGGAGATGGCGGTCACTGCCAGGGAGATCATGGAGCGTGCTAAGATGATGTATGATGTGGCTTCCAAGACCCTTAACGCATGTCACGACGGCCAGGGAAAGCTCGACCAGGCGCAGGCCGACTTCCAGGGGATTACGGAACAGGTTGATGCCATCAGGGACGCTATGGTCATGCTCGAGGAACGCTTCAAGGAGACCTACCGGATCGTCGAGTTGATGGAGAAAGTCGCGGAGCGGACTGAGCTTCTGGCTATGAACGCTACGCTGGAAGCAGCGGGAGCGGGTGCCGAGGAACGCCGGTTTTCGGTGGTTGCCATATCCACCCGGACACTGGCGAGCAAGGCGAGGGATGCGACTAAGGAGATCCGGGCCTTGGTCGAGGCCATTCAGGAAGCAACCATGAAGAGCACCAGAATTGCGGAGGGTGGCCGGGAGAAAGTTGCGGCCGGGGGCAGCGCCATCGAGGGGGTGGTTGACGCCTTAAAGACTATATCATCGTTGGCGGACTCCACTTTATCCGCCGCCCGCGAGATCACCGTCTCGACCGAGCATCAGACCTCGGCCTCGGAACAGCTCGCAACTGCCATCTCCGAGGTTAGCGAGATCGCCAGCCAAGTCGAGGGGGGGGCCAGTGAGATCGAGTCCGCTATCAGGAAACTCAGTGGTTTTGTGGAAGCTCTCCGGACCACCGTGGAAGGAGGTAATTTAACCCACAATAGATCCTGAATTTTCAACACTGTGAACTTAACCGGGTCTGATTTATTATAAAAATAATTGATATTTATATACCCTCCCATCAAACTTTTGACAAAAAGATATCCTCACCGCCCACTTTCCCCTTTTTTAGAAGGATAATCAGGGTCAAACCTGGCTATTGACCAAAATGACCGGATCTAATTCTTTGGTGTTGACAAATAAACAAATGATGTCGCGTCTTAAATTGTGAAATTGGACAGCCCCGATCCCCCCACATTTTCAAAGTTAAAATATTGTGCCCGGCACCCACTTTAGAAACATAGATAGGTCAATTTTTTAGGTATATAATTCGAAAAAAGGAGCTAATATTGATGTCAAAGACACATTACGGGATTTGTAGCTTCTGTGATTCGATCTGCGGGTTGCAGATAGAACATGACGGGAAGAACATAATTTCCATCCGTGGCGATAAACAGAATCAGTTCACCCGAGGGTATATCTGCCCGAAGGGTATTGCGCAACAGGATCTTCATAGCGATCCCGACCGGCTTCGTCGCCCGGTGCGGCGTAAAGGTGGCGGTTGGGAGGAAGTTTCCTGGGCGGAAGCATTTGAAGAGGCCGGTAGTAGAATCGCAGCGATTCAAAAGAAATACGGGAATGATGCGGTCGCGGTTTATTACGGCAACCCCATAGGCCACAACTACAGTAGCATATTGGCCCTGTTGCCCTTTGTCAGAGGATTTAAAACCCGCAATATTTACTCCGCAACCTCAGTGGATTCATTGACAAGAATACTTGTTTCTCTGCTGGTATACGGCAACCAGGCGTTATTGCCAATTCCGGACATCGAGCGCACGGAATTACTTATGATCATCGGGGCAAATCCAGTCATATCCAATGGGAGCGTGATGGCCGCGCCTGATTGCGAGAAACGCCTGATGGAGATACGCGAGCGCGGCGGAAAATTCATTGTAATTGATCCCAGATACACCGAGACGGCAGCAATTGCGGACGCGCATTATTTCATACGGCCCGGGACTGATGCGCTGTTTTTACTCGCAATGCTGAACGTCATGTTCGAAGAGGAAATCGCAGATCCGGGTAAGCTGAGCCCGGTGATTGACGGTCTGGATCGGCTTAAAAAGATTGCGGCAGAGTACCCGCCCGAACGCGTGGCGGATACGGTCGGCATTGCGTCTGAGGACATCAAGGCGCTTGCCCGGAATTTCTCGTCCTCGCCAAATGCTGTTTGCTACGGGCGATTGGGCACGTCCACCCAGGAGTTCGGAAGCCTGGCAACCTGGCTGGTAGATGCGGTAAATATTGTTACCGGAAACCTTGACCGTCCCGGCGGAGCGATGTTCACCACCCCCGCGGTCGATCTGGTCAGTCTTGCCAGCTTTCTTCGCCAGCCGGGATCTTTCAATCGCTGGCAAAGCAGGGTCAGCGGCCTGCCCGAATTTAACGGAGAGTTCCCGGTGGCCGCTTTGGCCGAGGAGATAGAGACACCAGGGGCTGGCCAGATCAAGGCATTGGTTACAAACGCCGGTAATCCGATCCTGTCGCTACCAAACGGCAGGCGGCTTGACCGCGCATTCGGGATGCTGGAATTCATCGCATCTATTGATTTCTACATCAATGAAACCACAAGACACGCCGACATAATTTTCCCGCCGACCTCGCCAATGGAGATCGACCATTATCCTATACTCGAACATATAGTGGGTATACGCAACACCGCCCACTATACCCCCCCGCTTTTCCCCAAACCAGAGGACACCAGGCATAACTGGGAGATTCAACTGGACCTAATCTACCATATCGAAAGGAACCGCGGCGCGCTGTCATCGGGGCTCGGTTGGCTCAAACGCTCGGCAATGAATCTCTTCTCGCCGCAAAGACAGCTTAACTTACTCCTTAAACTTGGTCCGCATAAACTTTCAATAAAGAAACTGATGCAGTTCCCTCACGGAATCGATTTAGGATCGCTCGAATCCAGAATCAATGAAGTCATTAACACTCCCAACCGACGGATCAATCTCGTTCCCGAAGTTTTAGCCGGTGATCTGGAGAGACTCCAGAAAAAGCTCGACCCGGAAGAAAGTTTGAGAGAAGGGGAGTTCCTGTTAATAAGCCGCAGAACCTTGCGCAGTATGAATTCGTGGATGCACAACATCCCCCGTCTGGTTGAAGGGGAAAACCGCTGCATCCTGATGATGAATTCCAAGGATGCGGAGCGGAGCGGTCTTGAGACGGGGCAGCAAGTGATCGTCACTTCCCGGGTCGGTGAAATCAGAGCCCCGCTGGAAATTACCGATGAAATGATGCCCGGAGTCGTCAGCCTCACATTCGGATGGGGCCACGACCGCGAGGGCTCGATGATGTCCGTCGCCAGAGAGCATGCCGGGGTAAGCATGAACGACATCACCGATGAGTGTCTCTATGATAAAGTATCCGGTATCTCCGTCCTCGATGGAATACCCGTCACGGTATCGCCTGACACTAATGATTAGAGAACTAAAAGCAGTGGAATCTGAACTAATCCACCTCTTTTGTCCTAATTCATCACCCCCCGACCGGGGTGCCTGGCGCCAGGGCGGTGGGGTGGAAATCCGAGGGTAAACGGTTCTGCATCAGCAAATAACTTGAGGGGAATAGGCTCAAACAGGATCACACGGAGCGGAGAGCCCCGGCGGGATCAAGTTTACCGGCCCTCCGGGCCGGCCAGAGGGTGGCGAAAAAGGTGAGGAGTAGTCCGAAGAAAAAGGCGATGGGCATAGACCACCAGTAGAAGATCGGTCTTATCGTGCTACCAAAGGGTATGGGCACTCCTTTAGCTGCATCGCCAATTGGAATACCGGTCTGCTCAAGAACATAGGCAAGGATCCCACCGAGCAGGACCCCGATGATCCCGGAGATCGCGGCAATGGTGCCCGCCTCAAACAGGAAAGAAAGCAGAACCTCCCGGGCCTTCATCCCCAGTGCCATAAACATGCCGATCTCGCGGGTTCGTTCCATTACCGCCATCATCATGGTGTTTACGATCGTGCTTCCCGCGATGAAAAACAGGATGAAGAGAATGATGAACATTGAATATTTTGATGTTTGAAACATGCTGTAAAGGAACCCCTGGGCCTGCCAGGGAAGGATCTCGATCTTATCCAGGTCGGTGATCTTCCCCACTTCTTCCTCAAGGGGCGGAACAAACTCCGGGGCCTGATCTCTCTCATTAACCTTGATCACGATTTCCGAGGACATGTCCTCCATGTCCAGGAGGTAGCGGGCATCTGTTAGAGAGAGGTAAAAGACTTTACTGTCCAGGTAGTCAAACCCATACCGAAAGATTCCGGCCACCCGGAGATTGATGCCGAAGATTTCCGGGGAGATCACCGAGACCTCATCCCCCAGATTAAGGCCAAACTTTTCTGCGAGGCCTGATCCGATGAGGATTTCGCCGCGGGGAAGGGTAAAATAATTGCCCAGCGCAATGTGTTGGTCGAGGTGCATAATATCCCGCTCAGCCTCGGGATCAATCCCGTAGCCGATCGCAAATTCGTTTTCTTCCTTGAAATCGATCATCCCGAAGAAGCGCAGACGCTCCGAGACCGAAGTCACCCCGTTGATCCGCCGGGCGGCTTTGGCCAGGGCCGAGGAGTTGTTCAGGCAAAGGTGAAGAGGGAGCAGAATCTCTTTGTCCGGGTAGCCTTTATGATAGATCTTGATATGTCCGGCCTCGGTGCTGATGAAGCTTTCAAACATTTGGTTAAGTATGCCGAAGAGGTAACACTGGCCGAAAGTAATAATTAGCACCACGATCCCGATGGCGGTGCCGGTGAGGAATGTGCGCCGCGGGTTACGCATGATGTTTCGCGCGGACATTTTTAAGAGTGTAATCATAACTTACTAATGAACCTCCCCGTGGCTTGCCGCGGGGTATCTAAATTAATTTCCCCTCCCTTGATGGGAGGGGACTAAGGGGAGGGTGAAGGGTCTTAGACCCTTTCCTAATCGCACCCCCTCCTTTACCCCGATGTCCATCGTCCCGATGTCCATCGGGATCCCCCATCCCTTCGACAAGCTCAGGACAGGCAAGGGGGAGGAGGTTGTTTTTGATACAAATCAGAAGCCGCGCATATCCATGATTAAGTTTACTAAGGTCAATGTTAATATTTTAGGCTGGCTTTCTCTCAGAAAATCAGACCCAGTTAAGTTTACACTACCGAATTTTGAATTTGCTCAGGATTTAGTCCGCCTGAGGCGGATCGGGTTCAATAAATTGAACCCCTACATTTATGCTTCGAATTTACTAACGCCCATTGTTTACCATCACATAACACTTTGCACTATGCACTTTGAATTCTGCACTATACATGTCTTAATGCCTCAGTGGGCTCCATTTTGGCTGCACGCTGGGCCGGATAGTAGCTCGCCAGAACAGAGATAATGATCCCGAAAAGCAGAGAGCCGATAACCAGCCCGGCGGTGAGATCAGTATACCAGTATCCGCGGATCGGATATCCCATATCCACATCGCCATAGATCGCGGTAAGGTTGATCCCGTAGACCTCTCCGAGAAAGGTAAGGATGCTCCCGATAAACACCCCGATACTTGACCCCATTGCCCCGAGGATGCCTCCTTCGAGGAGAAACAATCGCCGGATCTCCTTGGCCTTCATTCCCATGGCTGCCATCATTCCGATCTCATTTGTCCGCTCGAAGCTCGCCATGAGCATGGTGTTGACGATACCTACCGCGGTGATGATTACGAAGATGGCAAGAAAGATCATGCTCCCGGTCTTTTTCATCCGGTGGAGGCTGAGGAAGTTCTGGGCCAGGTCAATCCAGGTGTTGACTTCGAATTCTCCGGGCGCAAGCCGGGAATTGATTTCCTTTTCTACCCGCGCCAGGAATCGCAGGGAGCTTAGGCGGAGGCTTATGTCCGTGACCATGTTAGGCATGAGCATTGAATCCTGGGTCAAGCTCAAAGGCAGAAACACATTCAGGCCGTCAATCTTGGGATTTCCGGTGGAGATGATGCCGGCAACCTCAAGGTCCAGAGCCTGGATCGGGCTTATTTTACCGGCCTCGGCCCGGGTCCGCGCCTGCAAGATGATCCAGTCTCCGGGCTTGATCCCAAAAATATTAGCCAGCTTTTCACCCACAAGCACGGCCTTGTCCCCGGGTTTCAGAAACCTGCCTTTGGTGATGGCCTCGGCCAGGCTGAACACCTTGCCGTCGTTTTCCAGGTCAATGCCCGTAGCGATTGCGGGCATGCTTTCGCCGTGGTGGATGATCAGGGCGGGAAAGATTATACGACCGGTTGCGGCCTGGACCTCAGGCAATTTCTCAAGCTCGGCAATGACCTTGCCCGGGTCAGTGATGGTCTTTTCCAGGTCAAACCCGGTCTTCTCATCGGCAAAACCAATGCGATAGATCTTCAGGTGCCCGGTATCGTAATTGATGATGTTGAGCTCGGACTGCTTTCCTAACCCGTTCATCATCCCCTGGGTTACTACCAGCGATAAGAGACCAAGGGCGGTGGCACTGAGGGTTATGATCGAGCGGCGCCGGTTTCGGAAAACATTGCGGAAAGCAAGCTTATAAAGCGCGGCCATGATTACCTCCTCTGATCCTCGGCCACGCGGCCGTCACGCAGGATGATCAGGCGCAGAGCGTAATCCATGACCATCTTATCGTGAGTAGAAAAAACAAAGGTTGTCCCTTCTTTTTGATTTATTTCCTTCATTAGCTCGAGGATGGTCATCCCGGTCTTCGAGTCGAGGTTTGCGGTCGGCTCGTCCGCCAGAACCAGCTTCGGTCTCTTTATCAATGCCCGGGCTATGGCCACGCGCTGTTGCTGGCCCCCGGAAAGCTCCAGAGGACGACGGTGCATCATGTTTTCCAGGCCCACGGTTTTGAGTAAGCCCTCAACGCGGGAGCTGCGCTCTTCCCCGGATATATCGCCAAGCAGGGTCAGGGGAAACTCTACATTCTCGAAGGCGCTTAATACCGGAACAAGGTTAAAGGTCTGGAAGATAAAGCCGATCTGATGGCGGCGGATCTCCGCGCGGTCTTCGGGCTTAAGGGCCGCGATGTCGGTTCCGTCGAGAGAGACCCGGCCCCGGGTAGGCACATCCAGACAACCCACCAGGTTCAGGAGCGTGGTCTTACCGGATCCGGAGGGCCCGGCAATGGAAAGAAATTCCTTTTGCTTGATCTCCAGGCTGACATCCCTGAGTGCCTGCACCCTCACCTGGCCGGTCTGATAATCCTTGCTTACATCCTCAAGGCGAGCAATAGTCATCTTATTACCTCCAAATCCATCTTAGTGCAAAGTTCACAGTTCACTCTGAACTTTGTCATTTGACATTTGTATCCCTCTCCCCTCCCGTATGTCCTGAGCCGAGTCCCTGAGGAGCCCTGATGGTCATCGGGGCGTCTCGAAGGGTGAACTTTGAACTTTTCTTACCGTCCGCGTTCCAGCCAGCGCCTGCTGAAGACCAGGTCCTCGGATAGCTCCAGCTCGAACCGGACATCCTTGAGCAGGATCTCGGTAGAGGTGTCCTTCCGGAGCAGGTCCCGCATAACGATCCGGGTAGGGATATACCTGCTACCAAACTGCTTTACCTCTCCCAGTATTACCTCCTTGATCACCTTACCGGAGAGGGCCATTAACTCCTCCTTTATCGGGACAATCCACTCCTTATCCACCCATAATCTCATATACGGGTAACTGACATCCTGCCTCTTGCTCTCCAGCTTGAGCACATAGCATGGCCTGCCCGCTACCTCCTCCTCGCCCACAATCTCAGCCCGGAACATTTCCTCGAGGGATTCGTTCCGCACCGAGTCCTCGTAGGAGAAATCGCTGCCCATCATGCTCTGGCGCAACATGTGGCCGGAGATCTTCATCACCTTTTCCGTGGAAGGCATATATATCCAGAGGTTGTTTTCAATCTTTAGAAAGCGGGTGCCTTTCTCGCGCGCGGGGGCAGTAAATTCAATCGCGGCGTGGTCAAGGCCCCGGGAATAGACGAGCAATTCCATCACCTTGGCCGGACGGTTTGGCCGGTTAATGGTCATGGCTGCGACCGTAGTTCTTTTCTCGTAGAGCATGTTGGCGTCAATCTTCTTGAGAAACTCGGTGCCAGTCAGGGAATGAAGCCGGGCGGGTGCGGCAAACAGCACCACAGCTCCCAAGAAGACCATAAAAATTCTCTTCATCAAAAACTCCATCTTAACCATAGATAATAAATGCTTTCAGGTACTATCTCCAATCCAGGTTTAAATTCGCCTCCTTCCGGGCCTACGGTCAGGTTTGCCCCGAGATTGAGCTGGAGATCAAAAGGGAGAAGCAGATTAAGGTAAGGGTTAACGATCCCGGTGCTATCGTTGAGGTTTGAGATCACGAGCAGTGAAAGTGATACCTCACCATTCCAGGCCAGGGTGGCCATGAGCGAGGCGTAATCCTGGGCCAGGTTGAACCTGGTGCCGTCAATCACGGCCATCCAGTCATAATCCTGTTTCGACCTCTCCCCGCTTCCATCATAGTAATACTGGGCGGCGATAATCAGCCCATCTTTCAAGGGAAATGAATAATCTATCCCGACCACGAACTCCAGATGATCATCCAGGTCTCTGTCCATTGGGAAAAACCATGCACCCTCGAGCCAGTAGCCGATTTCGAACTGTCCCTTAATGTCCACCCCCCCGACCAGCCTTTCGGCTACCGTGTCATCCATAAAGACACCGGCGATGTCAGCATCTTTCCAGGTGGTACCTAACTTGAGGCCGTAGCGGTTATCCGAGATACTTGTGTCCCCGGTTGCGGCAACTGCGTTCAACCATGAGTTTCCGGGGAAAGGGATAAATACCTTTGCGGCGTTGATCCCCTTTCGTTCGGCCCAGTAGTCGGTGAGGAAAAACTCGCGGAACAGGTCAGTGGGGTTCCAGATCTGGGCAGAGCCCCAGTTTACCGCCTGCCGGCCGAGGCGGAGGTCAAATCTCTCAAAGTAGCAATCGAAGTAGAGCCTCTCGATAGTAAGGTAATCGTCTACCTCCTCGATTTCGGAATCGTAGCGGCCTTGCTGGAAATAGAGCTGGGGTGTAACGGTGAGGCTTGTCCGGGGCACATTTTCGATTTCCTGAGTAAAGGTGGGCCGGAGCCGTTCAATGGTTATATACTTCTCATCGTCGTTCGAAACACCCTGCAGATAGAAGCCGCGGGCCTCGGTGTATCCTAACAATTCCGCGTTGCTCGCCGAGGAAAAGACGAGGACCAAAGCGAGAATGCAAAGGGTATAAAGCTTCACAGCTAAAAAATATCATTTACCTTCAATGCTGTCAATACTGGACTTCCCCAAGGAATTTGCGTTGTAGCATTTTTCTATCCCCCTCCCCTTAATCCCCTCCCACCAGGGGAGGGGAATCTTATCCTGAGCCCCTCCGCCTTACTCAGGATAAACTCCATCGAATGGATGGGAGAGTACCATACGGTTTCCTCCCCCTTGATGGGGGAGGATTAAGGTGGGGGTGAATT
>SDBT01012096.1_pt1 | contig 13865 bp, 21 predicted proteins | sample 2277101 | NCBI WGS metagenome assembly SDBT01 (sample SAMN10404973, study PRJNA504765) | marine sediment metagenome | isolation source: marine sediment core GS10_PC15, 103 cmbsf | place: Arctic Ocean: Southern Knipovich Ridge | collected 2010
CCCATCGCGCTTTCGGACGTCGATCGCATCATCGCCATTGGTTCCGACGGCATGATGGCGGCGGTGAAGGCAGCACGGCACGGCGTGCTGAAACCTCATCTGAAAGCGAAGCACACGGCCATCGGCTCCATCAATTCTTCCATGCAGTGCATGATGAAGGGCGTGTGCGCCCAGTGCCTGTGCCGCCACGAGGATCCGGAGACCGGCGAGGAGAGCTTCGTCTATTCCTGCTACAACCAGGACCAGATGCTGGACGAGGTGGATTTCTCGAACCTCCGCCAGCGACTGCGCCAGAACTCGGTGCAGGAAAAGCTGTCTGATTTGTGGCTCGACCATTTGCTGGAAGAATACCGACAACGCTGAAAAACAAGGAGTGACAATGAGCACGACCAAGCCCCGTACCAAAACGCCGAGTCTCGAATTCGAAACCGTTGACGGCGACACCTGGCGCCTGGCAGATCAGAAGCCTGACAACTTCACCATGATCGTCGCCTACCGCGGCCTGCACTGCCCCATATGCAAGAACTATCTGCGCGATCTGGATCGCTTGTCCGGAGACTTCGAAAAACGCGGCGTACAGACCATTGTCGTGAGCACCGACGATCGCGAACGCGCCGAGGAAACGAAGCGCGGCTGGGAGCTCGAGAACCTGACCGTCGGCTACGATCTCGGCATCGATCAGTCCCGAGCGTGGGGATTGTTCATCTCCACCGGCCGCGGCAAGACCTCGGCCGGGATCGAGGAGCCGCCGCTGTTCAACGAGCCTGGACTGTTTCTAGTACGGCCCGACAAGACGCTGTACGCCTCGAACATCGTCACCATGCCCTTCACCCGGCCGCGGTTCAAAGACGTGCTGGCGGCTCTGGACGTCATTATCGAGAGGGACTACCCCGCCCGCGGCGAAGCCTGATACCAGAATCGCGGCCAATGTCGGCGGCATAAGCTACCCAACAAGAAGGTCTAGCGCCTGCGGGCATTCGTCGATTTCGGACGTCGTCAGTTTAAGTTCCCCATTCCCGGTGTATCTGTAACACCGCCACTCCGTCGACGTGACCCGGGCATCCTCGAACTGGCTGTTGACTCAATGGATGTAGTTGTCTATTATCTTAATAGATAGTTTTATCTATTGACTGACTGATGCACACGTAGAGATTCATCCAGGAGATTTCAGGCTTGGCCGACCTTTGCCAGCCAGCGATTCGAGGAACAATTATGAACACCCTTATTCTCAAGACACGGCTTGCGCTGGTATTGGCACTGATGACGAGTCTAGTGCTGCTGTCCGGGGCCGCTCCGGCGGACGAAGTTTCCGGATTGAAACGTGTGCGACTGGAATTGGTTGCACCTCCTTTTGTGCCTGAGCACGACCAGGTGGCCGGGCCGGATCCGGTAGTCGTCGAGGTGCGACTGGAAGTCGAGGAGAAGGAAATCGAAGTCAGCCCCGGGGTATTTGTGCAGGCCATGACGTTTAACGGCAGCGTTCCCGGCCCCTTGATCGTTGTCCACCAGGACGACTACGTCGAGCTAACGCTTGTTAATCCGGCAACCAGTGTCTTCCTCCACAATATCGATTTTCATGCGTCCACGGGAGCGTTGGGCGGAGGCGAACTTTCCAAAGTCGCGCCCGGCCAGGAGGTGGTTCTACGGTTCAAGGCGACCAAGCCGGGGGTGTTCGTCTATCACTGCGCGCCGGGTGGCCCCATGGTTCCCTATCACGTCGTATCGGGAATGAATGGCGCTATCATGGTGCTGCCCCGCAAAGGGCTGACCGATCAGAACGGGGACCCGGTTCGCTACGATCGCGCCTATTACATCGGCGAGCAGGATTACTATATCCCGAAAGACGAGAGTGGAAACTTCAAACGGTACGAAAACGCCGCCGTCGCGATGTCCGATACCCTGAATGTCATGAAGGGTCTCGTGCCCAGCCATATCGTCTTCAACGGTGCCGTGGGTGCGCTCACAGGTGATGGGGCGGGGGTTCTGGTTCCAGTAATTTGAGGCCCCCACATACCAAGGCCCTTTGGGGTCGGCCTGATAGCAAAGGGTCTGCCAGGCCCACACTGGAACCACAAAATGCACCTTCCCCTTCGGGCTCACCGATAGCGTCAAATGCTGCGGGTTAGGCATCGTGCTCCTCCCACCACAGGTCAATCTGTTCTTCGATCCCCCTTTGCTTCCCTTGTGGGAACGAGGCGAAGGGCCGGCCCAGGGCTTGCATGGCCACAAAAACCGTCAGAGGCCGGCCTTCTTCGTCCACTGAGCCTCGGTCCACCGCCTCTTTGCACGCGGCTTTGATCCGGTCGCCAGCGGAGGTCATCGGTTCCTCCGCCTCGATGCCGTGGCGATCTGCCGCTGGCGCCGCCTTCTGGCAACGGTCTTCGTTCCATATCCTTGGCCTTTAGAACTGCCCCCATGTGCAGACCCTCGCCCATGATGAGGCGATCTCTTGGTAGATCGAAGCAGACCGCGAAATGCCTTAGCTATGGCAAAAACATCCCCCATCGTCGATGCGGGAGAAAGCAGTCTATAGGCCGGCCTCTGGCGGACAGGTGATTTTTTGGGGTCTTGGTCTGCCATCACTTATCCTGTGCCGGGTATTGGCGGCTCGTGGCTTTCAGGATAGACAGAAAACCATCGGACCTGTCTCAGGGGAATATGCCGATTCTGGCCGTTTTCCAAGACAAGCCAAAGTAGGTCAGACCCGAAACGAACATCCTTCACTTTGAATGTCTCAAAATAACCATCCCACCATCGAACATGAACTCGTCCCTCTTCCATCTCCTTCTCCTTTCAAGTTAAGGGCGCGGGCCCGCCCCGTGTTCTTTCTGGTGACACCCTCTGCACAACCAAACGACAGACAGGGGTTTGGTGTAATTTGGGTGGTGGGCATGGATATCAGTTCCCACCCCGCATTTATTGCAAGGTTCAGGTTTCAATTTGCCATTTCTTTTAGCGTGCTGAGCAATGGATTGTGCCCGCGCTCTCTCTGGATATTTTTGGCGGTATCTCTTGGCATATAGGGGTTTGTTCTTTTCCCAGCCACCTGCCCACGCGGGATTATTTGAGCCAGTAAAGTCGCGTTGCCGATGGACCGCCAGACCGCCGGCACGACCCAGGCAAGACATGGAGCAATATCGACCCCGCCCCCGCTTGATTCCATCGGCGCGAGTCAAAAAGGCTTCCCCGCACACAAGGCATTGGCGCTCAATCATTCTACGTCTGCCCATTTATCGTTCCTTACTCACCACGCCGCCGCGCCCACATTTCACGTTACCCGACTCGCCAGCGCCTTATCAATCTCGTCATCTGTCGCGTCCGGGATCACGCCCCTCACAAAATTGTCGATGTCGAGAGGCTGCGGTCCTTTCTGGCCGGCCTGGTCGTAAACCTCAAACTCCTTGTGCTGTTTCTGGGCCAGCGCGTTGATCCTCTCCTGGCGCGTCGCCGGTTCTTCCTCGTCAGGCGGGTCCAGGGGAGGCGGGTCATCGAGGGGCAGCCCGGGCTGATCTGTTGTCGCTGGGGGCGCCGGCTCTCCCTCGGTGGCAGACGGGGCGATCGCCTTGAGCGTTTCCCAATTAGCCTTGATGGTCGAGTCCCTGACGACGAGGCCCTCCGGCAGCCGGGAGCGGATGTCCTTGATCGCGGGCATTAAGTCCTCGGCCACGAGGGGCGCATCGAAGCATTCCCGGATCGCCGCGATCACGGCGCTGTTGCGCCCCGTATCCTTCTGTGAGCGTGATTGGGGCTCAGTGGTAGTGCTACCCTCCCCGGATCCGCCGTTCGTCTCTCCTGTGGCCGCCTGGTCAGCCGACGGATGCTTCTCGAACCACTTTTTGAAGCTCTCCATGAAGCTCCCCAGGTCATCGAGGGCCTGTTGTATCAGAAGGCTTCGACTGATGCCGGCGGCCTCGGCGGTTACAAGGAGAAACCGGTCAAGTGCGTCCAGTTCCCCCGATGCAGGTGTTTTGTCCTCCACGTAAATCGCTTTCCACAACTGCCTCCGGAGAGCATATTCCTCCGCCCGGAGCTCCTGTTCTTTCGCCTCTGGATCCTCGGCGGGGCCCAGGTCCATGTCAATTATGTCCGACCCTGTGGTCTCCGGGTGATCGTCAAGGACTGCGGCCCGCTGGAACTCGGGGCTCAGGGGGAGAAGTTTGGCCAGCCGGCGGATGGCGGTCTTTTTCCTCATCTCCCCAAGGTGCTGTCTCCAGGGAACATCTTGGGATGTTTGTTTACTCAGGGCCTTGTCGCGGATCACGTCGAGTTCTTCAACCCACATCCACGTCCACGATTTGTCTCCGGTTCTCCACTCAGCCACGGCGTAGGCGCCGACGGCCTTCTCTCCGCGTTCAGAGGGAGGAAGGGGGGTATGTTCAAGGGTGCGGTTCAGGCCCGCCTTGTAAACGAAGGGCTCCCCTTCGTAGACGACCAGGGCGTAGATGTCGGCTATCTCGCCTGATTGCCGCGCCAGTTTGACGAGGCCCTTGTAACCCGGAATGAGCTGGCATTTCGTCCCGTAGGGGACCAGGTGCGCCTCGCCTAGAGCCCCATCGGGGACGAGGCCGATCTGGCTGGACTCAAACACGGCGGCGAGTAGACTCATGGGATCACAGTCCAGGAGTTTACGGTTGAGCCTGACGCTCGTCATGACAACCCGGATCATCCTGTCAACCGGGATGTGCTTGGGGAGAGCCTTTTTAAGCTCTTTGGCTGACTGATCCAGCATCGCCCGGGTGTCATCGTACCGGACGACCTCTCTACTCTTTTCGCTCATCATCTCCTCCTTACGTTCTGATTTCGGTTTTGGATTCCTGGTAAATTTTGACGCCTGGGATCTTCCGGACGCCGCCCTTGACTGCCTGCCGGATGGCCTTCTCGTTGGGCACCATGTACTCAAACGGGATCTTGGACTCATCCTCGATCTCAAATACCCATGTTTTTCTCTGAAAGGATGTTCCGCTTTCGGCTCGTACCGCTGTGGGGGCGTCGGCGACTACCGGCTTTGCCACCGTCACAGGCTCCAAGTCGAGTTCCTCCGCCTCTTTGTTCAGTTTCTCTTGGAGCTTGGCCGCGGCCTCCCGCTCCGCCGCCTCCTTTTTGCGCCTCTCCAGTTCCAGCCGGCTCTGATACTGGCCGATCTTGCCCTTGAGGCCCGTTCCTATGCCCTCAAAGCGGGCCTGGTAGGCCTTGGTCAGGCCGTTGATCGCCTTGACAAACTCGCTGGCAGGCCCAATGAGCCTTTTTCGCTCCTCCTCAAGGGCCTTCCAGATCTTCCTGCTCCGGCCGGCCAGTTCTACGGCGATCAGGTTGGAGTTCTCGGTGATGACCTCCAGGGCGTTGGCCTTCCCCCCCAGTTCCTCGATCTGGCCGTCATAAACGGCCAGTTGGTCCCGGATCGGCTGGAGATCAAGAGGGGCCGTCAGGGCGGTTGCCTTCCGGGGCTTGCTTGCTGCGTCAAAGTCTACGGGCATCTCATCCCTCCTTTGGTTTTTGGGACGCCTCGACGATGGCGAGGCAGATGGCGTGGGGGAGGATACCTTGGCGGTCGTTTCTGTGTTGACTGAATCCAGCTTCTCCCCGCCACCATTCCCCGTCCTTTAAACCAGAATAAATCAAGACAACCCTTCGGTCGTCAAACTTCTGGATGCCATAATGGCGAGGCTTCTTACAAAACTTCTCCAGCGCCACAATCGCCAACCCGGAGTCGGTGGAGAAGGGGGGAAGGTGCCAATATGAAAGCAACAGGCTCCCATCTGCCTGTTTAATGGGCGCATCCGTGGGTATCCAGACTTCTTTTGGATAAGCCCCCTCTGGGGAGGTTTCGCGTTCCCACCCCAACGCCTTCGCCACCTTGGCGTCAAGGTCGATGCCAAGTTCAAGAGTCATCTCATCCCTCCTTAAAATATCGGTAAGCGTTAAGGGCCGACTGAAAGGCCTTCATGTCTCGGGGGTCGATCTTGTACTCGTCCAGGATCGGGGCCGAGCCATCCTTCTTGAGTCGCAGAGAGGCTATCCGCATGGTGCTTCGCCCCCCATACTTGAGGGCCAGGTGCCGATAAGCGGCCAGTTGGGCCCCCCAGAGTCGCCCCTTGGCCAGGGGGGTTTTCCAGTCAAGGACCGTGTAGTCGGCATCGCCCTTAATCTTCCCTACCCAGTCGGGGTGGCCGCAGAAGCCCAGGTCCTCGTCGATCAGTTCGGCCTCCACCAGCAGCGTCTCCTGGATATAGGGCATCCAGAGTTTAAACGACTCGATATAACCCCGGCACTCGTCCGGGATCTCCGGCACCCAGAGGTCTTGAACCAGGGCGGCGCAGATCTGGTGGACCCTTGTTCCCCGCTCGGCCGCGTTGTCCAGGACGGTGAAAGGGATATTGGACCAGTCCTGGTAGAGGCTTAAAACTTGGGTGACGGAGGGGAACTTGCTCATTCCGGCTCCGGGTGAATTAACCCGCACCGGCCTACCCACTTGTCGCGGGGCAATTCTGGGGCGATGTACTTTTTTTGTTTCTCGTCGTAGGTTTGTTTTGTTAAGTCATGGGTCCAAGTCCACAGCCAATGCCCGCAGGCTGAGGCGGAGCAGAGAGATTGAACGAAAGTAAACTCGTAAGTCCTCTCCCTCTTGTGGGCTGGCAAGGTTACGATGATCCGGCCAGGAAATTTCTGGTGGCACTCCAGATTTATCGCCCCGGCCTCGGTTAAACCCATCTCATCCTCCTCCGTCTGTGTTGTCCGATCTCGCCACCAGCCGTGTCATAACGGCTATATCCTGTTTGCCTACTTCCGCAAACTCCTCCGATGTAAAGGGGAACAGGTGGATGTGCTGGTCAATCACAAAGAGCAACCAATGGTACTCCAGCTCGGTGTAAGCATCATGCCAAAGGGCTCCCTTGATCGCCCACAAGGTCTGTTCTGCTGAGGTCGGATACCCTGCCAGGCGATTGACAAACAACACCACTTTTTCGCGGGCTTCGGCCGTAAGCTCCCCGGTAAGTATCTTGGCCATCATCCCTCCTCGTCTGTCAGTAGGTCGAACCAAAAGCCTGCTATTTGCAGGGCCAGGATCTCCTCCTCGATGGCCGCCCTGAGTTCTGCCGGCGGCTCAGTACTGACGATCTCCGGCGTATCGCAATAGGCCGGGTTGCCCGAGCCCGGGGACTGATACCAGTTCGCCTTTTCTTCCGGGTGCATGATGATCTTGAGGGTGTAGGGGATTCCGAAAAATTCATAGGTCAAGACCGTCTCCATTGGCTCGTCCATCATTTTCTCCTTGACAAGCGAATCGGGATCCGGGTAAGACTGATGGTGTAGAGGGTGTCTCATGATCTTCTACCTCCTGGTTTGACCCCGGCGTTTCGGCGCCGGGGTTGATTTTTACTCGCCCAGCACCAACACTCTCCGCTCCTGTTCAGAGAGATCTTCAATCTCGGTGGCGGACAGCTCTGGATCGGGTTCCCAAATGGGGCAGCTCATCTGCATCTCTCCTTCAACCTCTTTAGGGACTTCGGGTGTTCCGTGGCCAGGTCCAGGGCCGTGAAGCAGAGTTCGGCCGGCGAACGGTAGGCGCTTACTCCTCCGTCCGGGGCCGTGGCGGGCCCGTCATCCAGACAGTAAAAGTCAGGGATCAGGACGCCGGCGTTTCCTTTGTCGGCGCATTGGAGGTTGACTGAGAAATCCTGGAGCAGGCGGTGGTCATCGAAGCGGATCCCGTTCTCAATAAAAAACTCGCGATTTACGGCGTAGCACCGCATGATGATACCAGGGTAGAGGATATAGGGAGGCTTGCCGGTCGGATCCACGCCGACCAAGGGACAGGCGGAGTTCAAATAACATCTCATTACATCTATCATGTCGTTGAAATCATAAGGTTGAACGTCTGGGCCCCTGTCCGCCGCCTTGTAGAACGACAGGTCGTCATCCATGAAGACAATGTAGTCCTCGGGCGCATTGTGGAGGATCCACTGGCGGCACGCCGAGAGGCCCTTGACTTCGGGGGGCAGGACGATGAGATTGTCCTCGGATGGAAAGGCGTGCCGACTCATTAGTCCGGCTATCTCAGCGTTCTCCACCAGGCCTGCAACTCCCCTAAACATCCTTTCCTCTTCCGGCGTGATGACCAGCTTGGTTTTTTCCCGCCATTTGGGGCTGATGTTCCTGAAGGTGGTCTGCTTCGCCGGCCCGCGCCCCAACGTGGAAATATAGATGCTCATGGACATCTTATGCTCCCTCCACGGCGGCCCAGCGATGGCCGTTTATAATTTTACTTACTGTTGTATGGGAGATCCCCAATCGGGCTGCTAATCCTTCTTGTGTGATGTCTGTAAACCTGTAATCGTCTTTTAGTTTTTTAACTTCTCTCCTGGTAAGCCTTCTGGGGTGTTTGTAGCTTTGTGGGTTTGTCTTTATCCTCATCTGTTGGTTTTCGCTACGTGTTCCCCATCTAAGGTTGGCGAGGCGGTTGTTCGCCTTGTTGTCGTCCAGGTGGATGCACTCCATCCCGTCGGGGCGTGGCCCCACGAACGCCATCAAGACTACTTGGTGGACCCCGTGGTTGTAGCTCTTCCCCTCCTTGCGAAGCCCCACCCTGCAATATCCCTGTCGGCCGGGGGTAGCACCTATCCTCTGAGGGTACCTACGGTTGCCATGTCGGGTCCGAAGCGACCGCACCCGGCCGCGATCCGACACCTCGTACCTGTCAAAGCCGGGCACGGGCTTCCAGGCCTCAAGCATGGTCGCCCATCTCCATCTTGGCAATAGCCTCCTTCTTGGCCTTGGATGTTCCCTTCAGCCAGAAGGCTACGCTTGTCTGGGTCAGTGCTGCCAGGCGCAGGAGTATTTTTGTGTGGGGGTTGGTTTTGCGGCCAGAGATTAACTCGGACATATAAGCCCGCGATATCCCAACCAAATCAGCCAGTTTTTGGATCTGCCCATGTTCCATCATATCCTTATTGTATAGCCCTTAGCCACGAAGTCAAGAAGAACCGTAAATTATTTTTTGCTCCTGGCGACGAATAAAACTTGACTTTCCCGCAGGCCCCGGTTTATGGTGCTCTCATGGCTCACGGCTCAACTTTAATACCGGGGTATCACAGGCGGGGGGCACTCGTCGATGGATACTTGTGTTGAGGCCGTGAGTCATGATGAGGCCCCCGGATTAAAATATCCGCCGCAAGATAAAGAAAAACCCGACTTAGACGTTGGCGTTCTCCTTGTTGATGGCGGTTCCGGGGGCCTCTTTGAATCTAAGGAGCAATCATGATAGACTCTAATCTTCCCAATCCCCCCAACGCCCCCGGGCAGTATGAGGGTCTGACCAGCCCTCGCCCGGGGCCCCCTCCTTTAGACATCGACGCGATCAGGAAAAGAGCAGATGCGGCGCTTACGAAACGAACGATTACTATAGGCTGTTCATATGACATCGAGGATTTGCTGGACCGCAACGCCAAACTGGAGGCGGCGAGGGAGACAGGGAAGGTGTTTCAGGTGTCTCAGGAAAGAATAAAGCAGAGTAATGCTTGTAATGAAGGATCATATATTTCAAGGATGCGTAGAGATCGGAAAAAGTTCTACGAGGCCCTCGCCGACTGCGAGGAATCATGACCCCCATCTCCTGGCCCGAAACGACCGTCCTCATCACGGGAGGAACTGGATCCCTCGGCCGCGCCCTGGTGCGGAAGCTCTTGACCGAGTACAAGCCCAAGGGGATCCGCCTGTTCTCCCGCGACGAATGGAAGCAATGGCAGATGCGCCAGGAGATCGAGATCCTGGGGGGCAACGTCAGCTACCTGATCGGGGACGTGAGGGATGCCGAGCGGGTGCGCCGCGCCATGGATGGGGTGAACCTGGTCTTTCACGCCGCGGCCATGAAGCAAGTCCCGGCCTGCGAGTACAACCCCCTGGAGGCGATCAAGACGAACATCCTGGGGGCCCAGAACGTCCTTAATGCGGCGCTGGATGCGAGGGTGGAGCGTGTGATGGCCGTCTCGTCTGACAAGGCGGTCAATCCGGCCAACCTCTACGGGGCGACCAAGCTGTGCGCCGAAAAGCTCTTCACCCACGGTAACGTCTATGCTGGCCCCGGGCCGACCAAGCTCTCTGTCTGCCGCTACGGGAATATCCTGAACTCGCGTGGTTCCGTGGTCGAGCTGTTCTTGAAGCAGAAGGAGACGGGGCTTCTGACGTTGACCGATAACCGGATGAGCCGGTTCATGACGACTCTGGGCCACGTGACGCAATTCATTATTGACAGGATTGAGGACATGGAGGGGGGAGAGATATACGTCCCAAAGATGCGATCCCTTTATGCCCGTGATCTGGCTGCTGTGATAGCTCCAGACTGTGAAACAAAGGAGATCGGAATACGGCCAGGGGAAAAACTGCATGAGATTTTAGTTACAAACTTAGAGATAATAGACAGCAACGAATATACTACACATTATGTAATCCACCCGCCCTTTATATTTAAGTCCCCCGGCATATTGGAATACACAAGTATCGACAACTGCGCCTGGTGGACGGCCGAGGATCTGAAAGAGGCGATATTTGGAACATCCTGAAACCAACCATAGGAGACTGGATGTCTGGTCGCCGCAAACAAACGCCTGAAACTCGGCTCAAGAAGGCCGTCAAGGACACGCTCAAGGCGTGCGGGATCTATCATTTCCATCTGCTCCAGGGCCTCGGGTGTTATCCCGGCCTCCCTGATATTCAGGCGCTTTGGCAGGGGCAGACATGGCACCTAGAGATGAAAGACCCGGACAAAAAACCAAGGAAGACCAAGACCGACACAGAGATAGCCCAGGAAGCCCATCAGGCAAAATGCCAGGAAGCCGGCGTTCCCTACCTTATCATCAGATCGGTGGACGATTTGGTAAAGGGGATGGATCTGCCTTTGATGCTTTAGGGGGGTGGCGCGTGCACGAAGAAATTTGTCTGCATTGTTATTATTGGCGATCCCCTGTCTACCTCCCCCTCTCTACTTTAGAAGAGACAGAGGGCATTTGGGGTCGTTGTTGGCGCAGCCCCCCTATTTCTAATCATAAGGACGATGGTTCGTATTTCCCATTAACACATTACGATCAGTTTTGTGGTGAATGGAAGCTAAAAGATTAACCCCTTAACCAGGAGGTAGAGATGGAACCAGAAAGAACGTGTGGGAAGGATTCGGAGTTGCCGATTGTCTGCTTTGCTGAGCGGACAGACCTGGACGAACTCGAACAAGTACTTGGTTGTTCGTGGCTTCACGAACACGAAAAAGAAGCCAGGGACGATCCTTCATTCGTCAAGAACAACTGCCCCTACTATGGCCTCGTTACTGCCCCGGACGAGTCTGGGGCCGCGAAGAAACCTGCCGCGGATCCACAGATCATCTCGGTGTTCTACAATCTTGAAATCACCCTCCTTGAGGCGATGCTGGGGACGGTGCCGAAGAACAAAGATATCTACGCCGCCTACATCGCGTCCAAGCAGCCCGGCAAGGAGAAGGAAATCGAGACCGTGGAGGACGTCGAAGAGTCGGGCTGGACCGGATTCCATGTCGACGGTGACGGTCCTTTTTTACTCAACTACCAGGTAAAAGGCTTCATCAAAGAGGCCGGCAACACACTCAAGGACCAGTTGAAGATCAAGGCCCTCAAGGCCAAGCTGGACCGCTTCCTGTTCATCTTCCCGCGCAAGATCCGGCTGCCGGAGATCGAGCCGGAGCCGCTTGAGCGTCCTCTGAGGGCCTTGACGGCCAAGGGGGAGCGCGTGACGTTGATTCGTTCTGATCAGATTGCGGCCGGGACCGTCCTGGAATGCCAGATCGAATTACTCAAACATAAGGAGATCAACGAAGGGATCCTGCGCTGTCTCTTGTCTTATGGCGCCCGGAAAGGGCTTGGCCAGTTCAGAAATGGGGGCTACGGCAGTTTCACATATACACTGACCAAAGTCGTCCGCGATTGAAATGTGTCGCGGAGTAGTGCGACGGCACAGTGAAGTCAAGCGCCGTGGAGCAAGGGCTCAGCCGCGATCTGCGGAGTCGAGCAAGGGCTTAGTATAGTACGGCAAGGCAAAGGCCCTGTCAGGCCGGGCCCAGCGAGGGCAACGCTGAGTGACGAACTGTAGCGCAAAGGTCTAGCGACGCGCTGATGAGCGGATCGCTGCCACGTGAAGGTAAAGTGTTGAAAGTCTTGCGATGGCTAAGTTGGGCTCAGTACCGCAAAGGCGCCGTACCGTAGTGACCCGCGAAGGCAAAGCCTGGTCCCGTGAAGCAAAGGCAGAGTGTAGTGGTGGGCAGCGAAGTAAAGTAAAGCAGGGGCAAAGTTCGGTTCGGCGTCGTATTGCATCGGCTTTGTTAGGTATGGTGAGGTTCCGTGATGGCCTTGTCTAGTCCCGTTTAGCGAAGCAGAGGCAGAGTGCGGTAAGGCCTCGTGAAGTAAGGGCAATATGAGGTGGCGCGATGCAGGGGCAGAGTGGTGCAGGGCCCAGCGAAGCAGAGGCAAAGTCCAGCCTCGTTCTGCGAAGCAAAGGCAACGGAGGTGAAGCATGACAAAGCTCAGGGAGAAACGCCCGTCTAATTGCTGGAGGGGGGGCCGGATGCCCCTCCCCTGTATCTGCCTTGCCGTGCGGGATGATCTTCCGGTTGAAAAGCGCCTGGCCGGGTGCGATCTCCTGGAACCTATTTGGTTCTCGTTCAAGTATCCGCGGCGGCCCTGGGAGCTCTGCGGGTTCTACTCTGAGGGGAGGTAGGGATGGCAGATGATAAAGTCACGCTTTCAAGGACCGATTGGAAGCTCATCCTGGGCGCCCTGGACTTCTACGCCTATAAACCGAACTACGTGGGCACCCATTTTTGTACGCTCAAAAGCTGGCCGTGGGGGTTGTTCCGTAGAACAATCATAGTGACACCTATGATCATGAACGACAGCGGCAGGCATGCGGCCAAGACTCTCAGGATGGCTCTTGCGGCGACAGATGACGTGATTAAAGATCTGCGGCATAGTGGGATCCCGTGAAGGGGAAGCTGCCTGGATTCTATTTCTACGTGCGGGATTGGCCTTCACGTCTTGGGCGGGTTCACTAAATGACCCCTCCCGACTTGACACCGCGCCCCCCTCGTGTAGGGTGAAGGCGTAGGAAATTAGAACGGGGGGCCCGCCGACATGGGGCTTGTTCTTTGCCGACAACTCATTGCCCGGAGATTCGGGAAGCCGCGAGGCCCCCGGCGGATTTCTAATCCGTCTACAATCTCCGGGCATATTTTTAGGGCAGAGAAATGAAGTGGCTGAAGCATCTTGTCGATTCTGGCGATGACCCCGACATTGGGGAGGCTATGGCCAGATTCGGACCCTACGGGTACTATGTTTTTTTTAGAACATTAGAGATCATGGCCCGTGAATTTGACGTGCAAAACCCCGGCATCAACACCTTTGCGGTCGCGTATCTCCGCTCGAAGTACACGAAGAAATGGAGATGCACGCGAGATGCTCTTGAGTTCTTTTCAAGTAAGGGGCGTATAATAATTGAGTTCGGGGTGGAAGGTGGTCTGGAGATGATCACCCTCAACTGCCCGAAACTAAAAGAACTTTGTGACGAATACACCCAGAAGCTAATCAAGGGATTATCGGGACAAACTCCCGATTCACATCGGGACAATATCGGGATTCACTCCGTCTCAGAAGAAGAAGAAGATCCTAGAGAAGAAAAGAAGGGGAAGAAGAGGGGAGGGGAGTCTGAGGGGAGGGGGCTTTTCGGCTCGGGTCTGGAAACACAGCCCTCGCCCGACAGCGTTTTTGAGATTGAGATGACGGGAGGGGGAAAGCATCCAGTCTATCAGACAGACATTGACCGATGGAGTGAGCTTTACCCGGCGGTGGACGTGC
>SDBT01012098.1_pt1 | contig 13863 bp, 16 predicted proteins | sample 2277101 | NCBI WGS metagenome assembly SDBT01 (sample SAMN10404973, study PRJNA504765) | marine sediment metagenome | isolation source: marine sediment core GS10_PC15, 103 cmbsf | place: Arctic Ocean: Southern Knipovich Ridge | collected 2010
CGTATCATCAACAGCACTCAGAACTTGGGCTAATGATAAAAAAATCAAAGTCATTAGAACGCCAGGTGGGAAAAGACTCTACCATTCAGAAGATATCAAGAATCTCTTTACAGGAAAAGAAACTAACTTCCAAGAAAAACAAAGAGAAAAAATCTGTTATGGACGCGTCTCCTCCTCTCATCAAAAAGAAGATCTTGCAAAACAAATCGAAGAATTTAAAAAATGTTACCCAACACACAGAATCATCTCAGATATTGGATCAGGAGTCAACTATAAAAGAAAAGGCTTTGCTTCCCTTTTGGAACAATGTTTCGAAGGAAATATCCAAGAAATTGTTGTCATGCACAGAGACAGATTGTGTAGATTCGGATTCGAATTCTTGGAACTTCTCTTTAAGAAAACTGGCGTTAAACTCGTGGTTCACAGTCAAAAAGGTGAACCTACCTTCTCTTTTGAAAAAGAATTATCGGAAGACCTGCTCTCCATTGTTACGATCTTTGTTGCAAGAAACAATGGAAGGAGATCTGCCGAAATTAAAAGGAGAAGAAAATTACTTGAAAGTTCGGAAAATAAGACTGTTTCCAACTCAGGAACAGAGACAAACACTAAATAAATGGTTTGGAACTTGCAGATGGGTATATAATAAATGTATATCCAATATAAACGAAAAGAAGATAAAAACTTCACTAAAAGATATGAGATTATTAATTAAAACCAAAACTGAAAAATATCCATGGATAAAAGAAACACCTTATGATGTAAGAATGGGAGCTGTCCATGATATCGTTAAAGCAAAGAAGGCAACGTTCAAAACACTAAAGAAATTTAAATTTAAAAGTAGAAAAGATAATAGTCAAAGTATCTATATTAGAAGAAGAGATTGGGTGAGAACTAGAGGGAATTTTTCATTTCTCAATAAAATAAAAACATCGGAGAAATTACCAGAAATGAATCATGATTTAAGACTGGTAAAAACTAACCTAAATAGATATTACATTTGTATACCTATAGAAGTAGAATCTAGAGATGAAAACCAAATCTCCAGAAAGGTAAAGACAATTTCTATAGATCCAGGTACAAGATGTTTTGCTACAGGATATGATCCAGAGGGTTTTATTTATGAGTGGGGTAAAGGAGATATTGAAAGAATTTACAGGTTATGTCTTGCTTTAGATAGAATCAAAAGTAAGGAAACTAAAGTAAATGCTAGAAAGAGATATAAGCTCAAAAGACATTCTAGAAAATTAAGGCAAAGAATTAGAAATTTAGTAGATGAGTTACACAAGAAATTATCAACATGGTTGTGCGAAAACTATAATCTAATTTTATTACCGAAATTTGAATCGTCAAAAATGGTAAATAAAAAGACGAGAAATATAGGAAGAAGATCTGTAAGACAAATGTTAACTATGAGTCATTTTAGGTTTCGTCAAAGACTAGTAAATAAAACAAGAGAGTATAAAAACTGTTTTGTTAGACTTGTTACCGAAGAATATACGTCAAAGACTTGTGGGGAATGTGGAGAATTAAAAGAAAAGTTAGGAGGTGCCAAAGTATTGAAGTGTAATAATTGTAAGTCTGAAATATCTAGAGATTACAATGGAGCGAGAAATATCTTAATAAAAGAATTAACGAGTTTACTTTCTAAAAGAAAGTGAACGTGGAGTCCTGGCTCCTTTTTAGAGAAACCATAGTTTCTTTAAAGAGCATGGTTACCATTAAAGAATTTAATTTTCGAAAGGAAAGTAGGTTTGGTAACTTTTAATCCAGGCATAAAGACGTAAAGATATAAAATAACTAAATGAAGATTTATCTATTATGTATAGATGCATTTCCTAAAACTCACAATTTAGAGAATATAGCCAAATCAAAGGGACTACAAATACGGCCTCTTATCACCAACGGAACATTTACAACAATTACATTTAACTCAATATTTCTTGGAGGGTTACCATCTGATATTGTAAAAGGAGGAATGACATGGTTTTCTAATAGATTTCCAGATATTTACGAATGGAGAAAACAATCCAATCGCCCATTGGATTCCCAATTGCAAGCTCAAAAAGTTCCAATGATTATTCATAATCATGTTCCTTGGTTTATAAGAAATTTATTATGGTATAATTTCTTTCCAATCTCAAGTGTCGATCACTATAGAAAGGTTGTAATAACAAACGAGGACTTGGAAAAAATGTCCAAGCATCCCAAATACAATCACATAAAATTTACCTCTACAAATCCTGATGGAACTCATAATGTTTTTAGAGAATGGGCGGATCATGACCTCTGTAAAAAATATTACAAATCTGAGAAAGAGTATATAAAGGATATTCAGAGTGTAAAAGGTCATTTCTTCTTTATGACAGATTTATGCCATTGGCACGAGTCCTGTTATTACGAAAATATAGATAAAATAACCGCTATAAAAAGGTCTGAGGAATGGCTAAGTTGGTGGGATTTTGACGAACCCGACTCTATATTTATGGTTTTTGCGGATCATGGATATATGGTACAGAAGTCATGTCCACCAAAAGATTACCTTACATGGTTATTCTTTAAAGATAACACCTCCGATAAAACTATTCCCAGAGCTCTCTCAAGCTCTGGTGATTTATATTATTATATTCTTAAAAGATTTGGGATATCTGATGTTCCAAGAGTTGAAGGATTCTCATCCATTGATGAACCATTGAATAAAAATAGAATATATCTTGTAGAGGATGCTAGATGTTCAACTGGAACTAATAATCTAGACACGGCGGTGGCGGCAAAGATTATAGAATGGAATGAGGATAATACTCCAAAGAGCCTATTACAGGTTACGCAAACTAAGAATGGAGGAATATGCGGATACTTTTACGATTTTGGAAAGAATGATCCATATAAATGTAATGCATTATATCCGGAGGATTATGCAAAATATAAGAGAGAAATTAATGAATTGAGAGAATTTATTTCTAAACGATTTAATTGGATACGATAGTACCAATTAAAATGTATACGATAGTCTTGCGAATCTTGACCGTTGGTCAAGATTCCGGGTATTATTAATCTCCGAATAATCAACGTTAAAAACTAAAGAAAACTGTCCCAATTACAATCACTAGAGATAGAGTTATAGTTGCATAAAAGAAAAAATCGCCTTCCATTGTTATATAGATTTAACTTTTAATATCGATTTTCACATTGCTCAGACCTCACGATCTGAGCAATGCAAGTGAAAATAAATTCTGTTTACCAAACTTAATTTATAGAAAATGTCTTATTCATTTGCATCAAATAATAGATTATTGTAATATAGAGTAATAATACGAGTGATAACGGTAAAATCATTAGAAACATTAGAGCATCACCTACCCAAGACTGCGTTTGTATCATAATCTCAATAAAAAGGAATAATGTTGAGATTACAACACATACCACTCCGGACATTATCATCCAATTAAATCTATTGCTTACATCCTGAATGCTAACGGACCCTTATGCTCTCTCACAAATAGCGTATATTTATATCTTTTTACCATATTTTAATAAATACTGTTTTATAATTTTTCGTATATAAAGAAATACATGTATTAATGAAAATGGATACTTGCGATAATACAGACATTACTCCCGAAATACTTGCAAAAGCAGTATTTCCGTATGAAGTTATTGAAGGAAATATTACTCCCGAAATACTTGCAAAAGCAGTATTTCCGTATGAAGTTATTGAAGGAAAAAGGGATGAAGCATTTAAAAGAACTCCTTATAAGGAATTTCCCTTGTGTACTCATGATAAACTTATATATATTGGCTCAGGAGATTGTTCGAAACATCCTCTTTATTCAAAAGAGTTACAGAAAAATGTTAAATGGTACAAGTGTGATAAATGCGACCATGTTCTTACAGAAAAATCCTTATTGGAATGAGTTAGAACACTGTCATAACTTTACTGGACACCATTTATTCAAGTTATTAAAAGAAGTAGGATTAATACCCATTCATTATGATATAAGTAGACGTTATAGAATGTGTATGGAAGTAATTGCAATTATTCCAGAAAAGGATTAATAGATTTAAAGATTTATGCCATAGTTAATATTATAATGTTAAAACTATTATCTCGAAGATATTCGAAATATACATCTAGCTTCATTAAAAAATGCCATAATAACTTGTGATATTAAAGATACTCATAAATATATTGATAAATTAAAAGGAGAGAACTCGTGGAATGACTATAATGCCTATAACTCTCATCTACTTGCTGAAAGTAATAGAAAATCTATTTCAATAAAGAATACTGTATTCTTTGCTACTTCATCTTTTTATACTGTTCTTTTGGGAGAAATTGTACTATTAGGAGTAGGCTTTCCATTTACTTATTCTTTTATACCTGTTATGGGAGGGCTGGCAGCAGGAAAAATAGTAACTCATATAGAATTCTCTGAAAATATTAAAAATTCCAGAGAAATTTTTAATATTATAAATAAAGAATTAGACGAAATCGTTAAAAAATAAGTTTCATTTGATATTCAAATGAAAATTGCAAAGGATTCTATTATGGTTGTACCTGAACCTGTAAAATGGTAGCAACTTTTTCTTTTATATCTCTTATAATTTTTTCATCCCAAAATGGATACAACTTATGGGAAAGCTAAATAGATTTAAAGCGATAATAGAAAATGTAATGGACATTAATCCCAATCCAAGTGCTGCTTTTAGCTCCATTCCATGGAAACCTGTAAATAGCGGATTGATTGTAACTGTTGTCGATACTGTAGCCACGCATACCACATTAAAAATAATGGGCAATAGTTGAAACACGTTTGACGAAAGTTTTATAACTGGTCATTTTTAATGATTTACGAATACTCCAATTTTAAATTTCATTTTTACATGCAAGTAAAATATTCATAAATCCATGATTTATGAATTTTCCAATTTTTCCGAAAATACTACCAAGTAGCTGAATCTGGCTTTAATCATTAACCTCCCTTAGATCCTTCTTTAATACATTTATAACCTTTGTGTGTCGCATTATATTGAGAATCATTCTGTCCTTGTCTTTAATAGAATCTATCGTTCTTTTATAAAGCTCCTCTTTTAATTCGGTTATAGTATTTTCCCGCTCTTTTATTTTTGCCTTCAAAGAGTTTACATCCTTCATAAAGGCCTCTATCATTCTGTCATTGACTTTAAAAGAATCTGCCATTCTTTTATCAAGCTCCGCTCTCAATGCCCATATCTCGTTTTGATGATTAAATCTCATTCTATCCATCTCTTCTTCGAGATCTTTATTTTTATCACATTCAGAATTCCATGATTGTGCGTTTATCATTTTTGGTAATAATAGAATATATTAATTTTAAATTTCATTTTTCTTTGAAAATATCCGCATGTTTATAATCGTCATCAAATAAACACTCTATCAATTGCAAATCTTTTTCCGACGGGATGACTTTAAAAGAACAGCTTTGGTTAATTTTTCGGCTATAGTTTAAATTAAATCCACGAACTTGTAGAGATTTTCGCAACGGTTCCAAGTTATTCAAATTAAACATATGAATCACTTTTCCGGGAAAGTGTAGATAATTGTACTGTGATTCCCAATGATGGTCTCTATGCTTTATTGCAAGTTCTAGAAATCGAGTGAATGGCAAAGTTTTTACCTCATGTCTATTCAAATTAAAAAGTTCCATCATTTGTGTTTCTCTGGAATAAATATTATCTTTGGTAAAATTTTTAAAGATAGATATTGCTTTATCTACAAAATCGCGGTATATCACAAAAATATAGTATTCGGAGAAATCTCCGTCTATAAATTGTCGCCTTGGAATTAGTTTAAACCCATATGGATTTAGAAGGACAGCCTTAATCATAGCGGATCCGCACTTTGGATTTTCTAAAAAGCAGATTTTCCCTTTTCATGAATCCATGTAAAACTACTTTTGTTACAACCATGAATTTTATGGTCGCATCGAATTTCTGTCATTTTTTTAGAGATAATTCCTTTTAAGGATGAGAAACAATTATTTAACAATGAAAAAATTTTGCATCCTAGAACAGGGAAAATATGTGCATGATCCTATTACTATAGAGCATAAGAATCTGTTTACCACGGATTTTTCCGATTTCTATAGATTAAACTGGTTTACAAAGGATGATCCCAACGCGTTTATTCATGAAAAGAGCATTACATGGAGTGAGGGTAGAAGTCTATTATATGAAAAGGTTCCAAAATTGTACGAATATTATATTTTTATTGACGATGATATTAAATTCCATGGGGACGATATTGCTCAAACAATTCGAGACGAGTTGGACGAGAACAAACCATTGAGTGGAACTTTTTATCGCATTAGACATGATGTTTGGACATTTAATCACTCGTTAAGAAATATGCATAAGAAGGAAAATAAAAGAGTATGGCCTCTTTGTCTGTCGGACCTCGATTGTATGATTTTTCATAAATCTTTTGCGAATGTGATATTTCCGATTATACATCATGGATCTGGACTCTCTTTACACTATGCGCAATATATATGTCATAAGTTATACCCTCGAAAACAGATTGTAATGGCAAGAGTGTTGGTAGAAAATACCAGAGGGGACCCCCATCAAGATAAAAATCTTCCCCAATTTGAGGAGGGACACACACTTGTAAAGAAGTTTATAAAATATCTTAAAAAGGTGCCATTAACAGAAGATTGTCATATATTGCTGCAAAAAGGATTAGATTGTGATGTTATAAAAAGGAATACGTTGTTATACTCCGATATTATTGATAAAGAGGCTATAACCTTTTCTATTCAGGATTTAGAAAGAATTTATGATATAAATAATCCTTTTTTTAAAAATAGAAAATCCCTTAGCAAACAGATTTTAAAAATATGCATAGTCATTACCACTATAAATGCTCCCACGTCTGCAATATTAAAATATGCCAAATACGATTGCACAGTTATTATTGTTGGAGACACAAAAACTCCCCATAAAAAGTATCAATATTTAGAATGTTTGGGTAACATCGTATATTTAGGTCCTAAAGAGCAAGAAAAGATATTTCCTATTCTAAGCGACCTGATTCCAAAGAATCACTATGCCAGAAAAAATCTTGGATATCTATATGCCATGATCAATAACTTTGATATCATTTACGAAACCGATGATGATAATATTCCAATACTAAGATATTTAGATATTCCTACTAAAGACGGGGCGGAGGTAATTGTATCTCCATCTATACCAAATATATATTCCCTTTACACAACATTACATATATGGCCAAGAGGATATCCTCTTAATCTTATAAAAGAATCTCCGGAAATAGTTACAGAATCTCCAACAGAAACGGATTTACCTGTTTTTGTATGGCAATCTTTGGCAGAAGGAGATCCGGATGTTGATGCAATATATAGATTGACCTCTCCGGACTATGGAAATGTTGAACAGTATTTTAACAGAAATTTACAAAAGAAATATATTCTAAATAAAGGCATACAAAGTCCAATGAATTCTCAAAATACAACATGGATTAATAAACTGGCATTTCCATTTATGTATATACCATCTACGGTCTCCTTCAGATATTGCGATATTTTAAGATCCTTTGTTCTACAAAGGTGTATTTGGAAGATTGGAGGTCATTTAGGATTTACAGGTCCCACGGTTTACCAAAAACGTAACGATCATAATCTTTTGAATGATTTTGAGTCGGAAATTCCTGTTTATCAAAATTTTGATAAGGTAAATAATTTTATTGAAAAAACAGAATTAAGAGGAGATTACATGGATCTATACTTTATATATCAAACTTTTTACAGGGGAGGTATGATTTCTATCAAAGAGTTGGAAATTGTAAATAGATGGATAGAGATTGTAAAAACTTGTAAACTGTAAAATCATTTCATTTACAATTCAGTTATTATAAAGGTTTAAATAGGGTTATATAAAGATGAATGGAGCACAAAATCTTGTAATATGTCATAAATATAAATTTATATATTGCCCAATACCTAAAAATGCATGTTCGTCTATTCTAAAATGGATACTCATGTTGGAGGAAGACGAGCAAATCGGAGATCCTTCTCTTCGAGGAAGAGAAGGCTTATCTTCCCGAGGAGATAATCCAGATCCTTCTCTTCGAAGAAGAGAAGGATTATCGGGACAGGCAGAACATGACTATATTCATACGAATAAAACACTAAAAAGAATATCAATGTCAAAGTTTCTAAAAAATATAAATACAAAATATAAGGATTACTACTCCTTTGTGGTTTTAAGGAATCCTCATGATAGAGTATTGTCGGCCTTTAAAGATAAGTTTATTAGATCTACTATTACCCTGGGGAAGTGGCATCGTACACCCTGGCAAAGGGTTGCATTATATACGAATCTACGACCAAACTCGTCGGATGATATCACTTTTAGAGAATTTATAGACTTTATCGATCCAAATGAAAAGAAATTTTTAAATGGAGAGCCTCATTGGAGATCTCAACTTTTACTTGCAGGAATTTTTTCCGAGAAAAATATATACGCGGATTGGATATATGATAAAGTTATTTTAATGGAGAATCTAGATACGGATTTCAAAGAAATATTTGATACACTAAATATTCCAAAGGAGTTTTGTCGTATTCCTTATACCAATTCTATTCTATCTCATGAATTTACATATCTGGACAAGACATTTTTAGGAGATGTTACAAATTTCCAAATCGTAGAGATGGAAGAGGCTGGAAAACTATCACCCTCCTTTGAATTTTACGATGAAAAGATGAGAAAGATTGTGTCAGAAAAATATAGCAAAGATATAGATTATATTTCGAATCATCGAAAAAGACTCGAATCGCTTTTGAAGAAGAAGAAAAAGATTAATAAGAAAGAATTTGTACTTTTAACATATCCAACTCTATGGTAAAAGGATCAATATATGTATTACCAAGCGGTGGTCTAGGAAATATACTTTTTAAAGTTATGGCAGGATATGCTATAGCCAAGAAGAACAATATGAGACTTTTGTTTGTATGTAATTACAGAGATCAGAGAATGCTTATGCATAAATATAAAATGTTTAGTAAATTAAACTATATAGATTTTGACAAGACCGTGTCTAAAGATTGCATCACAATCAATGAGCAGTCATTTAAGTATTCCGATATATGCATACCGGATTCATCAAAGAATTATATATTAAACGGATGCTTTCAGTCCTATAAATATTCTATAGGATGCGAAATTAGAAATATTATATTCGATTGTCAAAGCTATGCCCTGAAAACAAACCCCGCAACAGCGGGAAAAGTTAAGCGAATTGCATTACATGTAAGAAGAGGAGATTACCTTCAACTCAGATGGAAATATCCGAAACTCACGGACGAATACTATGGCAAAGCGTTGGAAATAATAGAGAGACGTGTCAGCAAGGATTATATAATTTTTGCCTTTTCGGACGATGTTGAATACCTTTTAAATTGGAAATTTTTAAAGGATAAGAATCATAAAATTGTAAATCTTACAAATCCTGAGGACTCTTTTATGTTAATGTCAACATGCGATCATTTTATTATCTCAAACTCTACATTTTCTCTCTTGGCGTATTATTTTAGAAATCCCGATAAAAATTCCATATTAACTATTCCAAAGAATTGGTTTACTCCAAAATCCAATGATAAATATATTCCAAGTGGTAGACTGATAGTCCCGGAATACGATTTGGAGGATTTGGTAGAGATTACAGGCAATGTTTATATTCTTTAGATTTTAACGTTAAAATAAGAATCTAAAGAATCGTTTAGCTGTCAACAATGAAGGGTATAAAATACATTAGACAACCTACACATTTCTCATGCGGTCCCATTGCATTATACAATTTAGTTTTATGGTGTGATTATCACACCACGGTTTTATGGTGTGATAATCCTTCCCCAAAATTTACATATAGAAGAATTTATGGAATGAGCAATGTTGATCCCTCTGCGGGAACTCTGTTTAAGGAATTTAATAATATAGTGCAAGAAATCTCCAATCATTACAATCTAAAGGTATATCTCTCAAATGCTCCAAAACTTTATAATGTTAAGAAACATTTGGACAATGGAGGACTAGTTCTTTTAAATTTTCACTGGGAGGAGAATTCTCGTTCCGGAGATCATTATATCATGTTGGTGGGGTTTGGCGGAAATATTTGCGTTGTAAATCCAAACGACAAAGGAATTAAATCCAAAGTTATAAAAGATTTAACAGACAGACAAATAAAATCGATGCTTTATCCACACGAATACAATCCTCCAAAATATTCCAAACATGAGGATAATGTTTATCCAAAAGCTTGGTTTATTGGAAAATAAAATGTTTACCAATACGATAAACATCATCGTTTATCGTATTGGTAAACTAAATGTTTATCGTATTGGTAAACGATGATGTTTATCGTATTGGAAAATAAAATGTTTATCGTATTGGTAAACGATAAACATTCCCGTCAAGGTCCTCGGCGCATGTAGGATAACAGTAAATAAACATTATTATAGGATAGGCAAACGATAAAAGCGTTATGACCAAAAACGACTTTATGGAATTATCTTTCTTTGAGAACACTAGAGTATATATTAGCATTGCTAAATATATAATATATAGAATTACTATAACAAAGTCGGGACCGCAGTATACAAACAATACTGGAGGAAAGACTATGTTTATAAATATTATAAACACAAAGGAGATCACGAATAATGGTCCTCTTGATTTTAGTGCTATCATTAATATTATTAGATAGAGTATAATGAATACTATAAATTCCATTTTAGGTTTATCAATTATTGATAGTCATGTCTTTATGTAAAAAATTCCTTTGCATAACAAAGGAATCAAAAGTTTATTTGATCAAAAAAGATCGTCATCGCTTAAAATTTCATCAATATCATTGTATGAGTTTAGTAGTTTAGATATCTCCATGGACGAGATTGGACTAACATTGGATATTTTAGATAATGGGAAGATGTACGTTCTATGCCAAAACTTTTTATTGAGATAAATCTTTATTTTTTCATCACGCAAAAAGATATATGCAGGATGTGTATCTGAATCAAGATATACCCTCTTTAGATTTGGAAAGACCAAGGTTGTAAACCAATCGTGCACAAAATAGTTGTCACATTCCCTCATAAATAGAGTTTCTGCGTTGGGAAATTCTGGGTGAGGCCAATCGCGATAAACATTATGACATCCTACCAAATCTACGGTTTTATGGGGGAATCTAATATTCCCAAGTTTAGAAATCATATTTTCATAAATACGAATCATTTTTCTAAATATTATCAGAATTTATATAGAATTGTCAGTTTTCTAAAAGGAATTTCTTTAAATAGAGAAAAACGATAATTCTATATAAATTCTGATAATTTATATAGAATCTGTAGATAAATGAACACAATAAATCCAAACCATCTTCATTCGTTTACTCGTATAGTTCCCACTATTAAAAGTGCGGATGTGTCAGAACAGAATTATACAAGGGGTTACAAAAAGGCCATATATACTGTTACAGGAGAAGAGGTTATGGTTATTTTATTAATTACAGGACATAACAACGAGGGCAGAGCAGGTATATTTAATGAGAAATATGCAAAATATCGTTGCTCAAAGGCATTTGTAGTCTCTATTAAAGATATGAAAAATAAAACTCATATTCCATTCGCCGTATCTTTTTATAATCCAAGCTTTATTTACATGCCTAGAACCGAGATAGAGGATCCTAGTTATGATCCTGACATTAATAATATATATGGATCGGGAATATATTACTACAAATCAAAAATTCCAGCCTTTTTCTGTAATTACGGAAAATATAGATTCGATTATTATGCACTTAGGATTGGATATAATGGAAATTGTATTGAGTTTTATAGTGATGGGAAGACTGCAGCGTGCGGAGAATATATGGATGGTAAACGCTGTGGAATATGGAAATTATTTTATACAGGCGGAGACCTTCATGGAATAGAGTTTTATAGTAATGGAATGCCGATATGTTGCAAAAGATATCCAAATGATGATGTTGATATGAGTCATATTTGGGAAGACAAGTGCCAATACGGTTTCATTGTCTACAAAGACGACAATAAACTCCACAGCTTTGGGAAAAGTTGAACAAACTCTGATTCTTTGGCATTGCCAAAAAATCAATTCAAATCTTTCAATGAAAATCCTCCAAGGAGAGAAGGATTGTCTTCTACATTACGTGTTTTAATGAATAAAGATTTTTAATGGTGGGGGAAAGTTGTTCGAGATTATTTTTATTTAATAAAAGAGCCTCGAGATGTTTTAATTCTCCTATACTTTCGGGAAGACTTTTTAGTAGGTTAAATCGAAGATCCAAAATCCTTAAATTCTTAAAGTTTTTAATTTGAGAGGGTATATACTCTAAATTGTTATCGGATAGATTTAATTCAAAGACGGTGTCATTGTTTGGATTTGTCCAAAAATCTTTTGGAATATCGTCGGTTCTTAATGCCCATCCTCCAACAATAATCTGTCCGTTCTTAATATTAAATTGTGGTCCATGTTCAATGGTATATAAATGTGGAAAAATGGGGATTTCCAATTCCTCTAAAACAATTCTTTTAAATATTCTCTGAGCATGTAAAAGTTTATCGAAATCTTTGAAATATTCCGTAAATGAAATATAGAGATTGGAGACATCTTTTATCAAATCTTTTTGAATGAGAGGTTTAATCTCAGACCTTTCAAAGTTTATAATAAAAGGTTCCGTTTTGCGCAAAACGATATTTCCTAGATTAAGATTATTGTGAACAACATAATTTTTATGCATCATTCCTATTTTCCTTGCCAATTTTCTGAATATTTCCTCTACGTCCTCGGAAGAATTTAAGGATATAGATTCGTATCGATCCATAACAATAACTCCCATATCTCCATTGCATACTAAAAAATCTCTAATCTTTGGAGATATGCCAATCTTTCCCATCTTTTCTAAAACCATTCTTTCAAATCCAAGAGAGGAAATATCTGTCGAAATCTTTGCGGAATATTCGAATTTATTCGAATTCGATTTATTCGTATGCGATTTATTCGTATGCGAATGTATGCGATATACCTCGGTATGTGGTATCTTTTCCATAAAAACATGCTTTTCAAATCCATGTTTAGAAAGACACTCCTCCATATTTATAGTATATAAATATATATTTTAGTATAACAAACAACATTGTTATACAATATATAACAAATATGAGGAAGATTTACTGTGTCTACTAGCATACTTTCCCGGGGGATTTTAATTTATTTTCCAATATTAATTAATTGTATTTTCTAATGAATATCTCCGATAATTCGGATTCCTCCGATTCAGACATTTGTATAGAAATTTACGATACGGAGCTCAAAGATGAGCATATCTCAATCTCTGGAAAATGGGATAATTTTGTTCCACAAATGGGAGAGATATTTGTTTTAATAGGTAGACATCTTTCTCGTTCAAAGATAAATTATCCATTGTTGTTGGAACTGATTCTATCTAGGGTATTGGAGATTACTCAATCCACTGTAGGAGCAGTGGCGTCCGTAGCCGATAAGGAAGATAAAACTTTGATATGTCTGGCGTTAAGCGAATCCATATCCGGTTCTATAATGCCCTCATCACATTCGGAAAAATTAATGTCGATGAACGGATTGTATGGATTGCCTGTAATAGCAGATAAAATAATTATATCAAATAACGTATCAAAAGATCCCAGAAGGAAAAAATACTTTCCCAAAGGCCATCCTATAATATCTACATTTCTTGGCATTCCTTTAAAATATCAGAAAAAGACTATTGGCATGGTGGGACTTGCGAATAAGGAAAAATATACA
>SDBT01012101.1_pt1 | contig 13861 bp, 10 predicted proteins | sample 2277101 | NCBI WGS metagenome assembly SDBT01 (sample SAMN10404973, study PRJNA504765) | marine sediment metagenome | isolation source: marine sediment core GS10_PC15, 103 cmbsf | place: Arctic Ocean: Southern Knipovich Ridge | collected 2010
AGTTAATAAGGCCTATGATTGAAGTTCTTAATCTTACTAAATTTTTCGGCACAATAAAGGCTGTTGACAATATCTCCTTTAAAGTTGAAAAGGGTGAAATACTAGGTTTTTTAGGTCCCAACGGCGCCGGAAAAACCACTACCATGAGGATTATTGCCGGCTTTATCCCTTCATCAAGCGGCACGGCTATCATCGGCGGTCATGACATCATCGACGATTCTTTGTCAGCCAGGAAAATGATGGGATATTTACCTGAAAATGCGCCCGTATATCCGGATATGACTGTTTTCGATTATCTGGGTTTCTGCGCCCAGATCAGAGGTTTTGCTAGAACAAATCGACAAGCAAAGGTTAAGGAAACAATAGAAAAATGTTTCCTGTCTGAAGTAACCCATCAGACGGTCAGTACCCTTTCTAAGGGCTTCAAACAGAGAGTATGCTTTGCCCAGAGCATTCTTCATGACCCGGAATATCTTATATTTGATGAACCCACCGACGGACTAGATCCCAATCAGAAGCATGAAGTCAGACAAATGATACGGGAAATGAGCCCTGAAAAGGCAATCATTCTTTCCACCCACATCCTCGACGAAGTTGATGCCGTATGCAGCAGAGCCATTATTATTGCTGATGGCTGTATAGTAGCGGATGACACACCAGAGAATCTCAGGGCCAGATCATCTTTTCATGGCGCAGTTTCACTGTCCCTCGCAAATACCGAACCCCAGGCCCTTCTAACCTGTATTCAAAATATAGACGGGGTTAAAACCGCAGATATTCTTGAAAATAACAATAGTGAATTAAAGGTTCGAATATATCCGGAACAACCTAATTCCTTCATCGCAGATAAAATTATGTCCACCATGCTGGACAATAATTACAATGTAAGATCTGTTTTTGTCGAACAGGGACGATTGGATGAAGTTTTTCGTCAGATAACCGTTAAGTAACTATTAAGACACAAAGACGCAAAGGAAATAAAAATATATCAACATATACACACAGGTGGTGTATGAGAATTCAAAGCTCAACAAACAACATCTCAGCCATATTCAAACGGGAACTTTCAGGTTATTTCGGATCGCCGGTTGCATATGTATTTATCGTAATATTTTTACTTTTGATAGGGTTTTTCACATTTTATATCAGCCGTTTCTTTGAGATTGGCCAGGCTGATTTAAGAAGTTTTTTCCAGTGGCACCCATGGGTTTTCATGTTCCTTATCCCTGCCGTGGCCATGAAACTCTGGTCAGAGGAAAGGCGTTTGGGAACCATAGAACTGGTGTTAACTCTCCCGGTTACCGCAACCGAAGTCATTCTCGGAAAATTTCTTGCGGCCTGGTTTTTTATCGGCATCTCCCTGTCTTTAACATTTCCCATGGTTTTAACCGTTCTATACCTGGGAAGCCCTGATATGGGCGCCATACTATGTGCATACGTGGGAAGTTTCCTCATGGCCGGCGCATTTCTGAGCGTGGGCATCATGACATCATCCCTGACGCGGAGCCAGGTTATCAGCTTTATACTGTCAGTGGTCATTTGCCTGTTTTTTATTTTAGCGGGCTATCCACCGATTACCGATCTCCTCTCCGGATGGGCGCCGCTCTGGCTTGTAAATCTGGTTTCGAAATTAAGCTTTCTTTCACACTTTGCTTCCATTGAAAGGGGGGTTCTCGATTTACGAGATTTAATATACTATTTTTCTGTTATATTCTTCATGTTGTTTTTAAATAGCGCTATTATTCAAAACCGAAAAACGTCCTGAATAAATTTTAGGAACTATTAAAAACGGAGGAGAGCTAAATGTCTGACAAGAAAAAAGGTTTTCATAAAACACTTTTTTCAGCAGGCGGACTGATTCTGATCCTGCTCATACTTGTTCTTGTAAATGTTATCTTCTCCCGGGCTAATTTGCGCTGGGACACTACCAAAGACAAATTGTTTTCCCTTTCTGAAAGCACAAAAAAAATAATATCCAAACTTGACGAAGACGTCACAATAAAGGTGTTTTGCAGCAAAGATATCGTCAACACACCGCTTCACATCAAAAACTATGCCCGCAGAATGCTCGATTTTCTATCCGAGTATGAATACTATAGCAGCGGAAAAGTCAGCATCGAAGTCTACAATCCCATAATCGATTCAGAAGAAGAAGAGTGGGCCCAGAAATATGGAATCAAAGAAATCAACCTTTCAACCGGCGACACCATATATTTCGGGCTGGTGGCAATGGCTGCCGACCAGGAAGAAACCATAAAATATTTAGATCCGTCCAGAGAAAAGCATCTTGAATATGATATTACTCGGATTATCACCAGAGTTCAAACTCCTTACAAAAAGAAAATCGGCATTATCAGTGGTTTTCCGGTGTTCGGACAATCCCCCGGGGGACATAACATGCCAAACCGGTTCCAGAGAATGCCGCCCTGGCTGTTTGTAACCGAACTGAAAAAAACATACGACGTAAGTAATATAAGCTTATCTTCCGAAACCATAGACAGTGATATAGATCTTCTGATCATTGTCCATCCCAAAGTTCTGAGCGAGAAACTCCAGTATGCAGTCGACCAGTATGTTTTACGTGGCGGTAATGTCATCTTGTTTTCAGACCCCTTTGCTATTATGGATACCACTCCCGGTCAATCCCAAGCCTCTATTCCGGAAAAACTCTTAACAGCATGGGGTGTTAAAATGGACAGCACAAAAGTAGTTGTCGATTTTGACTATTCCACCAGGCTGATGACAGGTCAAAACCGGGTTGAGAACAGTCCGTTGTGGATATCACTTCAACCTGAATCTTTTAATTCAGGCAATATTATCACTGGGAAACTTGAGTCAATGCTGCTGCCGGTTGCAGGCGCCATCCAAAAAATTCCGCAAAGCGGTTTCGAGTATGAGCCCCTGCTTCAATCCAGCACCAATGCTTCTTTGGTAGAAGGATTTATGGTCCGTTTTGGTGTCAGTGAAATCCGCCGAGATTTTAAACCTTCAAATAAAAAATTCGATCTGGCTGCAACCATCAGGGGGGTTTTTAAAACCGCCTTTCCCAACGGAAGACCCGAAGCCGATAAAAATGATTCACAGGATAATAAACAAAATTCATCGTCTGAAACCGTCAAATCAATACACAAGCATTTGAATGCAGGCGAAAAAAATTCGACCCTAATCATTATCGCGGATGCAGATTTGCTTTTCGATAATTACTATGTAAACAAGCAGAATTTTCTTGGTTTAAATATTTTCAGAGCCTTTAACGATAATCTCAATTTTCTCTTAAATGCCAGTGAAATGCTCACCGGCAACCAGGAACTGATCAACATCCGGTCCGGTGGAAGATTCGAAAGGCCGTTTACCCGTGTTCAGGAACTTGAAAAAAGTGCTCAGGCACGATGGCTGGCAACGGAGCAGGAACTTATGCGTAAAGTAGAAGAAACAAACCAGAAATTGAGGGAACTTGAGCGGCAAAAAGATACCACACAGCAATTTATTATCAGTGCAAAGCAGGAAGCTGAAATACAAAAATTCAAACAGGAAAAACTGCGAATAAATAAAGAACTGAAAAAGGTACGCAGAAATTTAAGAGCAGACATCGAGTCATTGGGCAGCGCTGTAAAATTCATCAATATTTTTCTTATGCCCCTGCTTGTAAGTATGGCCGGAATTTTTTATGCGCTTTACAGGCGGAAAAAAATGGTCAAAGGCATTTAACACCGCTAACCCGAATTTCTCATGAAGAACATCAAACAGAATGGAACAATAATATGATATTAATAAATAATACATTAATTTATCTCAAGTTCGGAATTGCAGACTGTAATAGTGCAAAATAAAAAAAGGGCATTTGATGTTCTTCACCAAAGGGATAAGGGTATCATGAAATCGAAAAACTTTATCATTCTTTTGACGATCTGTTGTGTTCTTGCCATTGTAACGTTTTTTATCTTCAATAAAAATTCGAACACAAACCAGCGGGCGATATTAGGACAAAAACTGTTTGACAGTCTCCGGGTGAATGACATTGCCAAAATCACCATAAATAGTACGGAAGGTGCTGTTATCCTTAAAAAGGGAAAAACCATCTGGGCGGTTGAAAATAGATTCAACTACCCCGCAGATTTTTCAAAGATAACCGACCTTGCCAAGAAACTCAAAGAATTGAAGATCGGCAGGCATTTCAATGCTTCAGCAGATATCATTTCTCGTCTAAGTCTGCATCGCCCGGATAAAAAAGAGATTCCGTCCAGCCAGAAAGGGATACAGATTGTCCTGGTGGACAAGCAAAAGAAAATACTTTTGGATTTAATTCTTGGTAAAATCAGAGAGTCATCATCCCGAACCGGTGGTCAGTACGTCATGCTATCCACAACATCGACGGTTGATCTGGTAGACAAAAACTTCCGTTTTTTTGAAAAAGAACCTAACCAATGGCTTGACAAGGACTTAATCGATATCAAGGCAAAAGATGTTGAGAAGGTAATATGTTTTACACCTGGGCGTAAAAAAATTCTTTATGCCATCAAGAGGCCTGAAAAAGAAAAAGCCCCTGTATTTGTCAATGTGCCCCGGGGCAGAAAAGTCGAGACTTCAAAGATTAATCAGGTGGTTGAAGCACTTACTGCTCTTAAAATAGAAGATATTGCCGACCCAGGGGAAAATGTCAAACAAACGGGATTTAAAAACACGCCTTGCTTTGAATTTCATCTTTTTGATGGTATTGTTTACAATATCTATCCCGGCCTTGCAATTGATAATGAGAGTGAAAAGTATTATTTCCGTGTCTACGCAAGTCACGTACCTTCAGAAGCCAAAGAGAGTGATGTTACAACCGATTCGAGCCGGGAAGAAAAAAGCAGACAGGAAAATCAGGCTGAACTTTCGGTCAAAGTAAACCGCTTGAATAAAAAATTAGGTTCCTGGACATATATTATTTCCAAGTGGGAAAACAACAAATTTATAACTGATCCTGAAGAGTTTTTTGAAAAAGAAAAAGTGTAACTTCTCACTAACACACTCAAACAGCCAGCTCTTTTACATTTTATCACCAGTGGGCTCCAGAATTTATTGAGAAGTTACGAAAAAGTTGAATGGGATTCAGCTTGCCGCAAATGTTCCCTCAAACTGCGCTAATTTTTTGCCTGAAGCATTGCCCTTGCAAGCTTTAAATCTTCCCGGCTAGTGATTTTTATATTGCTTTTGCTGCCATTTATCATTTTTACGCTTACTCCCAGCCGCTCCACAAGCAATGCATCGTCGGTGCCACTGTATCCATACTGTCGTGCCTTTTCATGGGCTTTTATGATCAGATGGTATTGAAACGCCTGAGGGGTCTGGGCCAGCCAAATGGCATCTCTTACAAGTGTTTTCTCAATAATGCCAGATTTTCCAACACGCTTCAAAGTATCGCCGGCCGGCACGCCAAGAATACAGGCCCCGGTCTCTTTTGCGCCGATGATACAGGCCGTTAGTTGTTCGGAACGAATAAATGGGCGCACACCATCATGGATGACAACCGTATCTGTTTTATCATCTAACGCTTGAAGTCCTTTATATACAGAATCCTGGCGATGTGTGCCGCCAGGAACAAGGTTAACTTTCTTTTGAAGTTTTATGAGGGAAAGTATGTTCTTTTGACAATAATCCAAATCTTCTTCGGGAATTACAAGAAAAATACTTTCTATTTTATCACATGCATCAAACGCCATTAGCGAATAAGCCAGAATCGGACGCCCCGCAAGGTCCAGGTACTGCTTACGTACGGTGTCATTCATCCTGACACCTTTACCGGCAGCAACAATAATCGCAGAAACCATAATTGTATATCATGAGTATCGGTTAAGAGTTGTTGGTTATGGGACAACAACCATTTGTGGATGGAAACTATCTAAGGTAATTCAGCTCGTTAGGCAGCGGAATACCCTTGCCCATTGTATCTTCACCGTAATTTACACTGGCAAGGATTTCAATATCCTTTAACGCCCGGGTATCACCTTCAAAGGTAATCTTTGTAATGTTTTCTTTCTGAATCTTGCCCCCTGCCCACTGGATATCAAGTACACTGCTGGCATCAAATCTGTCTTCACCGACACACAGTTCCACCTGACCCCCGTAATGCTGAACGGTCTTGGCTACCAGAAGGCTGGGTCTGCTGTGAAAACCGAGCTTTACAGGAACGCCCACCGTAATAGATGTACGCTCAATGTTCTCATTTAGTATCTCCTGGGCCAATTCTTTGCCGGTTGCAAGAAAGTGGCATACATAGTAGAGGCCGTAGTTAATTGTGCAATCCAGAAGCTCTTCAGGATTAATCAAAGAGAACAATCGGTCCTGAACCTTTTTGTATATATCCTTGTATCCTGCTTCGTGGAGGTGGCGCTCATAAAAATGGAGAAGCCTTCCGATCATTTGAAGAAGATGAAATACAACTGAGAAAAAGCCGCGGAGATCTTTAAGCTTCCGGTTGCCGAACCTGTATCCTCCGTGGATTACATATGTATCAAAGGAAGACTGAAGATTGTGCACCAGCATTTCAAATCGCCTCATCTCCACCACGTTGACCTTGCTCGGAACTATCTCCAGTATCTCTTTCAATTCATAGGGTTCATAAAATCCGAGGGGCTCAAAATTTGCTGCGATACTTAAAAACTCACTGGCGATTTTAACGATATTTTTCTTCTGAAGATCCTTGTCTGTATCATCAATATCATAATCGAGCATTTCGCTGGTTATAATACCCGGAAAATCATCCATATCATAATTCTCGTCAGGTACGGGTATATTAAGCCGTCTGGCCTCATCAAGTATAACAGGGGCCAATTTCATCAGAGTCTTTCTAAAAAAATAAAGAGTTGCAGTCCCTTCCTTTTCAAAAGTCTTAATATCCGGAAGGCCATAGAAACCAGTACGATTTAAGATATGTGTTTGCGAATAGCCCCCAAGGCTCAAATGCCTGACAGCAGCTGTAAGCTCCCTGTAAAAATACCAGTTCTTGCTGTTTTTAGCGCCGTGGAAATCGAGAAAGTCTTCCAGAACCTGGGATGTGCCTATCAGCCATGAAAAGAGCTTCTTTGTAAAAAGATACTTGGGTGAAGTAAACTTTGAAATATAGGTGCAACACTTCAGGTAGTCGTGAGAAAATATCCTGACCTTTTCGGCAAAAGAGATGTCGCAAACAGTTTTTTGAAATTCCATTGTTTACATCATGTCCTTCTGAGTTTCGGAAACGGCCCTGTCGAGCTTTTTTTTGAGGCTTGCCGGCAATCCTTCTATGTCCACATTTAAAAACCCGCGGACTATCGTCGATATTGCTTTATCCTCATCAAGGCCCCTTGCCATAAGATATTCTATCTCATGCTGATCGATCTTGCCCACAGCAGCTTCGTGAGACATTTCAACACCAGGAACATGGGCGGTAAGTTCTGGAATGGCTTGCATCAGACCGTCATTTAATATCAAGCCCTTACACTCCAAGTGTGCTTTAATACCGGCAACTTTTCCCACCAGATCGCCCCGGGCAATAATTGATCCTCCGGATGCAATCCCGCGCGATATTATCTCCGCGCGGGTGCCGGGCGCATTGAGCACAATCCGTGAACCCACATCCAGAAAACTCCCCTGGCTGGCCACAAGAATGCTGTTGAAGCGGGCAACAGCCCCTTTCCCGTTCAGATGGGTTGTGGGAAACATCTGAAGGGATCCTACTGGTCTTAAGGAAATATAATTGGAGATAATTGCCCCGCCTTCCTCAACCATGGTTACGGTTCTGGGACGTACATTTACCTTTTCACCCCAGTCATGAATCATGGTAAAGACGAGCTTGGCCCCTTTTTTGACATAAAATTCAGAGATTCCGACATGCAGGCCTGACACCAGATGGGGTGCTGTTGCGCACCCTGTAATAATATGTAGTTCCGAGTCTTCTTCGGCGATTACGATGTTGTGAACATTCTGGGAAAACCCCTCTTTTGCAATATAAAGGCATGACTGTACCGGATGCTCTGTTTTAACCCCTGGGAGGGCACGGATAAAGTAACCCCCGTGAGGTTTTTCCTTGGCCTGTAATGTAAACTTGTCGGTGTCAGGAGATATGCTTTTCCACATATAATCGGAAAGCCATCCGTGTTTTTCCTGAGCCCGGGATATGCCCATGATCTCAACACCATCTTGCCTTGTTTTGCAGTGTATTACGGATTTGTCTTTCTGAATGAATGTGCCGGTACGGGCATTTTCATCAGTATCAACGCCAACGTCTAAAAACTGCCTCGCATCGGTCGATTCGATTTGTGACAATTTTTCAACATAGGCATGGTCTTTTGCATCAAGCTTGTAGTCTTTAAGATTTATATCCAAGGTTTTATCTCGTTTGAGCATCTGACGCACTCCTCGTAGCCGTATTCTCTGATCCATTTTAATATCTCTCTTGCATTTCTTGAACAGCACAAAACTCCATTATAGAGGACCTGGCCCCTGTCCGCTGTGATATAGTCCAGTATATGGCCTGTGTGGGTAATGACTAGTGCGGATTTTGTCCGATCCTCAATTATTTCTTTGTGGGGTCTCTCCCGAGGACATTTGGTTCCCCTGTGTAAGAGTGAATTTATTGTATCACCGATAAGTGAAATACTTTCAAGGTCGACGCCGGATTCGGGTTCATCCAGAAGAATAAGGTCCGGTTGCTGGGCCATAAGCTGAAGCAGCTCGGAACGTTTTATTTCACCACCTGAAAAATTATGGTTTACATCCCGGTCAAGAAAATCGGCAAAATTAAGCTGTTTAGCCAGTTCCTCGACATCTACTGATCGATTCACATCACATATTTCAACTATCTCACGAATCTTTAATCCGTTAATGGTCGGCGGCCTCTGAAAAGAAACGCCGATACCCATGAGAGCGCGCTCATTAATTGGCATATCGGTGATGTCTTCGCCTTTATAGGTAATCTTTCCATGGGTCACGTTATAGCCGGAAAATCCCATAATGGTCATCATCAGGCTGGTCTTGCCAGATCCATTGGGCCCGAAAAGTATGTGGGTTTTTCCTTCGGGAATTTCCATGTCAACGTTATTCAGTATTGTCTTTCCGCCGACTTCAACCTTGAGTTCTTCTATTTGCAACATAGCATCACCTCAATAGTTTTCTTTCATAAATGGCTATCCTGTCCAAGTAAAGAATCCTGGCCCATAGGACCAGGCTTTGGTTTGCCCCTGAAAGGGGCTATTTATCACAGAATCGATAAGTGTGAAGTGACTAAAGTGATCTAAAGTGCCTAAACCTGCCCGCCGGCCGGCAGGCGGGGTTCCGGAGTCGCTTTGCTCCGCTGATTTTATATATAATTGGCAGAATTCCTTAATCCCGCCAAAGATTATGCCATATGGCACAAATATAGGCGGGACTCACTTTAAACTTTAGTTCACTTCAAACTTTTGCGCCGTTTCTTCTGGCAGAGCCGGTTAACTCTGACCTGGCCCAAAGGACCAGGTTTTCAAGGTCGAAATAAAACCTAAATCCTGCAAGCGTCGAGTTTGCCGGAGATAATTTAAACTCCTTCAAGATTGTTTATGCAGGTTTTAGGTAAAATATGGTCCGAGCAGCCCATAAGCCGAATTTTGTGCCCGTTTCGAGTTGCCCCGAACCGGGTAACGATCATTCATCTGTGGATGCCGGTTACCCGACACCTCTTGCGACCTACCCGGGAGCTTGAACGGGCCATTCTCAAACGCTCCTCTATTTGGTCTTGCACCGGGTGGGGTTTACAAAGCTTCCCCGGTCACCCGGGGAACTGGTGCGCTCTTACCGCACCTTTTCACCCTTACCAGGCACCAAACCGGGAAGTTTGGTGCCGGGCGGTATACTTTCTGTTGCACTTTCCTTCACGTTGCCGCGACTCCACGTTATGGAGCACCCTGCCCTGCGGTGTTCGGACTTTCCTCTGGATTAATTTACTGATCCAGCGATCGTTTGGACTACTCCAACCATAAAGTATTTGTCGTAAAATTGATATATTTTTATTTACTTTGTGCTTTGTGTCTTAGTGCTCTAATTCGTAAATTCGATTACGTATTTTTATCAAGACAACTATCCCGTATAAGTTGAATTCTAAAAGTTTGAAGTTTGCATACATAGAATGAATAAACCAAGTTATAAATACGTGATCGTATTTATGAATACATGTACTTAGTTGCTGAATAGTTACGCGAAATTATGATTCTTTCAGGTATATAATCCTATGACAGATGGGACAGAACTTCAAAGTTTCGCAGCGATGAAGTTCATTGTACAGCTGTGGAGGAAGATTCACATTACATCCATGACATACAGCATCCTTTACCGATACTACTGCAAGTCCTCCTTGGTTCTGCCCCTTTATTATAAAGTATTTTTTAAGCAATTCGGGCTCGGCCATACTGGAAACTCCCTTCCGGTCAGTTTCAAACTCGGCAAGCTTTTTTTTGCCCTGCTCTACTTCCTGATTAATGCTCACTTTTTCATTTTTGATACTGTCGGCAAGCTGTAAATATTCATCCTTTTTCGTCGCTATGACCTTCTCTGTCTCATCCATTAGGTCCAGACATCCTATCATCTCATCTTCAATTTTGGAATTTTTGGCCTTTATGTCTTCAGTTTCCTTTAATATCGACTGATATTCTCTATTTGTCTTAACAGATCTTAGCTTTTCCTGGCTCTTTTTTTCAAGTTCAAGATTCATCTGGGCATCAGATTCATAGTCCCGATATCTTTTTTTCAACTCATTGATGATAGACTCCTGATCTTCTATGGTTCTTTCAAACTCCTTTAGGCCGTCATCGAGAGTTTCAAGCCTTTTGGATACGTCACTCAGTTTCAATTTAATGCTGTCGGTTTCTGTCTCGATCTTTTGCAGTTTTACCAGTATATTAATCTGTTCCTTCATATTATTCAGCATATTCTTTATACCAGTATTGACGATCTCGTAAAAAGTCAAAATTGCGATGGCAAAGTAAAAAGCTCCAAATTCAAGGCGCGCGAATTTCGTGTTATGAGGCGTACTAAGCGTACGCCGCAATGACAACGAAATGAAGCGCAACGCAGTCCCGCTCAAGCGGGATTTACGAAGCCATCAGTATTTGTTTTCGGGATTCACGACGTACAAATCAAAAATCCTCCATCTTTTGTATTATAATATCATAAACGGATCATTTTCAAGTCCGTATGCCTCGATTTTTACATTAATTCCGGTTTCAGACAGAACCTTTTTGAGCCGGTCCGCGAGCACTTCGACTATCAAATGTTCTGATGCAAAGTGTCCGATATCGATAAGGCCCAGGTTGGCGTCTTCTACAGCTCTGGCATCGTGATACCGCAAATCTCCGCTGATATAAACCTGGGCTCCGGATGAATAAAAGTCGTTCATCAAACTGGAACCGCTCCCAGTACATACTGCTGCTATTTTTACATGCAAATCCGGTTTTCCTGCGACTTTTACGTAATTAAGTCCCAGTTTTTCCTTGATCGACAGTGCAAAAGATACAAGGTCTGTGCTCTCATCAAGCTCTCCGACCCGCCCAATACCCTGTATGTTTTCAGCCGCCAGCAGTGGATAGACATCGTATGCCATGGTCTCATAGGGATGACTTTTCCTTACATGATCGATAACGCCTTTAAGGTCATTTTTTTGCACAACTGTTTCTATCCTGATCTCGTCGGCATGTGAAATTTCACCGATTTCACCGGTAACAGGTTTTGCCGAAGATTCCGGTCTGTAGGTGCCTTTACCATTGCTTCTGAAAGAACAGCAGGAATACGAACCGATTTCTCCGGCCTTTGTTTCAAAAAGAGAATTCAAAACCTTCTGTTCATACTCAACAGGTACATACACCACCAGCTTGTAATTTTCTATTTCTCTGGCCTTTCCCAGTACTTTTAGATTTTCAAGTCCAATCCGGCGGGCAAGAAGATCGTTAAGCCCGTCAGCAGCGTTGTCAAGATTAGTATGGGCTGAAAATATTGCCGTCTGGTGCCGAACCGCCATTTCGATTATGGAGCCCACAGGCGTGTTGAAATTGATAGATTTTAAGGGCCGAAATATCAGGGGGTGATGTGTGATTAAAAGGTCAACGTCATTTTGGCAGGCATCACTGACAACATCGTGGGCAGGGTCCAGAGCAACCCATATGGTTCGGACAGGCCAGTCCTTTTGACCAACCTGCAGGCCCACATTATCCCATTCTTCGGCAAGCCATATTGGGGCAATTGTTTCCATTGCCTTGATGATATCAGCGATTGTTGCAACCATAAAATCACTCCATGATTTTATTCAACTCTTGGCGAACTCGTAAAAAGTCTTTTGCGAACACCATTAACCAGGATTCCTCATCCCGCTTGAAGCGGGATTCATTTGCAGGCATCTCTGTTCTTTCTTTACGCTCACTTTTGCACGAGTTTTATCCGCCTTCGGCGTGGTTGACACGGTTTAAAACCGGATTACCTGAATGCGATAATGTTTCAAAGGACTAAAATGTCACTTCATGAGAAATGCGGGCTAATCAGATGCACCAACACCGTTATAAAAATTAAAATCGGGCAGTTCCTGCTTAAAAAACTCTCTCATTCTCTTGATAATATTCTTTTCCACCTGACGGACACGCTCCCTTGATATCCCGTAGCGGTCACCAATTTCCTGCAAAGTTGCAGGGGAGTCTGAAAAAATGCGCTGTTCAAATATTTCAAGCTCTCTTGAAGTCATTGTTTTTTTGAACTCGGCAATCTTATTATGGAGAAGTGCCTCAATCTCCTTTTTTGCCACCTGATCTTCTACAGATTCGACTTCAGCACTTAACAACTCGATCCTTTCCGTATCGGAATCATCCTTTACCGGGGAATCCAAAGAAACATCCCACCCATCAAGCCGCTGGTCCATATCCACGATTTCACGTTCAGATACTCCCAGTCTTTCCGAAAGAAGTTTTGGTTTTGGGTCAAAACCCTGATCAATCATTTTCTGCTTCTCCTTTTTAAGCTTGAAAAAGAGTTTTCGCTGCCCCTGGGTCGTTCCGATTTTCACGAGACGCCAGTTATCCATAATGAACTTGAGAATATAGGCCTTTATCCAGAATGAGGCATAATATGAGAACTTGACATTCTTGTATGGATCAAACTTTTTAACCGCCTGCATGAGTCCGATATTTCCTTCCTGAATCAGGTCCAGAAGATTCTGCATCCAGACTCTCTGGAATTCCAGTGCGATCTTAACCACAAGCCTCAGGTTGGCAGTCACAAGAACGTATGCAGCCTCACTGTCACCATGCTCCTGGACTCTTTTCCCAAGCTCTATTTCCTGCTCCCTGGTAATAAGTTTGTATTTGCTTATTTCCGACAGGTAGCGCTGAAGCGGGTCGAATTTAACAAGGGCGGTATCAGAAGAAGGATATTCCGTCTTTTTAACATCATTCCTATTTTTTACAGCACCAATTTTATCAGTCTTTGTTTTGCGCTGTTTTTGTTTTTTTTTGGTTTTATTCATGGCAACTGCTCAGATATCTTGCCGCAAAGGCACCAAGACACCAAGATTTTTGATTATTATTGCTATATTATTTATTGCACTTTCAGATAAGAGTGTAAAGCTGCAACATTCCAAACACATAAATCCGTCCCTACATTTTTGTGGACATCCAACAGAACATATGGTATTTATTTCTTTGTATTAATTTAGCTTTTTGAAAAACGTGTCTCACAAGCATTCAGGTGATCCGGTTTTAAAGCGGGGCACTGTTTGAGTGTATTAGAGAGCGTTAAGAAAGAACAGCAAAATAGCAAATTTTACCTGTGAGTTAAATAATATGCGCATTTAATAGGCTTTTATATACAGGATAGCACCTGTTCTTTCTTT
>SDBT01012103.1_pt1 | contig 13860 bp, 11 predicted proteins | sample 2277101 | NCBI WGS metagenome assembly SDBT01 (sample SAMN10404973, study PRJNA504765) | marine sediment metagenome | isolation source: marine sediment core GS10_PC15, 103 cmbsf | place: Arctic Ocean: Southern Knipovich Ridge | collected 2010
AATAGGTGGAGTCAACAAATAGATTTTAATATTGAAACCAAATCTATGTCTTTATTTAGTTGCTATGTCAAAAGGTTGTTAACAAAATCGATGAAATTACCCTGATTTATTGAGGGGATACGAGCAAGGGTCTTAACTATGTGATTGACAATCAAGCGGGACTCGAATCACTTGTCGAATGCACCACCCTCCCGGTTATTGATTTTGAAAAATACACCCTGCTGCTGGGTAGTTATGAATCAGATAAGGACCTGGCTTACAGGAGCCAGGCTGTAATCAGGGATTGTGAAACCATGACAGTGACTTTCAGGATCAGTTATGATTCTGAACAAAAAGATACGAGTATGCTGGTGGATTACCATGCAGTGATCCCGAAGATTCCGGATGATTATGAAATTACATTTGAAATCCAGACCTGGCAAATCAATTAGATGGGTATCCGGGAATCAAAATGGATATAAGGGAATTTCTTAAGATCGACAGTTCCAGGCTCAATGCCGATGAGAGCATCCCGGTTATCTGGCTTTTCGCAATAAAACATCCTTATTATGTCGAGCCCCGTCTGTCTGAAATCATAAGGATATTTCCTGATCGGGTGAAAAATCTACCGACGAGGATGGATCCTACTGGTTGAACAGATCAATAGCCGCTTTGGCCATGGCACGCACACCGGTTTTATAAGTCGGTGAAAAATCAGGGTAAAACTCCGGGTTATGCAAGCCAGGCAGAGGGATCTCCTGATCAAGATGGGCATTGAATTTCTCCTCACTTACCGTTCCCAGCCAGAACATGGCTATGGGCACTTTTTCATCGGTCCTCCCATACCTGGCGAAGTCCTCTCCTGCAGTTACGGGTTCCACTTCGATTACATTCTCAGATCCAAGAATGGATCTGAAGGAAGTAACAGCATCATTTGTGAGTTTCTCATCATTGACAACCGGAGGTGTTTGTCCCAAAGGAGTAACTTCCGGGTACAGGTCTTCCGGTAATCCTGCTGATTCAGCAATACCATTGCTTATTCGTTTGAGACCGGAGATGATATGTTCATATGTTTCATCATCATAATACCTGACGGTAAGCTGCATCTTTACTTCATCGGGTATGATATTATGTACCGTCCCGCCATGAATGGAACCCACCGTTACTACAGCAGGTTTCAGGGGATTTATTTCCCTGCTAGGGATGGTTTGAAAAGCCAGTACCATCCGGGAGGCCAGCACAACCGGATCTACAGCCCGATGTGGCATGGCTCCGTGTCCCCCGATACCATGTACGGTAATGTCGACAGAACTTACCCCCGCCAGGAATGGGCCAGGCCTGTATCCTATGGTGCCTGCCGGCAATTCAGCACTCACATGGTAAGCCATCGCATAATCAGGCAGGGGAAACCTGGTAAACAGTCCATCAGCGATCATGGCATCGGCCCCGCCACTCTTCTCTTCTGCCTGTTGCGCTATCATCATCAGGGTCCCCTTCCAATCTTCCTTCAATGCTGCAAGAATCTTAGCTGTCCCCAGCCACACAGTCATATGCATGTCGTGTCCACAGGCATGCATAACCTGCATCTCTGTTCCATCTGCATCAGGCATAATCACTTTACTTGCAAAGGGAAGTCCGGTTTTTTCTTCCAGGGGCAGAGCATCCAGATCAGTACGGATCATAATTACGGGTCCCTGTCCATTTTGCATTAAACCCACAAAACCATTGCCGCCAACATTGCGTGTTATTTTAAAACCAAGCTTTTCCAGTTCATCAGATAATTTTTCGGATGTCTTAAATTCCATGAAGGATAGTTCCGGATACTGATGGAAATGTTTGTAAATCATTTCGTGCTCCTCCAGATTCCCTGTGATTTTGTCATCAATCCGTTCCACTGACTGGGCATTGCTTACATCACAAATAAGGGAGGCTGCCAGTATGAAAAATATTCTTAACATGATAGTATCTTTTTACGGCTTAAATATAGTACTTAATAATTGGTGGAGTTAAGTATTTTTTTAATATTTAGACGGCGAAAAAAACATTCTAATGCACAGACTGATTATCCTTACCGGACCCTCCTGCATAGGTAAAAGTCCACTGGACAGAGCCCTCAAACGTTTTTATCCAGGCATCCGGGAGAACATGCAAAAACTGATACTATTCAATGATCGCTCTCCCAGACCAAACGAAATGGAAGGTGTCGATTATTATTTCCAGAAAAAGGAAGATATTGAGGCATTCCGGCTCGATGGGAATTATATCGTGATGGGCGTGAGAGGTGATCTGCAGGCCCTTAACCTGAAGGAACTGTCTGGCATGCTTAAAGAAAACAATGTGTTTTTCGAAGGGAATCCATACGTAGCCGAGATCCTCACTACACATCCACAGCTAAAAGAATATCCAAAGCTGAGTGTGTTTTTATCCCCTCTTTCAAAAGAGGAGATAAAGTATTTTAAACATCCCCAGAGAAATGTCAGGCTGCCGGATTTTATCACGGAGATCATGCGCAGGAAGCAGCTTCGCAGGAAGACCAGGCAAAAGGTGGAATTATCGATGGCTGACCTGGACGATATTGAGACAAGGGCCTCGAGTGCCTACCGCGAGATGAAAATGGCCTGGCAATTTGATCATATCATTCCAAACCATGATGGAGAGGACAGCGATAACTGGGAAGGATTCTATTACCCCGTCGGTGATGCCAGGAAAGCCATGCTCGCCTTTGTTACACTACTTCAGGGCGGCAAGCCCGAAGGTGTTGAAAAATGGGAAAAGGGAATTCTTAAATAATGCTTTTCAAACCGAAGGTAATTTCCAGGGTCCACGATATTTCGCCTTCACCATTTCATTGGCTTTGTCATCATTGGTGAATTTACCCTTCTCTCCATCCCAGTATAACTTACTCCCGGTTTTATAGGCAATGTTACCCAGGTGTGCAAACCTGGCAATATGGGCGCCAATTTCAATATCTGCCTTCGGCTTTTCCCTTGTTTTAATGCATTCAAGGAAATTCTGAACGTGGAGGTCTAGTCCACTACCCCCAACCCGGGTTGTCAATGGTACGCCCTCCATACGAAGTTCATCTTTTGTACTGTCAGGAATCACCTCCCAGCCCTGGCGATCCACGACAAGGGTCCCGTTTTCTCCAATGTAGGCAACCCCGTGATCCCGGCCGTATGATCCACCAGATATTCCTACGGCAGATTCCCATACCAGTCCGAAATCATCGAATTCATATATGGCGTACTGGGTATCCGGTGTCTCCTTGGCATCGTCCGGGTAAGCATACTTTCCTCCGGATGACATCACGGAATTCGGCACATATTCATTCATTCCGTACAGGGCATAGTCCAGCAAATGAACCCCCCAATCTGTCATGAGTCCCCCGGCATAATCCCAGAACCACCTGAAAGAAAAGTGGAAACGGTGCTTGTTAAACTCCCGTTTGGGTGCCGGTCCCAGCCAGAAATCATAATCCACTCCGTCAGGTGCGGGCCCATCCGGGACAACAGGCAGGTTTACTCCCATCCATCCCTGGTAGGCCCATACCTTAACCGTTCTGATCTTGCCCAGTTTTCCCGTACGGACAAAATCAACTGCATTCTGCCAGTGAGGATCGCTGCGTTGCCACTGGCCCACCTGAACAACCCTGTCATATTTGTGGGCTGCCTTGACCATGATATTACATTCCTGTATTGTATTGGCAATGGGTTTCTCGACATATACATCCTTTCCTGCCTGGCAGGCTTCCACCATGGGCAAACAATGCCAGTGGTCCGGTGTACCAATGATCACGACATCAATATCCTTGCGTTCTATTAATTTCCTGTAATCTCCATACAGGTCCGGCTTCTTTCCCTGCAGTTCGGTTGTTTCGGTGGCCCTTTTTTCAAGCACATTCCGGTCTACATCACACAGGGCAGCACATTCAACCCCTTCCTGCTTCAGGAATGTCCTTAGATCGGACATGCCCATACCATTTACACCGATTACGCCAACGGTCACTTTGTCGTTGGCCCCGATTATTCTGGAGGCAGCATGTGCAGTACCCGGTATTATGGGAAGGATAGTGGCTCCGGCCGTTATTAAACTTGATTTCTTAATGAATTTTCTTCTTTTCATGGGACTTATGATTGGTTTGATTTAAAAATACTAAAATTCTGCATCATTCTGATTTGACTTTCCTGGCTAATCTGTAAAACAAGGAGGGAATGAACCTGCGGATATGTACCATCATCAATTCCTTTCCTCCGATGAGGATTTCAGGCTTTCGTTTATAGATGGCATCCAGGTATTTTTTAGCACAAAGATCTGCGGGGATCCCGGTGGCCTGTCCCGGATCCATCTTCCCATGCGGTGTCCCGTCCCCGGTAAGGGCGTTCAGTGAAATATTGGTCTGCACCCTTCCGGGCATGGCGATGGTCACAGAGATATTCCTATCGGCAAGCTCAATGCCAAGGGTCTCAAAAAATCCCTGGGTGGCATGTTTTGAGGCAGCGTATGCAGAACGCAACGGAAAACCGAATTTCCCTGTGATACTGCTTGTGGCTGCAATATAACCACTCCCCTGTTCCATCATATGAGGCAGGACAGCCTTCGTCAGTATAACGGCTCCAAAAAAATTGATATTCATGATCTTATAATCCACCTCCAGCGGGGTCTCCCAGGTCAGGGAGCGCTGGCTGATACCCCCGTTATTGATCAGGACATCCACCCTGCCGAAATGCTCCATAGCCAGCAATACAGCCTTTTCAATGGACTCCGCGAGAGACAGGTCAAGGGGCAGGTTCAAAACGCTGGCACCGGATGACTCACAGGTGGCCACCACCTTTGACAATCCGGGCTGGTCAATATCGCTGAGGATCAATTTCCCCCCGTATTCAACAGATTTATAAGCCAGTGCTTCACCAATACCCGAAGCTGCACCTGTGATCCAGATGATTTTATCTTTGAATTTCATACAGGAGGATTTTCTGCAAACCTAAAAGTATGAATTAATTTTCGTGAATCACTAAACTTTGTATTTTTAAGCGCTTAATTCCGGTGGATGAAAATTGATATATTGCAGCTGGTAAAAGGTGCCCGGGAGGCCCGGGGACTCACCATTGTGATCGATGTTTTCAGGGCATTTTCCTCGGCCTGTTATGTGGCGGGGAACGGCGCCCTGCAGATCATCTCCACAGGCGGGGTTGAAACCGCTTTCAGGCTGAAAGCCGAACACCCGGAATATCTGTTAATGGGAGAAAGGAATGAAAGAATGGTCGAGGGATTCGATTTTGGCAATTCACCCTTCCAGGTTGAAGGTATTGATTTTACGGGGAGAACTGTGGTCCAGACCACCAGTGCCGGGACACAGGGACTGGTAAATGCGGTGCATGCGGACGAGATCCTGACCGGTAGTTTTGTCAATGCTGATGCCATAGTAAACCATATCAGAAGCCAGTCCCCCGCCCAGGTTTCCTTGGTCTGTATGGGATATGCAGCCCGTCATCCCATAGAAGAAGATACCCTTTGTGCCGAATACATACGAATGAAATTGCTGGGTGAGACTCCTGATTACGGTGAGATGACAGAAACCATCAGGCGGACCAGTGGAAAAAGATTCTTTGTGGCCGGTCACCAGGATTATGCCCCGTCAACAGATTTCTATCTTTGCCTTGACCTGAACCGGTTCGATTTCATGCTGAAGGCAGAAAAGATCGCTACCGATATGGTATCACTTAAACCAGTAAAAAATGAAGATTAAAGAAAGGATACAAAATTATTTCCGGACCAAATCGCCTTTCCGGATCACCACTGACCTGCTTTTCTACCTGTTGATCCTTTCCCTCTTGATACCAATTTCCAGGAAATTCGTAGCCACGGGGATGAATAAACTGACCATGCACAGGCCCGCTATCATCAGAGAAGATAGCCAGATATCACTGGTTGATGGCGATTATGAGTGGACCTTAATGGATATTAATGGGACAGCTGTATCCTTCAGGGAATTTAAGGATGAAGTGGTTTTCCTCAGTATCTGGGCCACCTGGTGTCCCCCCTGCCGGGCAGAAATGCCCAACATCCAGAACCTTTTTGAACAATATGGTGACCGGGTCAGTTTCGTGCTGGCAAGCCAGGAGTCCCCTGAAACCATACTCCGCTTCATGGAGGATCATGGGTACACCATGCCCTTTTACAGGCTGGTGCAGAATCCTCCTTCCAGGCTCAGCACCTCTTCCATTCCAACCACCTTCCTGATCACACCGGAAGGAAAGATCCAGGTAAGAAAAACAGGAGCTGCCAGGTGGGATGGAAAGTTCTTTACTGCCTACTTGGACCAAATGCTAACCCATTAACATTTGAAATAACTTGATCCATAACTAGTATCGTTCCGAATCAAAAATCATCGGAAGCATTCCCTAAAATCTTAAAATTGTAGGTGAGTGTAAAAATTGGGTTTCCAAATATTGACATTTTATACCCATTCACCGCACCTTCTTCAAACTTGAAAAAGATTGAATATGGATTTCGTCTACCCAGCACGTTATAAATTGCTAGCGTAATTGAAGAGTGGTTTAGTTTGCGTACTTTCAGGTTACCATTTAAAGTTGCTGCCAGATCAAGTCTGATATAATCCGGTATCCGAAACTCATTCCTCTTTGAATAAAAAACTCTGTTATCGTCGGAGAAGTTAAAATAACCCACAGGATAAGTAATGGGCCTGCCTGTATTATACACAAAATTTGTTGTTACATTAAACCTCCTCGATAGCTTTGAGTTCACAACCAGCTTCAGGTCATGTGGTTTGTCATAAGTAGCTGGAAAATAGTTACCATCATTTATTTTTTCTTCAGTGAATTCTCCATCGACCTTGTGGAATATCCTTGAATATGTATAACTGATCCAGCCTGTAACACTCCCACCTGTTTTCTTTGCCATTAGTTCGATTCCATAAGCCTTTCCTGTCCCATTTAAAACAACTGTTTCAAGATGCTCATTCATTAGCAGCTGTGCTCCCCCTTTGTAATCAATGATATTGTCCAGTTTCTTATAATACCCCTCTACAGATGTTTCTATTGTATTTCGCTTAAAGTTCCTATATATGCCAAGCGAAAACTGGTCGCTCCTTTGAGGTTTGATATAGTTGTCACATAATTTCCAAATATCAGTAGGAGAAATTGCTGTAGTATTGGAGATCATATAGATATACTGATACATTCTTTGAACGCCTGCTTTTAATGAAAAATCATTCCCAATCAGAAAGCGTGAGGAAACTCGAAATTCCAGGTTCGGATATGAGGCCTTTATTTGCCTTTGGGAATAATGCACGGTATCCAATATACTTCCCGGCGATAGTGGTGTGTTTTCGGCGTATCTGAATTCATTACCCGGCCCAAATGATGTATACATATTATACCTCAAACCACCTGAAATTGTGATTGAGGGTGAAACTGCATATTCATCACTTAGGTACAAAGAGCTTTCCAGTGCCCTCTCCTCTTCAAGCTTTTTGGGTTTGATGAATGAAGAATCATTTAAAGGAAGTTGCTCTCCCGGGGCAAGGCTGTAATGCGTAATATTTAATCCAAAATTAACTTTGTGTCTTTCTGAGGGTAGATAATTAAAATCAGCCTTGGCAAGGCGCTGATTCATAAAATAATACATCGCATTCATAGCAAATGGATCCTGCACCTCACTAATCTGATAATGATAATTGCTTACAATGGCAGAAAAATCTGCAGAAAAATTTGGTTTAAAAAAATGATGCCATTGAAGAGTGGCGGCAAAATTGCTGTAATTAAAAGTACTTTGCTTATATAAGTCAAATTTGTCATCGCTGTAATATGCTGATAATGAAATCTTATTTTTCATGTTAATTGCAATATTGGTCATTCCCTGGATATCATAGAAACTGGCACTGCTTCTTTGCAGCTGAATATCAGATAGCTGTTTAAGTATCCAATCAGAATAGGTTGCCCTGGCGCTTAGAATATACGATATTCTTTTTTTTACCGGGCCCTCAATCATTACTCTTCCGGTAACTGGACTGATCCCCCCGCTGACCTTGAATCTTTCTTTGTTTCCTTCCTTTAGTTTTATATCCATTACTGATGAGATTCTTCCTCCATAAGCTGCCGGAATTCCACTTTTATACAATGTAATATCTCCAATAATGTCCGAGTTAAAGGTGGAAAAGAACCCAAAAAAGTGAGATGGATTTAGGATGGGTGCATCATTAAGCAACATAAGATTTTGATCGGTACTTCCTCCACGGACATTATATCCTGCTGCCGCTTCCCCAACAGACTGAACACCTGGCAAAAGCAATGAACTCTTTATTACATCTACCTCTCCAATTCCCATAGGTATCTGCTTTAGCATTTTTATACTGATTTTTTCCGTTCCCATCCTCAAATTCTGAACCTTGTTTTCCTTATCGGCTGTAACGGTTACCTCTTCCAACTGGCTTATTTTCTCAAACATTTTTATATTAAACTCACCCTCGGAATAGATAATTAAATTCCGTCTTGTGGTTCTCATGCCTACTAGTCTATATTCTACAATATGCTGCCCCCTAGGCAAATTCAGGGTATAGAAACCATTAATATCTGATGCAGCACCAATATTGTTTTTTTTCACATATACAATGGCTCCAACAACCGGCATACCTGTACCGGCATCCACAATGGTGCCGGATAAAACAACCCTGTCTTTCCTGCCCGTCTCTGATGGATTCCCTATCTTAAAAACCTTGAATTCATCACTTATATACTTTACTTCCTCAGCAGTGTTTACAGGCAAAGCGTAAACAACCGAGTCAATACTAGCCGTATTATCAGCCATATACCGTTCGTATTCTTCCTTGAAATCTGTTTTAATGGTATACTCCTTGGAGAGGACTATTTTAGTATTATCGATGACAATAAAAGAAATGCCGCTGTTTGCCAATGCCTTATCCAATATTTGTCCAATATCTTCATTATCCGAATCAACAGTGATATAAAGGCTATCAACCCAATCATCTGCATAGTAGATTTTACACGATAGCGACTTCTCAATACTATCGACAAATTCCTTAAACAATACATTTTGTAAATGTATCGTCAGCTTTTCAGTCTGTGCTCCCAATGGAGAACCACATACAACCAACAAGTAAAAAAGCAGAACTTTTTTCATAAGATCCACATTATGGCAGCTACAGACTGTTATAATACTTTAATATATTCTCTATCTGGTCTTTTCTAGCACTTCTGACAGGGATCTTCGAATCTCTAATATATCTCTTTACCTCAACGCTTTTGTCAGAGAGAGCCTTTAAAAGACTTCTCTTTCCCTTGATTCTATAATAATTACCCCCATTTACAACATACCGTTCAGTTTGATATTGATATGTATACCTGCCTTCATTAATCACGCTACTAGAAGTATGCTTTATGATAAATTGACAACCCCTCTCATACACAATTTCATAGAAACCGTTTGTTAACTTTCCCTGTAGATCGTCTGGGAATTCCAGATATTTGAATCTTAAATGATCGGATGGCAATTGAAGACTGAATTCATCAATTATATATTTATTTATTACAATTGGACATATTGATATATTTATCAAGTTATTTGGGTCATAATAAATGACTAAATCTTTATAGGTATCATACAAGAGCAAGATATTTTCATATTTCTTCTCCTTAATAATTATTGAGGCTGTAGGAAGCGGACTTTCCGGTATTAAAGGACTAGAAACTTGTGGGTAGAAATAGTATTTATATTCTCTACCGTTAAGAATTTCATCTGATTGACTCATCACATTTTGATACAAATCTTCTATATAACGATTCTGTCTCTCAGTCGTTGAATCAAGGGAAAATAGACTCTCATCCGGTGAAAAACTTAATACTCCCTTTTCTGATTGCTGAGCAAAATGAGGTATAGATAATAGCATTAATAGCAGTAAGAATGAAATCTTCATTTTTAATATCATCCCGTTGGTGTTTGAAAAATATTAAATAGCATTCTTTGAAATAATTGCAATATCTTGTGCAAAGACCCTATAAGTCGCTCGTATGATGCCTATTTACAACCAGTTGCTTACTTATTGCCCCCGTTTTTCCATCCGTCGAAATTCCTTCGACAAATATGGTATAGTCCCCTGCTTCATCAGATGTATAGAATTCAATACTAACGACTCCATCATTTTGGGTTCGTAAATCAGGGTTCCAGTACAGAGTATTTCTGAAATCAGGTAAAGGACTATTTATTAATGAATCAATATCATAATCCGGACTATTGAATCCAGCTCCCCTGTAAAAAGTATGATAAGCCTGCCTGAAAATTGCATGATCAAAATCCAGTACCTCCAGATTACCCTTTTTCGTAACAAAATGTATAATGCCGTCAAAAACATGGTCATCAATAAAATATCTTCGGTTTATTACCTCAATACGTTCCATATCGGTTGAATTCATACCTAATATTTGATCAAAATCATTAAAAGGAATTCCGTCAACAATGACGAATGGGGCGTTGTCAAATGCCTTACTTTCAATATCACTTACTACCCTTATGAATGATCTCCCATCCAATGTTCGAGTACGAACATAGGGAATGATTTCCTTAATCACTTCTCTTACAGTAGTTAGCTTGATAAAATCAGATATTTCTACTTTATACTCTGGATCACCATAGAAACTATACAGGTCACTTCTGGCTGCTTCAAAATGGCTTGGCTGCCGGTAAGGTTTGTATAAATTCTCAATCTGCATGCTTATTATACTTTTGTTCAATTCTTCCAGCTTGTTGGTGTCCAGACAGAACGATCCCGGAAAAAAGTGATCGAAGGAATTACTGAAGTCAGACTTCAGTTCAACATAATATTCATTTAATAAAGTATCTATGGGTTGAATTACAATCTCCTGAAGTCCAGATTCATTTATAACAAAATGAAAATCACCGGAATCAGTTGTTTCGAAAACTTGACATTTCGCTATTCCTCCAACTAAAGAACATACCACTTTTGTATTTCCAACAGGTTCATCAGATAAGCTGTTTTTCAGAGTTCCACTTAGAATCATTCCATCCAGCTCGGGCAGATGCTGAAGGCGTATTTTATTGGTATACCTTAATTTATTAATATCAAAAGCATCATCGGGATAAAACAAAAGGCAGTCATTAATATCGGTACCTTCACATGACCCAACGCCGGTTCTCAACGAAGCTCTAAACTTATACCTGTTATCTATGTTCATCCTGTTTTCATTAACTGTGCATGATTTGGCAATCGACACAGAAAGATCCGTATCAATTGGGTCTCCTTCCTTATCTCTTGCGATGATTTCCACCTTTACCTTCTCTCTCGATCCATATTTTTGCTTATCAAGTTTGACATCCAGGAACATACCATTTTCGAATTCGTTATATATCCATCTATTGCTAAGCTGCTCCCAATGATCGTTGGTTAATATAATTTGAGAGATTCCTTTTGGTAACTCATCCCTGTTAATGACTATTTCAATTTCTCTATTTAAGTTGATCTCTTTTATGAATTTCACCAGACCGTTTGACATGATAAGGATGAAATAACTGTTTTTATAAGGATGAAAACCTGAGCCCTTATTGATTTTAACTCTAACTGGTGAATGCTGATCCGAATGATCAAGGGATAATACAATGCCTGAGCGTTCAACCCTCCCCAGTGGAAAGCTCTTTTCTTCAGAGTTGCCAATGGTGTATATAAGGCTATAACTTTCCCTGTAGTCTGGTTTGAAGAAAAATGTACCAAACCTCGTGTTTTCATTCTGGACCAAACAGATGGTATCCTTTTTTTCATTCACAATGGCGGCATCAATACCATGCAGCTTTCCTGACTTGTCAATTGCCCTGAAACCTATCTTTGATTCAATACCTGATACCAATGCTCCTCCTTCCGGATAAAATAGAACAGTATCGATAACCTGTTTTTTTGAAGGAAGCATTATCTTTTTAGATCCGTGAAAAGGATTGATTATTGAAATAGGTTTGAATGAGAAGTATTTTTCAGAATAGTTCTTCATCCAGTTGGTATAAGCACGTATTAAATAATTGCCGCTGGAAAGTGTGTCGGACAGACTGAAACTGGATGATTCAGAATCACGATCCGCCTTAAGTTTGATCTGTATTACTGGATAGCCGGTACTGTTGAGTAACTCGATATAAACAACCTTACTAACATTCTCGGGTTTATTGCTGAGGGCACTTAGTTTGTTTATTTTAAACCAAACCTGTTCTCCAACAATATATAAATCCCGGTCGGTTTGCAGATAAAGTTCTTCTTTGAAGTTATGTGAGTTATATTCTGAGATATTCTTAATTACATTTTGAGTAAATCCGGAAAGCCACCATAAAGAACATAAAAAGACCAAAAACACTTGCTTTCGAATTAGTGAAACGAAACAGATTGTGCAATTGGCTTTCATTAAATATATCAATTTAGTAAATGTCAATCCAAAAATCGGGTTTGTTCGGATCTCCGGTCAGGCTGCAATCAGAACATTCTTTTGTGGCAAATACAAATTTAGTGATTACACCGCTACCTGGAACTATCTCATCAGTAGGACGAATAAAAGCATAACCCAGTCTGATAAACCTATTATAAACCTCATCATATATTTCAGGAGGTACTGGATATGGGAGATTGGGACCATACAAATCATAGGGACTATACTCAACGCTTTCACATGGATATTTATAAAATGGAATATCCATATCAACCAGTTGACCACGAGTAATGTACTTCCTCATTTTTGTTACGGCCGAAACCTGGAAATAACCCAAGACTTTTTCATCCTCTCTGTTTATGCAGTGAATATTTCCAATGATTGAGAAAGGTTGTTTTTCAAAGATATCACCTCCACTTTCAGATACCTGTTTAAGGTTATTCCAGAACTCATATTCGCTTTCAGAAAGGGAATATTGTTTAACATGGATACTATATTGCCTCTGCAACCTGTCTGATTTTCCTGAAGCAATAAAATTCAGAGCCTGTCTGCTTACCTGGCTTATTTTTTGCAACTCAGTCGAATGTATTAATACATCCTTTGACTGCCCGAATTTCCAGCATATGTGATTCTCGACATTGGGAATTAGTTCAACCTTACCACCACCAATGTATTTGTAATTTACAGGATAAGGAATTCGAAATATCCAAACTTCGTCAAATTCCCATCTAAAGTATTTGCACTCTTCATTTTTGTTGCCTGCATCCAAATATATTCGAATACCTTCTTCTTCTTCAGTCCCATTATTAATTAGTTCCTTGTCATAGACAAAGTATATGCTGTCTATTCCGGGAACCCCCATCATTGAACAAGGGTCTGATTCATACTCCAAACCATCGTCTGTTTTGATAAGTAAAGTATAAATTCCCCCGACCCTCCCTAAAAAATTTGCTGAATCTGATCTGTAAATGCCTGGATCCTCCTCCTGAAAAACAGCGATAATACCATTTTCGTCTTGTACACTTACTTCAGCATTGGAAACCGCAACAGGCAGGATCTCCTCATTCTGAAAGGTCCTGGATAACTTAATTGTATATGGAACAGGTTGATCAGTGATCAAGCCATCCACAACCAATAGAGATTCGTATTCTTCCAGATTCAGAAAATAAGGATCAATACAAGTAGTGAGTGCCAATAGCACTATGCAAAAGATCAGGAATAACTTTTTCATATACTGTTGGAACTTTATGCAAGCTTTTCATTCCAATCTTAAGTAAAGTTAAAACAATACCAGAATTTACTACCAGTTTTTCTTGAGATTAAAGGATGATTTGAAAAAGCAGTTGCTGGTACTTTTAAGTTATCTGGCTAGATACCTTCAGGCCGCTTTCCGGTATCTCCAGGTGGCAAGGGAAAGCATGATTAT
>SDBT01012104.1_pt1 | contig 13859 bp, 9 predicted proteins | sample 2277101 | NCBI WGS metagenome assembly SDBT01 (sample SAMN10404973, study PRJNA504765) | marine sediment metagenome | isolation source: marine sediment core GS10_PC15, 103 cmbsf | place: Arctic Ocean: Southern Knipovich Ridge | collected 2010
CAGCCTGCGCTCGGCCCATTCCGACCGCAAGCTGATCGGCGCCACCAGGCTGGAATACGAGCGCATATCCGTCACGGCCTGGAACCCGAAGGAAGAGGCGGTCGTGCGCTTCCTGCAGATTGTGACGGACAAGGCCCGCACCCCCGTCTTTCTCCATTGCCGGCACGGCGCGGACCGTACCGGCGCCTTTTGCGCCGCCTATCGCATCTGTATCCAGGGCTGGAGCAAAAAGGATGCCATCGAAGAGATGAAAAAGGGAGGCTACGGCTTCCACCCGATTTGGCGAAATCTGCCGGGCTTTATCCAGAAGATGGACCCCGCCACGCTCAGGAAAAAGGCCGGGATTGAATAAGCAAGATCACTGGCGTCCGGAACGGATCTGCGCTGGCGTAATCAAGATGGGGTCGGGACCTGCCAAACGGCTGTTCTCGTACAATCCCCGCGGGATTGGCCGGGAAGCGGCGTAAGCGGCGGATAAACTCCGGAACGCTTTATTCAGTCCAAAATCTGTTCTGGACACCACTGGTGGAAATAATTTTTGTTGAATGGCTCTTGCCAGGGGAGGGAATCGGGCTATATTAAAGTAAGTAATCACTAACTTACCACGGCGCCCGGTGGCCGTGCTCCGGGCAAAGTGGAGCGCCGGACCGTCCCGGCGATACAGGCAAGTGAAGGTGAGACGCTGAGGATGAATAATTGCCTGAGATACATGGCGCGCGCGAAACGGAAAAAGCGCGGCGGCGGCTGGCGGCGGATTCTGGCGGCAGCGCCGCTGTTGTTGACGGCCGGCTGTGTGGGCCCGGATGGGTTTTATGGGGAAATCCGCGAGGCCCGGACCCGCGCCTATGAGGAATGGCGGCTGGCCCGCGCGCGGGAAAAGCAGTCGGAAGTGAAACTGACGGGAAAGTTGAGTCTGCGTGACGCCGTGAGACTGTCGTTGCTGCATAACAAGACCTTGCAGGCGACGCTCCAGGGAAAAGAGATTGCCGCGGCCCGAAAGAAAGGGTCGCGGGCGGGTCTGCTGCCGACGGTGTCGGCCACGGGCGCTTACACGCGGCTGGATGAAAGCAGCATCGCGTTTCCGTTCCGCAACACTTACTCGGTTGATTTGCAGGTGAAGCAGCCGATTTACCGGGGCGGAGCAACGCTCAGCGAGATTCGTGCCGCCCGCTTGTCCGCGCATATCGCCGACGAAACGATCCGCGGCCAGGTGCAGCAGACGATTTATGACGTGGGTTTAGCCTACTTTGACGTGCTTCTGGCGCAACAGTTGTATGCGGCCAATCAGGAGGCGGTCACCTCGGCCCAGGCACATCTTGATGAGGTCAAGCACAAGCGCGCCCAAGAGATGGCTTCACTGTTCGATCTGCTCCGGGCCCAGGTTGATGTGTCGAATTTTACGGCGGAAATGATTCAGCAGCGGAACCGGATTCACACGGCGAAGACCCGGCTGCTCAAGGCCATGGGGGTTCTGCAGGAAAGTGACGTTACCCTTGCCGATAAGCTCGAGTATATTCCCGCAAAGCCGGCTTTCGAGGAAGCGGCGCGAATTGCCTTCGAGAATCGGGCCGACCTTTTTCAAGCCGAACTCGGCGTACGTCTCCAGGAAGAATCACTCAAGCTCGCGGCCAGTAGTTTCCGGCCGCAGCTCGGCGCCTTTTTTACGCAGGGCGTGGCGCGGCCCGACCCCCACGACGGCACGGATGATGACTGGGGTGAGGCCTGGCGGGCGGGAGCGACAGTGGAATGGCTTATCTTTGACGGCCTGGGCCGTGAAGGCCGGCTCGATGAAGAGAAAGCAACGTTGAAGAAAAAGCACATCGAACTACTGGATGCCCAAGAACGGACGCTGCTGATGATTCGCCAGGCGATTCTGAGCCTCGCAGATGCCGAGGAATTCGTCGCGTCACAGAAACTGAATGTGACCCGGGCCCGCGAAGGTCTGCGCCTGGCTGAGGCGGGCTACCGGGAAGAGGTGAATTCCCGGATAGACGTTGCTGACGCCCGGTCGGCGCTGACGCAGGCGCTGGGCCTTTACTATCAGGCTCTCTACAATCATACCGTTGCCCGCCTTGCCCTTAACCACGGCATCGGAACTTTGGGGCCGAAGGCCGGGGAAAACGCCGCCTGGCAGGAACGCTTCGGCCGGCCGGCCAGGCTTGATGTTTTTGTCCCCGCAGGCCGGGGGCGGGCCGGCCCTCCTCGCGATACTGAATCGAAAGCTCTTTACCCAGAACAAGAAGGAAAACAGAAATGAAATTTCTGAAATGGCTTGGGGCATTGGCGGTGGTGGGCATTGCCGGTTATTTGGCTTATGTCTTCATCAACCCGGGAACCAGCACCGGCGGCCCGGGACAGGCTGAAGGAGAAGCGATAATTCCCGTCCGGGTGGTGAAGATTGGTCTTGGCGACATAAGCCGGGACGTGAAATTGACCGGCGAAGTGCGGGCATTTTCCAGCGTGAGAATTTTCTCGAAGATTCCCGGCCGGATCGAGAAGCTGCCGGTGGACGAGGGAGACCCGGTGACCAAGGGCCAGGTGCTGGCCGTGATTGACCACGAAGCGCTTAAAGCTCGAGTCAAGCAGGCTGAAGCAGGTTTGGCGATGGCCAAAGCCCAGGCGGCCTCTGTCGCGGTCAATTTGAAGAATCTCAAGACCGAACGCAAACGCATGCGCGGGCTTTACAAGGAAAAGGTCATCGCCCGGCAACGTCTGGATGCCATTGAAACGCAATACGATTCCACTGCGGCTCAGTTTGAAGCAATGCAATCGCAGGTCGAACAGGCGCAAGCCGCCCTCGAGGCGGCCCAAATCCAGCTTGGTGAAGCGACGGTGAAAGCCACGATCAACGGCGTGGTCAGCAAGAAGTATGTGGACCAAGGCGGCACGGCCAGTCTGGCGGGGCCGCTTTTCGAACTCGTCCAACTCGACCCGCTAAAAGTTGTGGGTGGAATCAGCGAACGTCATCTGGCAGACCTGGCACCCGGTAGAACCCTGGTTCGGGTGAGTACCGATGCCTATCCGGGCGAGAGCTTCACGGGGGAACTCCACCGGGTGGGCGTCACCGTTGATTCCCGGACCCGCACAGTCGAGGTGGAAGTGCACGTCGCCAATCGCAGCCGCCGGCTGAAGCCGGGCATGTTTGCCCGGCTGACATTGACTCTCGAGCGGAAAAGGAAGGTGCCGATTATTCTGCGGGCGGCTCTCCTGCGCGAGGGCGCAGCGACCTACGTGTTCGTGGCCAACAAGGGCAAGGCCCGGCGCCGGGCGATCACCCTCGGGTTATCGCAACAGGACCGGTACGAGGTCAAGCGGGGACTGAGCCCCGGCGATCTGGTGATTGTCACCGGTCAGCGCCAGGTGAAAGACGGCGCCGAAGTAACCATTATCGAATAAGAGCAGCCATGAGACTTCCTGAATTTTCGGTCAGACGGCCGGTAACCACGCTGATGACGTTCCTGGTCGTCATCATCATTGGCGGTGTCTGCCTCTGGCTGCTCCCCATTGACATGCTGCCGAAAATGGACATTCCGGTAATCACCGTGATTACCACGTATGAAGGCGCGGCGCCGGAGGATGTGGAGGCGAAAGTCACCGACACGCTCGAGCAGTTTCTCAGCACGATCCCGGACCTTAAACATATCACCTCGAAGTCCAAAGAAGGGATCTCCGTGATCGCCTTGGGCTTCGAGTGGGACACGGAACTTGACACCCGGGCCAACGAGGTGCGCGACGCGGTAGGGATGGCCAAAATCCACCTGCCTGATGAAGTTGACGAGCCGCGCGTGCTCAAACTGAACATCGCGAACTTCCCCATCTTGATGTACGGGGTCACGGCGGAAGAAAGCTTCCCGGATTTAAAAGAGATCCTGGAAGATGAGGTCGCTAATCCGCTGAAGCGGCTGCCGGGGGTGGGCGCGGCGAGCGTGCGGGTGATACTGCAACGCCAGGTGAACGTGTATCTTGACCGCGAACGCCTGGCCGCCTATCAGCTCACGCCGCAGGACGTGGTCTATGCCATTGCCCGGGAAAACCAGGACACCCCGGCGGGCAACCTCAAGATGGGACTGACGGACTATATCATCCGGGTCCCGGGTGAGTTTGGTACTGTCGAGCCGATGCGGCAGATCGTCCTGGCCCGCCGCGGCGCGTCGGTGGTCCGGCTGGGCGATGTGGGCAGCGTCGAATACGGCTACGCGGAAAAGAACATGCACGTGACCATGAATGGCAATCCGCGGGCCGGAATCCTCATGATCCAGAAGGAATCCGGGGCCAATACGGTGGCGGTGGCCCGCAGCGTCCACAAGCGGTTGCGAGAATTGCAGAAAAAACTACCGGCCGACATTAAGCTGATCAGCCTGATTGATTATTCCGAATATATCGAGTGGATGATCCGCGACTTGTCCCAGACGCTTTTGATTGGAGGCTGCTTGGCCATGCTGGTAGTGCTGGTTTTCCTGGGCCGCTGGCGGGCCTCACTGATTATCGGGCTGACCATCCCTTTTTCCCTGATTGCGGTAATCATTGTGGTCTTCTTCCTTGGTTACACCATCAACATGATGACCCTTTTCGGGATGATCATCGCCATCGGCATGGTGGTGGACAACGCGATTGTCATTTTGGAAAACATCATCCGCCATCGTGAACTGGGAGAACGTCCCACGGAAGGAGCGATCTACGGCGCGTCGGAAGTGGCCATGGCGATTACGGCCTCGACCCTGACCACGGTGTGCGTTTTCTTTCCCATTCTCTTTGTCAGAGGCATCACCAAGATTCTTTTCGCTGAGTTCGCAGTCGTCGTAATTGTGGTGATGTGCTGTTCACTGTTTTCGGCCGTCACACTCACGCCGATGCTCTCAGCCACCTTGATCCGCCGGGCTAAGTTTGACCGGAAAAAATCCGGCTGGCTGTCGCTCTTTGGCACAAGCATTCTTCCCTTCGTCGAGAAGCAGTATGGCCGAGTGCTCGACTGGGCCTTGAAACACCGCTTTCGCGTGGTGGTGCTGGCCCTGATGTTCTTTGGCAGCGCTATTGTGCTGACGCCCTTTCTGGGCACGGAATTTATGCCCGAAGAAGACCAGGCGATGATAATGAGCACGGTCCAGATGCCGGTCGGCACCCGGGTGGAAGAGACCGCCCGGACAATGGTGGAATTAGCTAAACTCGTTGAAAAAGAAATACCAGTGGATGAACGGCTGGGCGTGTTCACCCGCTGCGGCACCACCCCGGAAGCCATGGCCAGCGCCTTTGGTGACGAAGGCGCCCACGTCGGCCTCTTCACCGTCCAGCTGGTTCCCCGGCAGCAGCGCTCCCGAAATGTCAAGCAAATCACCGCCGCGCTCCGCCGCCGAATTGACGCCAGCCAGTCGTTGTTGGGATTCGAAAAGTATAAGCTGGTGGGCGGCGATCCCATGTCCGGCCTGATTATGGGCGGCGACCAGGCTCTGGTTATAGACATCGTGGGCAATGATCTCGAAGCCACTGACCGCCTGGCCGCCCAGATCAAGACGATTGCGGAAAATACCCCTGGCGCGGTTGACATCGCGGTCTCGCGGGTGAAGGGCAAACCGGAAATCTGGGTGAAGGTCAAGCGCGACCGGGCGGCGGCGCTGGGCTTAAACGTCAGCGACATCGGAACGGCGGTGAGGAGTTCATTTTACGGGCGGACGGCCAGCAAGTACCGCGTCCACGGTGACGAGTACGATATCTTCGTGAAATTGCGCGAGGCCGACCGTCAGGACATCCGCGCGGTGCTGGCCACGCCCGTGCGGCTTCCCGACGGGCGCTTGGTGCGCGTGGGCGATGTGGCTGACCTGGCCGAGAAACGTGGCCCGCTCGAAATCGAGCGCAAAGACCAGGGCCGGATCGTCAAGGTTACCGGCGGCATGGAAGGCCGTTCGCTCGGGGACCTGGCGGCCGACATCGAGGCCAAAATTAAGCAACTGGAGATTCCCCCCGGCATCGAGGTGACGATGGCGGGGCAGGTGGAAGAGCTGCGCGAGTCGTTTTTATGGCTTACTCTGGCCCTGTGTGTCGGCATCGTCCTGGTCTATATGGTCATGGCTTCCCTCTTCGAGTCACTGCTGCATCCGTTCGTGGTGATGTTCTCGGTGCCGTTCGCTTTTACGGGCGCCATCTGGGCTTTGTTTCTTGGCGGGCATCATATCAGCGTGGTCGTCTTTCTGGGTTTGCTCATGCTGGTTGGCATCGTGGTCAACAACGCCATTGTGCTGGTGGATTACATCAATATCCTCCGCGCCCGCGGGTTAGAGCTTGCCGACGCCGTGCGCGATGCCGGCATGACCAGGCTGCGCCCGGTACTGATGACCGCGCTGACCACAATCGTGGCCCTGCTGCCCATGGCCTTCGGTAAAGGCCAGGGCGCGGAAAGCTGGAATCCCCTGGGACTGACCATGCTGGGCGGGCTGCTGGTCGCCACTTTCGTCACTCTGGTGCTGGTGCCGACCATCTACAGCATCTTCGCGGGCCGCTCGAGCCCGAAACCAGTGAGAAAGGAAGCGCCATGAAGATTCTCATCATTGCCTATTACGAAGCTCTCGATGAAGAGCTCATGGAGCTTCTGGCTACTCATGGGCTTGAAGGCTATAGCAAGTGGACCAGGGTCCAAGGGCAAGGCGCTGCCAGCGGGCCGCATCTGATGAGCCACGTCTGGCCGAAAGGCAACAACGTGCTCATGGTCGCGGCTGAAGACGACGACGCCAACGCAGTTCTTGACGACGTGCGCAAATTCAGGAAGAAACTTGGCCACGAGGGCGTAAAAGCCTTCCTCCTGCCCCTCGACGCCGTCACCTGACCCGCAAGCCCCGGCAAAACCCCAAATCCTCCCGCGCCATCGGCGGCGGTTCAGCCGCTCATGTCGCGGCGGACGGCGGCCACGCATTCGCTCAGCGCGGGCACGGGATTATCCACGTCGCCTTCATACTCGAGCACGGCATAGCCGGCGAAGTCGATTTTTTTCAGGGCCGCCTGGAGTTTTGGCAGGTCCATGTTGCCGGTGCCGACCACGACGTCTTCCGGGGTGCGGGCGCGATCAAAGATGAGGTCCTTGATATGCAGGCCGAAGAGCCGGTCGCTGAATTCTTCCACCATCGTTACGGGGTCTTCGCGGGCATCAATGGCCCAGGCAGTGTCCAGGCACAACCCGATGCGCGGCCCGCTCTCGGCGAAGAGCTGGCGCAGCATTGCCCGGTTGCCCAGCCAGTGCGGGCCGCCGTGATTATGGATGCCCAGTTTCACGTCGTAACGCTCGGCCATTGCCTGGGCGCTGGCCGTGGCCGCCTGCCAAGTGGCCGGGTTGAAGTCTACCGCCATGAACTTGGCGCCCGCGCGCCGGGTAAATTCGAAGTTCTTTTCCTCGACGGCAGCGTCACCGCTGAAGCCTTGGACACCGATTGAGACGATCTTCACGCCGTTATCCTGGTAGGCGCTGATCGCCGCGTCAAACTGGCTTTCATCGGTGAAATCCAGGTGCACGCCGCATAATTCAATGGCGTTCACGCCGATTTCCTTCACCAGTTCGCAGACCTTCGAGTTTTCCTTGAAGCCGCGAAAGCAATAGCTCTGGACTCCGAGTTCCTGGCCGACGTTGATCATGACAGTGGTCCTTTCCAACTAACGTTTGCGCTAAGGCACAGAATACCGGGATAAGAAATCAGCTTTGCAGGCAATTGCAAGGGGTGCGAACGCAAAGTCTGCGGACTTTTTCGCTGATCCATTTGTGAGCGGCCTATAGGACTAGGGCCTGATTAAAGTGTAGTTGCTCGAAGCTGGCGGCGCCGAGCAGGAACATCGCGGTAACATATTCCCGCTTGAACCGCTCGATAACCCGGATAACGGCTTGGGCAGACTCGCCGGCAGGCGCCAGGAACGGCTCGGCCACCCCGCAGAGGCGCGCTCCCAGGATCACCGCCTTGGCCAGATCAATCCCGCTGCGCACTCCGCCCGAGGCAATCACGGTGATCTTATCCCGCCACGGCGCCAGCAGTTCCAGCGCCCGCGGCGTCGGAATACCCCAATCTTGGAAAGTGAAGCCGATTTCGTCTGAACCAGCGCCGGCGGAATTGCGCTGTTGCTCGATGCGGCTCCAAGACGTGCCGCCGGTCCCGGCCACATCAATGTACCGGATACCCCGCGCCAGCGCCAACTCGACGTCTGCGGGTGAGATGCCCGCGCCGACTTCCTTCAGGATTACCGGCACTTCGAGCCCCGCGGCGACTTCGCCGGCTTTGTCCGCCAGCCCGGCGAAATTGCTGTCACCCTCGGGCTGCACGGCTTCCTGCAGCGGGTTCAGATGCAGGCAGAGCGCGTCGGCCTCGAGGATGGCGACCGCCTCGCGGCATTCTCCGAGGCCAAAACCGCAGTTTAACTGCACCGCGCCCAGGTTCGCGAACAAGAGGCAGTCCGGCGCGTATTCACGTAGAGCGAAACCGGGGCGCGCGGCTGGGTTGGTGAACATGACCCGCTGCGAGCCTACCCCCATTGCCACCCCCGTGGCCTGGGCGGCGATTGCCAGGTTCCGGTTAATCGTCCGTAGCAAATCATCGTCGCCGCCGGTCATACCCGAGATCAAGAGCGGAAACGACAACCGTTTGCCCAGAAATTCAATCCCGGGGTCCACGGCCGCCAGATCCAGTTCCGGTAGGGCCCGATGCCGCAAATGGATTTCATCGAAGTAAGACTTGCCGCGATCAACTTCGGCATCTTCGCCGATTATCCGAATCTGCTCGGTCTTGCGGAAACTGAGTTTGTCGGTCATGGCTTTGATTTCTTGTGCCGTTCGAGGCGCAGGTGCGCGGCCATCAGTTCGCCGGGATTCGTTTCTGCCGCCAGCAGCGAGAGCTCGCCGCAGAGCACCACTGCCCCGGCGATCGCCGCCAGGCGCCGGGCGTTTTCCCCTGCCTCGCGCTCCGCCAGGCAGTCCAGCAACTCGAGGTTGCGCTGGACAAAGTCGTGCTCCTTACCGTTGCCCACCGTGCCGACAATAATATTCGGCAGCGTACAGGAAAAGTACAGCCCGCCGGCACGTTCCTCGGCATGCACGATCCCCTGCGAACCCTCGATGATGTTCGCTGCGTCCTGACCCGTCGCCAGGTAGAACGCCAGCAACATGTTGGCGAAATGCGCGTTGGCGCTGCGGACGCTGCCCGACAACAGGCTGCCGATGAGGTTCTTCTTGATGTTCAGCTCGACGATTTGTCCCGGCGAAGTCTTTAAGTAGCGGCGGCAAAGCTTCTCCGGGATTAGCGCCTCGGTAATTACCTGTTTCCCGCGGCCCAGAATACCGTTGACGGCGGAGACTTTCTTATCCGTGCAGTAGTTGCCGGAAATAGAGATATAGCGCAGGTTTGGGAACTGCTCCAGCAGCCAGTCCATCACCCGGTCGGCGGCCAGGGTCGTCATGTTATGCCCGGCCGCATCGCCGGTGTGCATCTCGAGCCGCAGGTAGACCAGGTTGGCCAGCACCTGGTGATGCAGCCCGATAAGCCGGACGAAAGGATCACTCTTGCGAACCACTTCCTCCAGCTCAGCGTGCCGGCCCGCAACAGCCCCCACAAACGCACAGGCCGCCACCGCGTCGGGCGCCTCGAGCAGGATTGACCGGGTCATCCGCTCGTCAGCAATTACGGCGCAGATGCCGCCGGCGTGGGCCGTTACCCGCGCGCCGCGGTTGACGCTTGGCCATAACGGGGTTTCGAAGGTAGCCAGGGGCACAGTGACCTCGGCCTCAAGAACCGGTCCGGTGAGGCGGATAGGCCCGACGGTCCGCATGGGGACGGCGGCGGCCGCCGCGACCTTTACTCGGGGTGTTTTAGCCATTGTTTGATCTCGTCTGGAAGTTCATGCACGGCGACGATGGTGGCCTGGGTTTTTTGGGGCATTCGGAGCGTATCACCGACCGTTTTGCCCAGCATGGCCTGGGCCAGGGGCGTGTCGTAGGAAAGAATGTGGCGTTCCGGGTCGCTGTCCCACAATCCGAGGATATGATGGGTTTGGGTGCCGCCGCCAACCTCGAGTTCTACGGATACGCCGGGAAGCGCGGTGCGGTCCGCCACCACCTCGGAAAAATCCGTCGGCTGGATTTCGCCAAGCGCCGCTTCGAGTTCGCGGCGGCGGGCCATCAGTAGCCGTTGCGCCTCCTTGGCCGCCTTGTATTCGAAGTTCTCGCTCAGATCGCCGTAGCTGCGGGCCTGAGCAATGGCGGCGCTGCTTGCGGGAATTTTCTTGTTCACAAGCTCCTGCAACTCCCGGCGGCGAAATTCCACGCTGCGGAAAGAACTCATCTTGGAAATCTCGCCCCCGCCCGCCGGTGTCGGCCTGCTCCGGCCCTCGATGCGGTCCCGCGCCTCCGGAAACTGGCGAACGATTTTGACCAGCAGGCTTTGCTGTTCGCCGGCGTTCAACGCCCGGCTGTGCTCGATGACTCGAATGAAATTCTCGATCCCCTTGGGGGACCCGCCATCCATCAGTACGCGCTGAAAATCGGCTTTGTTCAGCACCAGGGTGCGGAGGGTCTTGTGCGCCTGGTGGAATTCGCCGCGAACAGGTTTGGCCAGGACTTCAAGAATGAACCGGGGATTGGTGAACGCGGCAATGGTCTCGGGCAGTTTCTGCCGCCACAGCCAGACAATGGCGTCAGCCGTGGCCTCACGCCGCTTGAGCTTTTCCAGAACCACATGGCGCAGCTCGGCTCCGTCAACCGGCACGGTTGCGAGCATCTTCTCGATATACGCCCAATACTTCAGGGGCAGGACGCTAACGTTCTGCCAGAACCATTCCCGGCCGTGCACCAGCCAGGAAACCCGCAGCCAGCTTTCGACGAGTTTTGCCGGCAACTCGCCGGTAACCGCAACAAAAGCCTCGGGGTCCCGCCAAGCGCAGGCATCGGCGGGGAGCTGGGCAATCAGGCGTTCCAGCGCCGCCGGGTCCGCCGCGAGAGAGTAAAGCAGCGCCAAGGTGTGGGCAAAATCGCCGGCAAAGTTGGGCCGCGGCCCGGCAAACTGGTACAGTTTCAACAGATTTGCGGTGTGTTGCTCTTGCAACTCGAGGCGGTCAAGCCCGGCCAGTCGCAAGCGCAGTTCATGCAGGCTCCGGGCGTTTTTCCAAGTGATAGGCTCAGCCGTCGTCCCCGCCGGTTTTGGCGCCTCCAGGGCAACGGGTTTTGACGTTGAGGGGGCTTGGCGGTTGTGCCAGGCGATGAACCCGCGGGGGCCAAGCCAGGCGGGCACCAGCAATGCCTTGACTACCTGCCGGGGGTTGCGCAGCGGCGGGGAAAATGAGCCGGCCACCAGGTGGTCGAACTCAGCCGCGGCGATTGCGGGGTCGAAGCGTTCCTGTTTGTCCAGCAAGGCGCCTGCGAGTGACCCGGGCTTGACGATGTTCAGGTTATCGAGCGCCTGTTGCAGGCCGGAGGTCTGTCCCGACTTGCCGGGACTGAAAGTGATATAAATAAGGTTGCTGAATGGATCGAGTTCCCGAATTTGGCCAAAACCGTAAGAATCGTGCCAGACGCGGGCGCCTTCCTTGAGCAGAGCGAACATCTCGAAACGCTCGGGCACACCCCGGATATCCGTCTCCGGGTCGAGAACGCCCAAAGCCTGGATCAAGCCGGCCGGATCGGGGTAATCGCGGTAACGCTGGCGGCTGAAGCTGGCGAGGGCGTCGCGAAGCGGCATCGTCTCGAGGCCGCGGGCGGCAAGCAGGAGCAACAAGCGGCCCAGCAACTCGCCGATCCCGGCGGATTGCTTTTCGGGCACGAGCAATTCCAGACTGTCGCTCAGGAGCGCCGCGGCCCCTGGGACCAGTTCCGGGGTGGCGGCGATCAGTTCTATCAGCTTGGTCAGGGCGTCCTTGTCACCCTCCGCGGACCCCATAATCAGGTCCTCGAACTGGCCCAGAACACTTGATTTGTCGGACATTTGAATGCTTCTCCTGTCCTCGGGTCTTGTTTCTAGAACTTGTAGTTCTTTTGGGCGCGGGCCTTAACCCGCTCGGCTTCCTTCGGGTCATAGGGACCGGGCAAGCTGATAATTCCGTTCTCTTCGGGTCTGCTAATCTTATAGGGGCCGCGGTAGTCGCCGTCAATCATAATCACCAGTTGTTTGCCGCGATGAGTCACAGTAGTCTGTAACCATCCAAAGCGCCCATGCTTGCTCAAGAACAACCGCAGACCTTTGCCTTTGGGCACATCAAAGACTTCCACGCGGATGACCGAACGGGAGTCGACCGTCGGCCGCGGGTTTAGATAGATATACTTTTCAAAGGCATATTCAACTTCAATACGGCTCCTTTTCTCGTCTTGCTTGCGGCTGAAGGTATGCAGACGCACAAAATATGCTTTCCCCTTGGACCCCCAGATGGTTCCGCAGCCCGTGAAACCGAGCGCCACGGCCAGGAGGAAAACGAAAGCGCCTGCTCGCATCCCCGCCCGATAGCCAGGGCCTATTCTCAGCCACAATTGAGGCTTTGGCGCTGGTTTTTTTGGTTTCGGTTCCATTGTGTTGCCTTTCTTTTTCCGGCTCGCGGACAAGGGCTGCCCCGGCCCGCCGGCGTTGCTCGAGTTACTCGGGGTATTTGAGGTTGAACGCTTCCAGGCTGATGCCAAGGATGGAAGCCGCCCGGGCCCGGTCGCCATTGGTCATCGTAAGTACCTGCTCGACGTATTCGCGCTCCTTGGTCTTAAGGAAGCCGCGCAACGAGCGCCAGCGATATTCTCCCTTTTCCGCGGCGGCTTTCGGATTCCAGGCCGCGGCCAATTCCTGAAATGCCGCCGGCAAATCCGCCAGGGTGACGAGGTTGGACTTGCAGTTGCCGGCGGCGGAATCCAGCGTGTCGCGCAGTTCGGCCACATTGCCCGGCCAGGGATAATCTTCCATCGCCTTGATGGCCGCCAAATCCACCGTCACCTGAGATTCTTGCCCTTCTTCGAAGCGATTCAGAAAATGCTGAATAAGAATGGGCAGGTCCTCGAGCCGCGCGCGCAGGGGCGGTAGGGCGATGGGGACCGCGGCCAAGCGGTAATAAAGCTTTTCAAGGAATTCGCCGGCCCGCACCTTTTGCTGCAGGTCTGCTTCGGAGGTCATTATGAGGCGGAAATCGAGGGCCGGCATTGCCGCCGGCGTTGCCGGCGGCGTTGCCGCGTCTTGTGCAGGAAACGCCCCCTCCGGCACAGAAACCGGCAATGCCGGTCCGGCACAAGACGCGGCAACGCCGCCCGGCTTCCGGCTTCCGGCTTCTGAATTCTGGATTCTGGATGCTGAATTCTTCCCCAACGCCGCCAGCAGGGCCAACAGCCGTTGCTGCAACTTCAGGTCGAGGGCGTGGATGTTCTCGAGCAACAGAGTGCCGGTATGCGCTTGCTCGTAGGCCCGCCCGGCAAAGAGCTGTGCCTGCACCCGGGCCGGGTCGTCACCACAAGCCACTTGCATATAAGGTCGTTCATGGCGACCGCTGCAGCAGTGCAGCACCCAGGCAACCAAGCTCTTACCCGTGCCCGGCTCGCCGGTGATCAGCACGGGCCAAGATCCCCCGGCCATACTCTCGATCAACTGGTAGACATGGCGCATGCGCGGCCCGTCACCTGCGAGCTGCCGGTAGTAATAGCGGATTCCGAGGGCCCCTTTCAGGCTGCGATCCTCCTGCTGGGCTTGTTCGTAAGTCAGGGCGCGCTGTACGGTCTGGATCAGCTCGTCGAACTTGAAAGGCTTGGTGATATAGTCGAAAGCCCCCCGCCGCATCGCCTGCACCGCGCTGTCAACCGAACCATAAGCGGTAATCATAATTACGGCTATTTTGGGATTGTGTGCCAGGGCTTGCCGCAGCAGCTCGAGACCATCAACCCC
>SDBT01012105.1_pt1 | contig 13859 bp, 23 predicted proteins | sample 2277101 | NCBI WGS metagenome assembly SDBT01 (sample SAMN10404973, study PRJNA504765) | marine sediment metagenome | isolation source: marine sediment core GS10_PC15, 103 cmbsf | place: Arctic Ocean: Southern Knipovich Ridge | collected 2010
CAGATAATGCAGCCATGATCGCCTGCTGTGGTTATTATAAGATAAAGGAGAGAATTGGGTCAAACCTCTCCCTGAATGCCGTAGCAAATCTTAGTCTGGGAAAGATGGTATGAAAGAGAATTATAGGGAGCTTGCTATTAAAACAGCAAAAGAGGCTGGAGATATATTAAGAGAAAATCTGGGGAAAATAAAAAGAATTGATTGCAAGGGCGGGATAAATCTGGTCACTGATATCGATAGGAAATCAGAGGAAAGAATTATTAGTCTCATGGAATCAAACCAATCTTGGAGCGTTAGACGCATTTATAAATCGTAGCACAGGCGGGTTAGGTCTCAGTGATCGAGTGTTTAAATCAACAGTGGAAGCTACCAGACAGATCGAAATGACGCTATCAAGTGGAATTACGGTTGGGAGACCGGCTAATGTAATGGCTAAAGACCTGAAGAACACATTAATCGAGCCTAACCGCATATTCAGGCGGATCCGTAAAGACAGCGAGCTGGTGCTGTCCCGGATGGCTAAAAAATACCATCCTGGGCAGGGTGTTTATCGTTCGAGCTTTAAGAATGCCCGGCGATTAGCCGCTAATGAGACTAATATGGCATACCGGACGTCGGATTTCACACGACGAAAACAATTGCCATTTGTGACCGGGATCACGGTGCATTTATCGCCGCAGCATCCAATAATTGATATCTGTGATTCAATGGTCGGTGATTATCCGAAAGGATTCCTATTTCTCGGCTGGCATGCTCAGTGTTTTTGTTTCACGACCTCGAAACAATTGTCAGTCAAGGAACGGGTCGAGTATTTTAAGGGCGGTAAGATTCGTGATCAGCGGTATGTCAGTAGTATTCCGAAAACGGCAACTAATTATATTAGTAAGCATAAGAAAACGATTCAGGGATGGAAGACGACTCCGTATTTTTTGCAGGATAATTTTAATAGTGATTTTAATTTGTATAAGAAAGTTACTAATATTTAAAAGGTAAATGAATGTCAATTCAAAAACATTTTGAAATTAAACATAAATTAACACCTGAGTTTGAAAATAAAGGTTATATTCGTTATAAATGTTATTTTATTTGTGAGAATTGTGGTCAAATAACAGAGAAGATACTTTATTGTAAAGATAATGATATGTTTCAATGTTTGAATGCAGGATGTTATGCAAATTGTTTTATTAAATCTGAAGAACCTATTTTAATGAGGTGAACAATGACATCAAAAAAAACATTACAGCTAACAAAACAGCAGTATAAAAAGCATGCAGCCATCTCATATCCGGATTTTATGACAATAAGCCCCGGATGGCAGAATCAGGCTAATATAATGCGAAAAGACATACCGGAATTTAAGACACCGATAGAGGCTATTGTCGCCGCACAGAGCCGCTACGGGCTTAATCACCGGCTACCATTATCAGAAGCTATCTGTCATCAAATTACCGTAACACTGGGGCAGTTATGGGCTGAGTTTGATGATATACCAGATGTTTTCGACTCCGAATATTCAAATATGTGTACAGTTGACCGTCATGGACATTCAAACATATTCGTCAACTGGCACCTATACTTCTGGCTCAGATGCAACCAGCAGTTCAAGAAACCGAAAACCATATTAGAAATCGGGTCGGGACTCGGTGAACTTGGACGGATATTCAGGATATTGTACCCGGATATCAAATATACTATGGTTGATATACCTGAAGTGTTATTTTTTGCTGATAATTTCTTGCGAATGAATTTCGATAAGACTACGGGGTTTGATTTAGTTCCAGTCCAGTCGATTGAAAGCCTGTACGGGCTGGAATACGATTTAGTAATCAATACCGGTTCGTTTCAGGAAATGACCAGGGGGATGCTGAATTATTACATGAAATTCATTCAGGAAAAAATCCAAACGAAGCATTTCTATTCGGTGAACTATAGGCATAACGTGATTGACCGGGTAGAGGTATTGGAGTTAGATAAATTATGGAATCCGGTGTTTGAGTTGGTTAATCCCCCGGTCGTGAATCATCATCCGGCAAGGAATATCCGGTTTACATCGGAGTGGTTGGAAATTTTAGTTGAGAGGATGGATAAATGAGTACATTAATAATAATTATAGCGATTGTATGTTTTATTTTAATATGTTATTTTGATATTCGATATCATATTAAACAAAAAGAAATAGATTTATATAGAATAAATCATCCTGACTATTTTAAATAAAAAATAGGAAAATTATGATAAAACGACCCGTTGACTCGGTAACCGTAAACGGAATACCTATTCTGCAATTAATAGCGGAGGAATTTAACCGCAACAACGAACCGGATTACAGAGGACGAATAACAATACAATGTAACGGATGCGATACTATTTTATCTATTCCGGTCAACGATTATTTTGTTGATAGAGAAAATTTGTGTACGGTATGTTTTAACAAAAAGGAATTAAATGAAAAAATGTAATTTTATAAAAAAACTACTGGCATTACCTGGAGCCACAGATTCACCTAAGAAATCAGGTTTAAATGAAAAAGAAAAAGCTTTTATGGATGCAGATTTAGTACCTGAAATTTTATCCGATGCGGAAGCAAGAGAATTTGAAGAAAGTAAAAAAACTCTTAACGACGAATTTCCTGATAATCCTTTTATATTTTCTAATTGCACCTTGATGAATCCTATTCCGAATGGGATTCCACAAATTATGGACTTTAACTCTCCTCAAATACCTTCCATTAAAAAAAGGATTAAGAACAAATGAAAAAACTCGCATTCATCTACAGTATGGGACTCGGAATGTTTATTAAACCGATTATCGAGGCACTGAACGGTGATTACGACATCCGTGATTGTCCGGTTGATAAGCAAAGTACGATTGATCGAGCTATCGGATGGGCTGATATAATATGGTTTGAATTCTGTAATGAGGTTGCTATGTTGGGGACTCAGGACATAATCGAACGGGAGAAAAAGGTCATAATACGGCTGCATTCGTATGAGGTATTTACCGATATACCGAAACGTGTTAATTGGAATAATATTGATAATTTGATATTTGTAGCTCCACATATCCGGGAGATATTTATGGGTGAAATCAGTAAAATATCATTTTATACTGATTGCGTTATAATTCCGAACGGAATTGATGTTGAAAAGATCAAATTTAATCCGAAAAAATCTGGTGCTAATATCGCCATGATTGCGAATATCAATTACAAGAAAAATATTCCGATGGCATTACAAATAATTAGTAAGTTAAAAAAAGAATTTTTAAACTTAAGATTACATATCGCCGGGAAATTTCAAGATAAACGATATGAAATTTATCTCAAGCATATGATAGATGAAATGAAATTGAACGATTCTATTATTTTTGACGGTAAAATCGACAATATTTCCGAATGGCTTCAAGATAAACATTTCATACTGTCAACATCCATCCACGAGGGGCATCCTTACAACATTATGGAGGGTATGGCGGCAGGTTGCAAGCCGGTGATTCATAATTACTATGGTGCTGCTGAGACGTGGAAAAAAGAGTATTTATTTAATACTGTCAACGAAGCTGTTGAAATGTTTTTAGGTGATTCAGTGCCACGGTCATATTATCGGGGATTTATTAAAGATAATTATTCGTTTGATGAGCAAATTAAGAAAATTAGAGAGGTTTTGAATGAGAAATTATAAATTAATTTTGTTTTTCATCGGATTAATTATTCTAATTTATGGTATGTCTGCAGCAATTAACGAAAAAGATTTTTGGACTTGTATTTGTTATTTTGTGGGAATATTTTTTTATGCGATACTATATTTAACATTCGATTGCAAACAAATCTATAATACAAAAAAATGAAGTTTTGAATGAGTCATAAGATGGTAAAATTACGGAGGAACGAAATGAATTATCCTAAAGTCTCAATAATAATTCCGGTTTATAATGGGGAGAAATATATTGAAAAGTTTTTCAATAATTTGAATAAAATTGATTATGAAAATTATGAAGTGATTTTAATCAATGACGGTTCTACTGATAAAACGGAATATTTATTATCACATTACACATATTCTAATGTTTGTATTTCAAGTTCTCAAGAAAACAAAGGCATCCGTAAATCAATTTTCAAAGGCATACAGGAAGCAACCGGTGAATACGTGTTTATATGTTCAATAGACGATAGAATTGACCCTAATGGCATTAAACTATTAGCTGAGGATATAAAACGGTATCCTCCGGGAACGCATCTGGCTGTGTCGTGTAATCTGATGAAAAACGGAATTGAAACTGGTACGGTATGGGCACATACATATAATCACGATGTGAATAATTATATTATTGACGAATTACGTGCTGTTTGCGGAAAAGTCTCGAATGCTCATACGTTGATCAACCGGGAAGATTTATTAAAAGCATATACGGAAGTTGACGAAATGCTCATTGCTACACGATTGGACGATATCCGGTTCGCTGAGGATATGCTGGTTACTGACTATATGATACTGACAGGGTTGATCAAAAAGGTTATTCCGGTATTTTATACGTTTAATTACTTTGAAACCGGGAATGAAAGTGCAATATCGAAAGATATGGAATTACGGATCAAAGATTTACCGATTCCGCTTGCTTATTCACTTTTAAATCTATGTAAATTTTATGATAATAGAGATATAGAAAAATTATATCAATCAATGCAGACACAGATATTGCACAAATTCGGCAGTGAATATGGAAAGCATTTTATAAGTAATTTTCGTGTATGTTTTAATAAAATAAGACTTTATTATAAAATGCCTTTTATAGATTTCGTAAAATATTAAATAATTACATTGATTTTTACATCTGGAGTTTGTATATTGAGCAAAATTAAAGGATTGATAAAATTGATTGACAAACTAAATAAGCAATGGTTCACCGGAATTCTTGAGGTATATTTTCACGAAGGCGGAATCCGGTCAGTTAAAAAGCGACCGAAGGGGGAAGATGTTAAATTAGATGACTGAATCACAATTAGCCGGGTATATTCCGGTAATAATTATCTTGATTGGCTGTTTAGTTATAATAATATCTGGAAAGTTTAAACTATGACTGAAAAAGCACTCGAAAAACTAACCGAATTCTTGACAGCTTGGAAAGATAGTAACTTTCAGGCAATGTTTGACGCTTGTCAGGAAACATGGAAATATAATCACCAAGGATCTGGAATCGTATGGTTTGAAAACTGGTACGGAAGTAAAACATTAACATACTGGGATATAATCGATAGTAAAATATCCGGTGTTTTATGTGATATAGAATTAAAAATAAGCTATAAAGATTTTGCATTTAAGGGTAAATATAAAACAATTACTGCGAGGCTGGTTTGTGAAAACGCTCCTTATAAGCCGGACATAACCGGCAATTGGGGAGTGAATCCAATTTCAGTTTTACGGGAAGGTTAGAAATTAGAGGCGATTAAGGTATGAGCAGAGAACAACAACAAATTATTAAATGGGCTGTTAAATCCGGAAAAATGACTTATTATCAATTAGCTTTAATAATGTATGATATATTGATATTTACAAATATTGCTGAATTTTATAAGATTATAGCAGCCATAGTAATATTAACAAATTGCGGAGTGTCTGCCGAAATGGCAATGAAAGCGATTAAAAATGGAGACACTATAATAGGATTTTAGGCGATTAAGGTATGAGATATTTCAATAATAATATAGATTATATACTTGACCATAAAAATAACAAAATAGAAATATTAGATGAAGGTTTAAGAAGTGAGGTCGGTCATATATTAGGTGAAATTTATAAATGTGAAGCTAAAGAAAGGAACGAACGTTTAAATGAATCTTGCTTAAATTATTTAGGTTTATTAGAAACTAATTTAAATCCTTTGATAGTCCATTCCGGCTTAGAACACAGAGCAAAATTGTATAATATATTTCCAGAAATACTTGAACATAAAAAACAAATAGAGAGCTGGGAAATTAATTTTAAATCGGGAGATATAACGATAATATTAAAATAATAAGCATATTTTTCACTGGACTCTTTTTGACCTAATTTAATTAGATTTCATTAAGCCCAGTTGTTTGCTGTTTCAGCAAACAACTGGGCTTTTTTTATTTTGTAATCAACAACGAATAAACTAACAGGGGAGAAAATCGAAACATAACCCATGGCTCGAATTTCTCAACTAAATTTTTAATACAAATACAGAGGTAAAACAATGGATTTAATAACTAAAATTAAGAACGCATTAAAAGTTGTGGGCTTAGACGAGGCATTATCCAGTAAAATTAATGTCAAAGAGGAATCAGAAATTTCAGGGGCAATTGCGAACCTGAAAAAAGAAATCGATTCAAAACCAAAGACTGAAGATGAATGGCTGAAAACCATCGAGGGATCAGATAATGAAAAATATCTGAAATCGTATATGCAGCGTGAAACTGATCGTAGGGTCACGGAAGGTGTAAAAACTCATGACGAAAACCTTAATAAGAAACGACTTGAGGATGAACAAAAACTCAAGGACGATGAAAAAAACGAGGGCATGTCTGAGCACGAAAAAACCATTGCCGAACTCGTTGGTCAGGTAAAATCCTTAACGGAAAGCTTTACAAACTTGCAGGGCGGTATAAATCAGGAACGAAATTCAACTCTTATCAAAACTGCTATTAAAAACGCAGGATTGCCGGAGTCATTAGCTGATCAAATAGTCGTAAAAAGCCCGGAGGATATCCAGCCGATTATTGATAAACTTAAAACTGAAAATCAGGTTATACTTCAGTCTCAAATCGACGAATTGATTAAAAAACAGAAAGTCCCACAATCCGGGATCGGTACCGGAACGGTTGCTGAAGATAAAGTTATAGCTCACGCTAAAGCTAAAAACAATCCAGAGGAATCAGCCGGATTTAAGGGCGTGGTGATACCTGGAAGTGATGGAAACGCCGGGAGTTCCGGGAAGTAGTGGGAGTGCCGGGAACAAATAATAATTCTAAACAATGAGTTAAAATTATTCAAAAAAGAGGTAAAAATAATGTTTAAAAAATTTAAAATTGCAGTAATTGTCTTACTGTTTATGCTGATTTCAATTCCTGCATTGGGACAAACATATATTCTGGAAGGTTCGATATTGATTTCTGGTCGGTCAGGATTAGTTCAGCAGGTCGATCAGGTCACGGTAGGGCAGAATTATAGAATTGGTGCGAGGCTGCAAATTAACGAAAAGGTTTATTATTATTCTAAAATCGGTATAAATACGGGAATCGGGTTGGATATAGAGGCTGGTTTAGGAGTTGTAAGCTTAGACACAATAACTTATGTTCCAACATTGAGCCCTTCATCTGGATTAAGTATAGCTGGTGGGGATTCCAATTCTCGAACATTGTATGTAAATATTCCGGTGAGTCAGGAAAATGAGTTCCAATACGGAACTTTAGTGCTCATAGATTCTTCTAATAGCTCAAAATCGTGGTCAACAACAATTGCATCAAATGACACAAATATAACAGGTCAAGATACTGTGTTAATGAGATTAGAAGATGATTTACCCGTAGCAGTTTTATCATCGGATGCTTTAATTATTTTCCCGAATCCTTATAGAAATGTAGCTCCGAGTGCAGATAGTTCCTTTAGCTCTATTATAGGTGTTTGTAATTTTTTCAATGGACACGGAGGAAGTTTAACGGATTATGAGGGTTACTATACATGGATTCAAACGTGGGGACCCTGTGCTATTAAACTTGATCCTCGTCATCTCACTGGTGGAGCAAACAGGGAGAGAGAAGTTTATAATTTTGGTGGAGGATTATTTGCAGGGTCGGATTCTCTGGGAACGGCAGGATTAGCCGGTGCTACAGGTTCTTATCACGATTCAACTATATTTACACAGCCCAGGCAAATTGTGGGTACATTTTTAGCAAGGAATAGAGAGGGAGAGGACTTTGATAATAATTCTTTAATTATGTTACAAATATCTCCATAAGTATCTTAATGTGAAGTAAATAATTTTTTAAAATAATTAAATTTAAAGAGGATAAATAAAATGGGTTTACAAATACGAAGAAATTCAGAAACACAATATCTGCCGATATTTGAATCTGTTATTGAAGAAATCCCTGGAGGCGGTATTGTTGCAATTGCTGATATACCAACAGCGGTTGAAATACTTGATAGGGGTATTGTTGTAGGAGTGGCCTCTGACGGGATTTATCATGTTGTAAAAACGGCGGAAGTATATGCCGATTCCGACGGGACAGCCATTCAAGTTGTTCCTGATATACATAATTTCAAAGTGGGTGATTATCTCGCAAATGAGAATGGTGGGAATTCGGTACTAATAACGGCTATTGACACAGATACAAATGCAGCTTATGATACAATAACCGTTGCTAATGCACTAACCGTAACTGATGACGACGTTTTGTATCAAAGTACAAGTGCCGGTGCATCTGCTGCCGCAAAAGCGTATAAGTACACTCCTGTCGGGATAACAAAAAATCAGATGGAGCTTACGAAATATACTTCCGGTACAGGTAGCACGAGACAAGAGAATATTTCGTCTGCAATAGTAACAAGAGGCACGGTTAATGAATCAATAATGCCTTACAAGACTACGGCTGCAATGAAAACCAGCTTGACGGCTCGAATTAATTTTAGATAAATTAATTCACTGATAATTTATTGTTTGTGTTGAATATTATAAAACGAATATAAATTGAGGTAAAAAATGGAACATTCACTTATGAAGGAAGTAACCAATAAGCTCATGCAGGCACATCTTTCAAGCAGGGACTACGAGGCTCGATACTGGCCGTTGTTTTTCCCACTGAAAGAGGTATTGGGCTTATCTATTCAAACGCTGATAGGCTCCAAAAAACGGCCTGTCACTGCGGATGTTGTTTCGTATGATACGAAAGCACCGGAAAAAAAGCGAGACGTTGTTGACAAATTAACTATCGATATTCCGGCAATTAAAATATCGAGATCATTAACTGAGCAGGAATTACAGGATTATGATCAATTACTACGCTTAACGGCTACCGATGCACGACAACGGCAAATATTAGATTTAATTTATGATGATCTTGATTTTGTTGTCGAGGGTGTCCTTGCACAATACGAATATCTTGCATTAAAGGCACTGAATCAGCAAAAAATCAGACTTAATCTTGCAAATAATGTCGGACTGATAACGGAAGTTGATATTGACTATCAGATGACGGCCGCCTATAAACGCATCATCAAAAGCAGCGATGCAATGCGACTGTGGACGTATTACACTACAGACGCCGACAAACCAAAACCGATAACGGATATTGAAGTTGTTGTTGCTGCAGCAAAAGCACAGGGAATCAAATTTAGATATATCGCAATGAACCAATCTAAATATATTGAGTTTCAAGGTGCAACTCAGGTTCAGGAATATACACGTCCTTATGCGGCAAGTAGTTTACTGTATGGTTCGGGTGTTACGATAGCTCCTACATTGGTAGAAGTAAACAAAATGTTATTAGCTCGGACATTGCCACAGATAATTGCGATTGATTCTGTTGTTGGACTGGAAAATGAAAATCATGTAATTACTAATGCAGATCCGTTTCTTGACAATGATGGTGCCGATAAATTTATCGTATTCTTACAAGATTTAGCGGTAGGTAATATGTTGGCTGGTCCGATAACTGAAGAATCACATCCCGTAAACCAGGTAGATTATGCTAAAAAGGAAAATATTCTCGTATCGAAATATTCTGAAACGAATCCGGTTAAGGAATTTACCGTCGCTCAGGCAAACGCATTCCCATCATTAGAAACAATCGATACAATATTTAGATTAGATACGGAATCCGGTAGTGCTTTGGGTGTTGAGGTGTAATATATTTGTACAACGTTGTATAACGTTTTAATTAATTATAAAACAATAACGGTTAAAAAATGACAATAAAACAAGCTATACAGTCGATGTTGCCGGAAACGGAAATTGACGATAACACTTTTGAGAAAGTTGTAACCGATAGATCGGTTACATTGTCAGGTATATACAGCAGTTCTAATAAAAAAAACACGGAATTATGTGTCGCCGATATTTGTATAATCGTTGCAACGGATCCGGATTATAAGTCCGGAACTCGAAATATTATCAAGGCCCGGCAAGCATTATTTTCATTGGCTGATAAACTGTATAAAAATCACAACGAAATACCGCAATCAGATAAATTGATTAATGGGACTGCGAGATGGTAAATGGCTATTAGGAAAAAATACCCAACGCCGGCGACGATTGAATGGCAGAGTACCGGGACAAAGGATTTAGAAGGAATTTTCACTCCCGGTACTGAGAATTCAGTTCCGATTGATATTGATCCGCAGCCGTCAAGTGGTAAGTTTGTAACTGGAATTGGAGGCGATTTAATTCAATACACATGGAAAATAAGTTGTGATCCATTTCCCGGGAGCGATAATTTTCCGATAGATGCAACGATTACATTTCTTGGTGTTGAATATAAAATATTGTCATTTTTCGAGTGGGAAAAACATGTTGAAATAAAATGTTAAATTCAGATACAGGATCGCACAATGGGATTATTGCCATTATTCACATTAGGAGGTTTATTTGCGAGTGTTGATAAATTCCGGAAAGAACGTGAAGACAGAATTAAATTTATGCTGGCTTCAGTCGGTGAGGAGATTGTTGATTATGCCAGAACACATCCTGGCTATAACGATCAGACTGGAAATTTAAAAGCGTCACTCGGCTACGTTATTGTTTTAGATAACGAAATTGTATTAGGAAAATTTGAGGGTGATAAACCAAAAGGAGTTCAAACTGCAAAAGATGCGATGGATCAATGGATTGCAGATAATCCGTTCGCTGGCTGGCGATTGGTTGTAACTGCAGGAATGCAATATGCGTCGGCAGTCGAAAGTAAAGCGATACCTGTATTAACACACGCTGTATTTACTAAGATTGAACTCTTGAAACATTTTAAAAAAGAATTGGGATTAGCTGCATGAAAACACATCGGGATGTATCAAACATATTATATCCGATTATAAATGTCGCATCTGTCACGAATTTAATGGATGGTGAAGTTTATCCGGACAAAAAACCGGTTAATTCAGAATTGCAGGATGTTGAATTTAAAATGATGCCGTTGAAATATGATTCTGATCGAGATGTTCAGAACACAACTGTACATATATTGATTTACTGCAAGAATTTCAAAAATGGATTACCCAATGGGACGAAATTAGACGAAATCACAAAGGCGGTTATTGCTGTAATTGAGGCATATAAGCCGACCGGAGGAACTTATCATTTTTTTGAATTGATAGATAATATGTTATATCCCGATAGAGAACAAATTAAAATGAGTTATATCGATATTCGTATGCAAGCGTATATCGAGCAAATAACATAAAAATTTAAGAGGTAAAAATAATGGCTGGTACATTAAAAAGAATGATTAAACTGGACCAAATTAGGGTAGGGCCTCTCGGTGAAAGCGGAATGATGTCAACGACACTCACTTCAATTTTGTATATCGTGCCCGACAGTGCTGTCTTTGTAGTTGAGGAAATGCCACAAACCATTCTGGGTGTTGAGGAGACGGATTATCCTGATATCATTGTTCCGGGAGGTCAACGGACGGCGATGTTGGAATTTGCAACTCGTGACATGGGTAATGCTGCATTTATCGCTGCTTTTGGCGGTACTGCAAGTGGAACGCCTGTATGGTTAGCCGACAGGGCTGAATCTGTTATCACTCGTAGTGTTGAAGGGCTTTCAGCTACGTATAACGATTCAAAGATTAGAATTGATATACCGAAAGCAAATATTTCAGGTGCCGCTCAACTCCGATTCTCAAAGCTCGAATCTGGAATGATTGCATTTAGCTGTAAGGTTTTATTACCGGATTCCGATGGCGAAGTGCCTTGGAAACGTGTTATAGTTTAAAAGAAAGGTTATGCTAAATGACAGAAGAAAAAGTATTAGACAAAGATACTGCATCGGCGAAATCTGGTGCAGTATCCGAAGAGGATGTAAACAAAACAGCGATGGCGGATGTTGTCCCGACGTTACTACAGAAAGGTACAGATGTTTCGATTTATGTAGCAGAAAAAAATATATTACATAAATGGAATATATTAGAATCCGAAAGAAAATTTACAATTACGCCATTCAGACTTGGACCGCTATATGAAATATCACATAGGTTGCTCAGCCTTGAAACTGTTGGTATCGACAACCTTAAAGACGCAAAAGATGAAGACGTGCTGCAATTTGGGCTAAAAAATATCGTTGCGAATAAAGATATTTTGGTAGAGGTCATCGGCTGGGGACTACTGAATACTAAAGCCGGTCCGTCGAAGCGGTTATTGAGATTTATCAATGATAATGTCACAGTAGATGAATTATTAAAACTTCTGGTTATAATCGTTAGCTACGTGGATGTTATACGTTTTTTAGCTTGTACCGTCTCAGCAAAAAAAACAAGTCTTCTGGGGACGGAGAAGAGCAAATAAATCCATGGGCGATAATCGGCGGATTGATAAAATATTTTAGATTTACAAAAGAATATATCCTTTGGGGCGAAAGTTGGGCAAATTTAATACTTTTATCTGTCAGTATTTCAACTACGGAAGATAAGAAAAATCCGGACGAAATAACAGATGTTCACGATTTAGATGATTGGCTCGAATAATAATACTGGGTTTTAATATATATGATTCCAAAAAACATTATATCGCAAGGCAGCATTCCGAAATTAAGTATTGCGATGATAGTCAAGAATGAGCAAAAAAATCTGCGTCGTTGTCTCGATTCATTCTTGCCTATCATTCACCGTAAATGGTGCGAATTAATAATCGTCGATACCGGATCGACCGATAAAACAGTTTCGATCGCAAAGGAATACGTCCCGGAAGTTCATTATCGCAAATGGGACGATGATTTTTCAGCGGCTCGGAATTATTCGATTTCAAAATGTACCGGTGAACGAATATTAATCGTAGATGCTGATGAAGAACTGAAACAATCCTCATTATATATATTACAGCGAAACGTCCTGAATTTAGAACATAAAAACCGGACTACATTTATAATGCTGCGGCATTTATATAATAAAACAAATATGCAATATTCGGAAAATTTTCAGCAGCGAATATTCCCGAATGATGGCCAGTTCCATTATGAAAGCATAATTCATAACAGACCTATAATAGTAAACCCTGAATACGTTTTTTCATCTGATATAATATTTAATCATTACGGATTTAGATTTTTAGATAGCGACGGTAAATTGTTACAGAAAAAAACAGAGCGTAGTCTTCCATTATTATTGAAAGTATTTAAAGAATCACCGGATGATTTCAGTAATTTAACGCATTTGGTAAAAACATTTGTCGTTTGCAAGGATTACAAATCTGCTGTAAAATATGGCGAAATATGGATCAAAGAAATGAATTCAAGATTTGATAAATTCCACGAAGGATGGTTTGCATATACTGAGGTATTCGTCGGGCTGGTAAATTCATATATTGAGTTGGGTAAAATCAAAGATGCTGAGAGAATAAAAGATGACGCTTGTAGGTATTCAAAACGGATTTTTAATATTTATTTATCGCTCGGTGAACATTATTCAAATTCCGGAAATATCGACAAAGCCGTAGAATACTTTGAAACTGCGGTCACGTTGTACAATGAGCCTAATATGAGTATATATGAGCAATTGGCGACAAATAACGTCAAAATGCTGATACCTGTTATATTGAATTATCTATCGATAATATATTTTTGTAAAGGGGAATATAAAAAGTCCGGTGAATATGTAAATCAGGGAATATTAATGAGTGAAAACGGTTGTACTC
>SDBT01012106.1_pt1 | contig 13859 bp, 12 predicted proteins | sample 2277101 | NCBI WGS metagenome assembly SDBT01 (sample SAMN10404973, study PRJNA504765) | marine sediment metagenome | isolation source: marine sediment core GS10_PC15, 103 cmbsf | place: Arctic Ocean: Southern Knipovich Ridge | collected 2010
GAGGATTTGGCCGAGTATTATACTGAGTTAGGTATCAAGGTCAGGTACCTGCATTCTGACATAACAACCATTGAAAGGACGGAGATCATCAGGGACCTAAGGCTTGGAATCTTTGATGTCCTTATAGGGGTCAATCTCTTAAGGGAGGGCTTGGACCTGCCAGAGGTATCACTAGTGTCCATTTTGGATGCAGATAAAGAGGGTTTCTTAAGATCTGAGAAGTCTCTTATCCAGACCTGCGGGAGGGCTGCCAGAAATGTAGATGGTAAGGTCATCTTTTATGCTGATGAGATTACGCCATCCATGAGAAGGGCAATTGAGGAAACTAATAGGAGGCGGAATTTACAGAAGAGGTATAATGAAGCACACGGGATTACACCGGAATCAATCAAGAAGGATATCTCCGATATACTTGGCTCTGTTTATGAGGCGGATTATGCGAGTATCCCTATTGTTTCAGAACCAGAGGAGGAATATTTCACCCTTGATAGTTTACACAGGGCTATAAGATCGCTCAAGAAAGAGATGCTTAGGGCAGCCAGGAGGTTGGATTTTGAAGAAGCAGCCCGGTTAAGGGACCGGATAGTTCATCTGGAAGATAGGGAGTTGGCTTATAGGGATTCATCCAATTTTTGAATCCGTTATCTTTTCAAGGGTCCATAGATCCTCATCCTGGTCATATTTAATAAAATAGATCTTCCGATCGTTGGCTAATATCTTGAAATAGCTGTGATTTATACCATACCATCGATCGATAATCTCTTCTACCATCAGCCTTCGCCCTCGCACCGTAAAATTAATCGGCCTCTCATTTGCCTTATATCCAGAATAGCAATCAACTTGGATAACCTTTAGGCGTGAATCAATTTTCATAAACCCATCACCAACTCATCGTAGCCTAAGATTTCTTTCCTTACCCTATAATCAAGGCCTTATTTCTAGCTGGGCTTATCTATCATATTCAACTTTCTGTATATGTTGTCCCTTATCCAATGAGGGTCCCACCACTCTATTGGGTTGACAAAAACACCATTTACCATAAAGCCGAAATGCAGGTGATCACCGGTTGCAAGACCTGTTTGACCGGTAATGCCAATTGTATCTCCCTTGTTGATTAATTGACCAATTTTTGCATCAATCCTGCTTAAATGAGCATACATGGTACAGAGACCTCGCCCGTGATCAAGCACTACTGTTAGGCCGTAAATTCCAAGATCTTGGGCAAAGATAACCTTGCCAGTATTGGAGGCCTGGACAGGAGATCTGGCCAATGATGCCAGGTCAACACCCAGGTGTACTACCTCATCCACTACCTTACCTTTGTAATAATAGTTCCTGTGCTCCCCAAAAGCGGCCATGGTTGCCGCATTTTTCATTCTTACCCAGGGACCATCCCACAACTTTTCCTCAGTTGGCGATTGACCGAGGTCTCTTAATAGGGCATGGTTTTCCCTTCTCAACCTCTTATTAATCACCAGATATTTCTCAATCTCTGTTTGACCTGGCTCAAATAAATCAGGAGGAAAACGGGAGAGTACATGATTTAAGAATCGATCAGATATCCTGATCTTATCCTTTCGGAACCTCTTTGGTCTGATATAGTAAGAAAAGGTCTTTTTCGTTTCATTACTGGCCCTATCTTTGGCCCAGAGGTATAAAGGGGTATTTTTTTTAAGATCGTAGGGAAGGGCAAAATAACAGATATATATCCCACCAGCTTGAGGATCTCTCGAAAATGGGATACCGGGGAAAAGAAGGTCATTTACCCAGACACCGCTCTCACTGGTGTCAAATGAGGGCCTGTAGACAATCAGGCCAGAGCCCCCAATAAAGATGTTATGGCCTCTACTGGTGGTCGTTATCGAGGGAGGAATTGTATCCACTATCATTTTATGCTCTAATAAGGAGAGATTTCCATCACCACCTCTCCTCTTAGAGAAATCGTGGATCTCGATGATGAGATTGGCCTGCCCCTGTATCATATTTAAGCTTTTCGGGTCTACTGTAAATTCCTCTTCAAACTTATGGACCCCTCCCTTGTTGAATAGCCCCTCATATGGAAACCTCTTTCTTAGTATTGGAATAAGAAACCCATCCTGGCTTACACTCACCTTTATATCTCTAAGCCCCATCTTTGGGTCAGATACTGTTAAGTTGAAGTTGATACTCTTAGATAAATACTCCGGTAGTGGTTCCAATAGGGCCCGCGGTTTTTCGCCTTCAAAGATAGTCCTCAAGAGCCAGATAATAAGGATAAGAACAACAGCAGTTGATAACAATGCAATTATAGGCGTAAGTTTTATAACCCTTAGACCCTTAAACCTTGATTTTTTCATCTTGTATTTTTAACCCTCTTTTGTTTATTTAAATTTTAGATTGCTTTATATTTGGTCATAGCTATGCTTTTGTCAATATTTTTTATAATGTATAGTGATGTCTAAGAAGATCCATATCGGTGTTATCGGTGCAGGGGATTGTTCCCAGGAGATCTATAATTTGGCCAAGGAGTTAGGACATATGGTTGCACAGAGGGAATGGATTCTTATCTGTGGAGGTCTGGGTGGGGTAATGGAGGGGGCAGCAAAAGGGTGTTATAAAGCGGGTGGGATGACTGTTGGTATATTGCCAGGAGAGGAAAGGGATTCAGCCAATCCATTTATCCACTTAGCTATACCAACAGGCCTGGGTGAGGGAAGGAATCTGCTGGTAGTCAAAGCCTCGGATGTGGTTTTATCAATTGCAGGTGGTTATGGGACCTTATCAGAGATCGGCCTGGCCCTAAAGACGGGTAAGCCTGTGATAGGGCTCAAAACATGGCCTAGCATTGATGGGGTTGATTATGTTGAAACACCTCAACAGGCAATCGATATGGTGGGAAGGTATGCATCAAGGCTAAGATAAGAGAGGAAACATCCCTCATTAATAGTTGACAGGATATTGTTGTTCATAACATGGCTTGGTCTCTTCCTAAGCTCATTCCCCAGGTTTGCCAATACATGTCTATTATTGGGTATTGCCCTTTATCTAAAGGAGCTTATTCCCGGAAAGAAGGAATAGCAATTATACAATAACCTTTTCTATCTTGCTGACCTTAAATGGTTTTATAAATTTCAATCTCTTAGTCCTCGTATATATTTAATCCAAATTTCGCAAGGCTTAATCTCGGGTATGGGTGTCCTTTTTCAGGCAATTCACCATACCCGGGACTGCTTCCTTATCACTCGCAATGACAGGAATGCTAACGCTTTTCAAAAACCCTTGTGAAATTCGGGTTTAATAAATGATGGGCAATGTAAAGGCCAGCCCCAGGTATGTTTTGGCCTAAAAATGGCCCTGTCCATGTTCCAAACTTGATAATCCACAGTAAAAGTGATAAGATGATATATGGGTAAAAGATTGTTTATATAAACGAGAGGGAAAAGGATGGACAAATAACTCAGGATTGTTCGCCTAATATCTCTTGTCCCTTTAAAACGGATTGATGATTATAGTATTCTTAAATTTTAACTCATAGAAATAAAGGTAAGGCTGTGGAAAAGGGAAAGATGAGGATTCTATTGACTGGTGCAAGCGGACGCCTTGGCAGCGAGTGTAAGCAGATTTTGAAGGACGACTATGAAATCATTGCCCCAGATAAGGAGGAGTTTGATATTACCAGTTGGGACAAGGTCATAATGGGCATTAATGAATTGGCGCCCGATATCATCCTTAATTGTGCTGGCTTTACCATGGTAGATGAGTGTGAGACAGAAAGAGAGGTAGCCGAAAGGATTAATGTGGAAGGCCCCAGGAACTTGGCACAAGGTGCGGCCAGATATGAAAAGGTTATTGTCCATATATCCTCCGATTTCGTATTCAATGGCCGAAAGAGACTACCACAACCGTATTTTGAAGATGACCCCACGGATCCCCTCTCTTTTTATGGTCTTACAAAGACGGAGAGCGAGATGGCTGTGAAGCAAAACACCCCGAATTATATCATCATCAGGGCAGGTTGGCTTTACGGTATTAGGGGAGATAATTTCCTAAAGAAGATACTTAGATTGGCCCTTAAAAAGAACCAGGAATCTATATATGTCGTTGATGATCAGTTCGGTTCTCCTACGTGGTCTTTTAGGATGGCCCAGCAGATCAAGGTATTAATAGGCAATGGAAAACAAGGGATTTACCATGCAACATCAGAAGGTTACTGCAGTAGATATGAGTGTGCAAGATACTTCTTGGAGAAGGTGGGGATTAAGACCCATGTTGTTCCATGTGCCACAAAGCAGTATCCTACGCCTGCAATAAGACCAGTCAATTCTATCCTCGAGAACAGACAATTAAAGAGAGAGGGGCTCAATGTCATGCACCGCTGGCAGGAGGATCTTGACATTTTTATCGATATGTATGGTGAGGAATTATTAAAGGGAGAAAAGGGTCTATTGAGGGAGGCAGTTAAGATGGATGACTCTCATTATACTTAGAGTTGGTTAGAAGTTCCCTGGCAATCTCCCTCCTTTTAAGCAATCTGTCCTTCTCACATAGGGAATCAAACCTTCGAGTCTCCCCGGTATGCGGACAATAGAATGTATGAATGGATATTTGTGGAGCCGGTCTTTCAGCTGTTTCGTAGACATATAAACTACCCCTCTTTGGGATCCTTTCTGTCTTGATTAACTTGCCATCTTTTGCAAAATACGAGTAATTTACCCATGTTTCAAGCATCGGCACTACCCTCTATTCTTAGGATACCTGAGCGTATTGGCGGTTTATTAAGGGGTCTATCAAATCGCCTTTTTGAGGGCGAGTTTGTCCGTATGGCATTTCACACAGGTCTTTTTCTGCTCATCTGTAAAGTGGTGGCGTACATATTTATCCTTTTCCCCATCAAAGATGTAGCTGTAAGGTTCACCGTGTTTGAAATAGCGATATCTGAGCAGGGTGAAGTTTAAATCCGTCTCCATAGCGAGGGTATCAATCGGAGAGGCCTGGTCTGGATTCTCGACAAATACCCAGAGTGATCCATCGGTATTGGGATTGATAGAGAGCAATTTCCACTTATCGAACCCATTCGGGTCCAATTCGCCTTCCCAGATAAAGGCCCAAGCCATTCCTGCAGTCAGTAAAACCATTAAAATAATTAGTGTTTTCATCTCTACACCTCCATTAATCAAAGAATTTGATATCTCAGATCACATGGAATGATGAAGTGCCTGCCCCGTTAAATAGAGTATTGTTGAAATATTGTATTACTATGCTCCTCAGGTTGTCTAAAAACATGGATGATTAAAAGTTCTTACTTAACGGGGTAAAAGTAGTGGGGCAGTAAAAGTGGTCCGCCGAAGACACATTTATTCCTTTACGCCCATTACTCTCTCCGAGGCGTAGGCTCTACGAGCCGAGGCCAGTATTCCATTTCTCCAATTGGGCAAAGCCCCTAAATTCATAAATCGGCCACCAGGTCCAAAACTTTAATCTTTTTTGCCCCCTCGGGTAATCTATTCATCCCCATGTTAAGGGAGAGGATCCCGAATCTAACATGGGCACCGGTCTAGCCAAGGAAATGGAAGGCTTAGAAATCAACAGAAAAGGAAGGGTTATTTTCATAAGAAAATAGAGCTAAAAGGGATAACAATATGAAGGGTTTACCAGGGGGGTTTTAGAGATAGGGCAAGGTTCGGGACATCTTGGAGTAAAGACGTGCAGTACCCTTATTTCAATAAATGCAAGGCATTGGGGTGACCCACAAGCATAGCTATATCTTCTTTTTTTGGTCTATCACAAGGGCTGCCAGAATAAGAGGAGATAAGCGATTCTGCCACCGGTAAACAGCCCGGCGAAAAATAGACCGATAAACCCTCAGCACTTGTGTCTAATTCGCAGAAAAGTGCCATTTCCTTTGGCGAATCTGAATCTGACCATATCTCAGAGAATTTTTTTCGAAGTGCTTGCGGTTCTTCTCCAGCCAGCTGATGGTATGTTAGTAAAGCTTTGAACCAAGGCATTGTTTATCCTGTTTCTATGAAAGATTAATAGTAATTTCTCAGCGCAAAATCCCTTAAATCCTTGGCGGAAGTGCATGGGAATCGAACCCACCTGTCCTGATTTTCGTCAGGACACACCGGATTTGAAGTCCGGGAGCCCCACCAGTGAGCTTTCCACTTCCCGGATTTGAATATATTTAATATCTATTGCGATGTCAATAATAGGATTGTCAATAACCACACCTTGAAAAGGGTGGCCTGTCTTGAAAAGATTCCACAGAACTGGTATATTCAATCTAAAAAGCTCTCTTCTTATAAAGATCAATAGTTCTTGCCCTCAAAGGGTAAAACAGAGGAGTATCTAATTATGATTAAGCTGGTCCTTGTCAGACATGGTCAGAGCACATGGAACCTCGAGAACAGGTTTACCGGATGGATAGATGTGGGCCTTTCCGAGTTGGGCAGAGAAGAGGCAAGGTCCGCTGGCCGGCTTCTATTGGAAGAGAATTATACCTTTGATATTGCATATACCTCAGTTCTTAAACGGGCTATCCAGACGCTGTGGATTATCCTAGAAGGAATGGATTTAATGTGGATCCCGGTCTACAGGAGCTGGAGGCTGAATGAAAGGCACTATGGTGCCTTACAGGGATTGAATAAGTCTGAGATAGCTACCAAACACGGGGCCGATCAGGTTCTTCTATGGCGACGAAGCTATGACATCAGGCCGCCTGAGCTGGATAAAGATGACAGTATGTATCCGGGGATAGACCCCAGATATGCAGGTCTCGAAGAAAAGGATATCCCCTTGGCAGAATGCCTAAAGGACACCGTTGAGCGTTTCTTGCCTTACTGGCATAATACCGTTGTACCAAGCCTCAAAGAAGGTAAAAAGGTCTTGATTTCGGCGCATGGAAATAGCCTGCGGGCACTGGTCATGTACCTGGACAATATTTCCAAGGAGGAGATTGTTGGCCTTAACATCCCAACAGGAATCCCTCTGGTATACGAACTGGATGAGGATCTGAAGGCGACAAACCATTATTATTTAGGAGACCCTGAGGCTGCAAGAAGGGCTGCCGAGGCCGTGGCAAACCAGGCTAAAGAATAGCTTCGAACCGGTGTTGAAGAGTTTATTTAGGAAATGTTAGCTGAAAGATACCTTCTGGCCTTTTGAGGCGCATAAAATTTTACTATATCTTTTTTAAACGGTATATCAAGAGAGGTTTTTAGCTCTTTTAATACCTCTTCTTTAGACAAGAGTCCTTTCTTGTCAAAGAAGGTCTGGCAAAAACGTTCACCCCAGCTATTGTCATAGATGGCTGTATATTCAAAGACCTTCTTTTCCCTTCTATCCTTACCAAAATTTGGGATAACGAAGAGCCTTCTGACATAAGTATCATGTAGGAGATCCTCGAAGTGGATGTCTTCAATCCACTGCTTGGGGAAAAATCTTGCCAGCTCCCTTAGAAGCTCTTGCACGTCCTGAATTGATATAGGGGATGGGTTTGGATAGAGATTAACAGATGTCTCGGTTGAAAAAAGACCATTATTTATCATCCAGGCCGCGAGTAACTCGACCCTTTGGGCTATTTTCAGGGTTTCCTCGCCCCCTTCCTTTTGGGGTATTTCTGATAATTGGGTAAGTCTCCATGTAATGCCAGTGTCTTGCCTTTCATATTTGATAAAGAGCTTCTTGAAAGCTCTTCCCGCAGGTGAGACCATTGTCAATCTCTCTACCTTTCCCTCTTTTTGGATGAACAGTGAGGCGATTATCCTCCCGAAGATTGTCAGATCTTTGGGGGAAATAATAGAGTCCTTCCCTTTTCCTAAACCGCTGGCGATCCTTCTGTAGGTCTTGATCATGTATTTATTCATCTCAGTGCTTTGCTCAACTAATCTTTTAAAAGACCGCCCTTTAGATTGATCCAAGTGTTGGATCTTTTTCCCATCCAAGTTCCACATATCCAGGTAATCAAAGATCAGGCCCTTCTTGTCTATAGAGACCATATCTTTTAAATCGTATAAAGACCGAAGCCCGAGTTTTAGGTAGAAAGATTTTTGGATCTTGATAAGGGAGTCTGCATCACCTCTTTCTTGATAATATCTAAGCACCTCTTCAAGTAAAAGCACGTAGGGATCAGTCTCCCTTAGATCTATTGAGCGTCTATTATAATTCGTTTGCAATTTATTGCAAAGAAGCTGATAGTTCTCTCCTTTAACAACGTACTTCTCAAGAAGGGCCATCTTCATTATTGATTTATATGGACTGGTCAGGCCCTTTAAGATTTGCCAGATAGCAGCCCCGAAATACTCACCCAAAGGGATACTATCAACGTTACCTAAATCTATAAAATCCTCTTTAAGGATAGAGGTTAACCCATTCATATATTGGTAAAACCGGTCATTTAGGTTAGCCGGCAATAACCACCACAGAGGTAACTTGCCGGCTATAAAGATCATGGTGCGATATAATTCCTCCTTTAGTAACTGCCCTTGAGCTGAACCTGAGCTCTCCTTGTCAATGCTTCCAAAATCATTCTGTCTGGCCTTTTCCTTGTCCACTATGAAGAAGGTAACCTCGGTGCGAAATATCTTTAATGCCCATGTAGAGATAGCCTCGAGTTTTACCCTCAGCTGCTCGAGTTTTTTCTTGCCCAAAGACTCGGCATCTAGACACACCCAGTAATCAATGTCTGAATCTTTACTCTGGGCTATTGAGCCAATACTTCCAATAGTAAAAAGGGCCTGAATATCCCCTTTCTTCTCGAAAATGGAGGGTATTTTCTCCTTGGGGAAATATTTCTTGACCTTTTTTAGGGTAGTATAGGTAGGAACATAATTATCAATCCCTTTAGGTGAATCGTTCACATAGCCATCATACAAGAGAAGATTCTCCCCTGTGTGGAGCAAAAGGGGTATCAATTCGAAAAGATCGGCCTGTTCAGGTCTAAATGACTCAAGGGCTATCTCGGTTCTCTTCTTATTATATTTAAGAAAGATCCCTTTTTGTTTCTTGATCTCTCCCGAAAGGATAAGTGCATCAAATACCTTCTGGAATACCTTAAAGGCCTCATCTTCAAAGAAGATGGGCGATAAAGGGGATGATCCTTGTGTCTTGCCTTCAGACGATAACCCTTCAAAAGATTCGTTATGAGAGGTAAAGGACATGGATATGTCTGAACCTGAGAAGTCCGAGGAGGAGGACGAGGCGTAGGACAGATCAGATATCTGAAGATTGGAGAGGATAAATAGTGTGTTTTGAATTTCTGCCTCAAAAAAAGATGCCCCTTCCAGGTTTGCCAGGGAAAAATCGGATGCTAAGATTTTGGCATTCTCAAAGATTGACTCCCTCATTTCCGCCTCTCTGAAGTCGGAGTTATGGATAAGGCTGCTCGAAAAATCCACTGCTGAAAAGGTGGCATTAATACCTGAGATGGATTTAAGAGATGAATGAGCAAAATTGACCGAGTCCAAATATGCAGCCTCAAGATTTACCCCATCAAGTGAGGCACCGCTAAAGTTAACAGAGGAAAATTTGGCCGAGGAAAAATCCACTTCCTTTAGGATTGCCCCACTAAAATCCACATTACTTAAACTTATCCTTGAGAGATTAAGACCGGATATCTTTACTCCGGATAGATCGACATCATCAAGGGGAATCCTCTTGATGAGCTTTTTCAGAAAAAGCTTCTTTTTAAGACTGGAAAATATTCTTGTATGGAATCCCTTATTGTTTTTCTCAATACTCGGTGAGGCATAAACTCCGGACTCAGCTTGATCATTGGTCCTTCCGCCTGGATAGGTTATCTTTTTTAACATTAGTTGCGATTGATCTCTTATCTCCTTAACTGGGCTTTTCAATCCGGCTTTCAAAAAAAGCCCCTTAAGCTTAGTATCCTTTTCAGTAAGGATCGCAACTATGGTTGTCCTTGCCTGAGATCTTTCCTCAGGCGCCAGACCCTTAAGGATCTCCTTTGTCTTTACCATGCCCAATTCAGGGATAGCAGCGAAGATCCTCGCCCTGATCCCTGGATATTTTTTCAATAGTTTTATGGTAATCTGTCTTATGTCTCTTGGGTTAAGGGAGATCAATGTCCGGAAGGCGGCAAAGACTAAGGAATCATCTTCCTCATCTAATAAGGAAGAGGCGGCATCGATAATAGCATGATCACCTCTGAGATCAGCCCTTTGTAGCATCTTTAAAACTGTAAGGCGGATATCATTTTCTACGCCTGCCTTGAGAAATTGAATACATCTCAATAGATCAACACGTGATCCGAGCAATGCCACTACCTTAAGGGCCTGGATCTTTTCCCTGATTCCCCATTTAGTCTTGCTTGGTTTCTTCTGTTTTGAGTCCTTGAATTCAAGCTCATTTCTAAAGACAGACTCCAATAATTCTGCATTTAAGCAGATATCCTTGGTTAAAGGGTCTAATTGAAGTCCTCGATCAAAGATGGATGCTAAAAAGAGGGTTAAGGATTGGGTATGCTTGATCTTATCGGCTAAAGACCTCATAAGACGATAGAGGTCCTTTCTTATGGTCAAATTATCCATAACATATTGCTCAATGAAGACGAGTTTCAGTTCGTCAGGGAGATCTTCGATAACCCTTAAGAGCATATCCCTGTGGGTGAGATCTCGGCTAAATAAGTGCCAGACTAAAATCGGCCCCCTGCATTTCAAACGCAAAAGGAATTCGATAGAAGACCTTATAAATTCCTTGTCAGTTGTGGATTTAATATTCCTATAAAGGGCAAATGAAAGACCTGATGCAGCATAAGAAAGTGATCTAGTTGGTTGTTTCTCTTTATCCTTTTGAGAGATTATCTGATTTGTCAGTCTCGTGAGAGATTCTCTGGTCTGCTCTCTTACAGAGGAAGAGATATCATCAAGGCCGAGGATGATAGATTTCCAACTTAAGGTAAAAGGAATGGCTTCAGCACGGATAATCATTTTTTCTCGGCCCTTTGCATCGCATTGCTGCCATAATCTCTTAAATCGCAGGTTAAACGTGTTAAACGCAGACCTATCTATCTCAGCCCTCTTAAGTCTATCCCATCTTTTTTTCTTGACATCGCCAAAAAGGATGGCAATCTGATTAGCTCTAGATCCTCTTGCTTTTGACACAGACCCTTTATCCCGCTATTTAGTGGCTATACCTTGCCCTTTAAGGTTTTTGACATAATAGATGTTCAGCCCTCAGCTTTTCCCTTCGGCTGACGGAGGTTGAATAATTGCTCATTAAAACTACGGATTCTTTTTTAACAAAAATATGCAGGATTCATGCCTATAGTGAATGACCTAAATAAGTAGACATTCAATGATTAGATGCCTACACATTTCAGTCTAGCTGACCTCAGTTGAAAATACACTAACCTCAAATAACAGATAATAAAAGAGTAAGCCCTTTGGGGTTTGACATGGGTCATTATACCATGGTTGAGGAAATGGGATGGCCCCATGCCTTTTGCAAGGCGTATTCCAAAAAAAGGCGCGTTTAAAGGTTTGAAAATCTCTCTTTAACATGTTAGGAGAGTTAGGAAATTTTTTTAATCCTTTAACAGGCTGTATTTCTTAACCGAGGATAGTAAAAGGAGGGATCTAATGGGGAAGGGGAGGGTACGATCTAAGAAAGAGGGAATCAGTCCTAAGTCTCTGGATGAGCTATGTATTAATACCATCAGAATACTCTCTATAGATGCTGTGGAAAAGGCAAATTCAGGTCATCCAGGCCTGCCAATGGGAGCTGCAGCTGTAGCCTATGTGCTATGGGACAAATTCTTGAGACATAATCCTTCAAATCCCCACTGGCCAGGCAGGGATAGATTTATCCTGTCCGCTGGGCACGGATCCATGCTTCTATATGCCCTTCTTTACCTGACGGGCCACAATCTCCCTCTGATGGAAATAAAGAGATTTAGGCAATGGAGAAGCCTGACACCAGGTCATCCGGAATATGGCCGAACCCCTGGAGTGGAGGTGACAACAGGTCTTCTCGGTCAGGGGTTTGCCACGGGTGTTGGCATGGCCATTGCCGCTGAATATCTCGCTAACTACTTTAACAGGAAGGATTTCGACCTGTTTAACTATAATATATACGGATTGGTCAGTGATGGAGACCTTATGGAGGGATTATCCTATGAGGCCGCATCCCTGGCCGGACATCTAAATCTGGGCAGGATTGTCTATATATATCTTGACAATAAGATCTCCATTGAGGGTTCTACTGAATTGACCTTTACAGAGGACATTAAAGCAAGGTTTGAGGCCCAAAAGTGGCATGTTCAAAAGGTAGATGGCTATCAGCTGGAAGAAATTGCCAAGGCGATTGAGCAGGCCAAAGGAGAGAGAGATAAACCCTCGTTAATTATCGCAAGGACCCACATAGGATATGGAAGTCCCAATAAGCAGGATTCCGCTGATGCCCACGGTGCCCCGTTAGGAAAAGAGGAGGTAAGGTTAACGAAAAAGAACCTTGGTTGGCCAGAGGATAAGTCCTTTTATATACCAAAGGAGGTCCTTAGGCGATTTCGGAGGTCAAGAGAAAAGGGTGAAAGGCTGGAGGCAGAATGGAACTCGGTTTTTAAGAGATACGCAAGAGAGTATCCTGAGAAGGCCAAGTCCTGGGAGCAGATGATGAAAGACCCTTTGCCTGATGTGTGGAGGGATTCCCTGCCAGAGTTTCTACCAGAAGATGGCCCAATAGCCACACGACATGCCTCAGGAAAGGTATTGTCATCTATTGCACCCAAGATCTTCTCCTTGATAGGTGGATCTGCAGATCTCGGAACATCCATCAAGACATATATCCCTTCATTAGGGGACTTCGATAAGGATAGGGGGGGCAGAAATATCCATTTTGGTGTTAGGGAGCATGTTATGGGAGCGATATTCAACGGCTTGGCCTTAAATAAGCTGATCCCCTATGGGGGAACATTCCTTATCTTTTCCGATTATATGCGGCCTGCCATACGTATGGCGGCTATGATGGGCCTGCGGGTGATCTATATATTTAGCCATGACTCTATTGGGGTAGGGGAGGATGGCCCTACCCACCAGCCAATAGAACAGCTCGCAGACTTGCGGGCTATCCCGAATCTGACGGTTATAAGGCCTGCTGATGCAAATGAGACGGTCCATGCATGGAAAGTGGCCCTGGAAAATAGAACAGGGCCAACGGCCCTTATCCTGACCAGACAGAGTGTTCCTATAATCGATAGGAAAAAATATGCTGATGCAGGCGGGCTTGAGAGAGGTGGATATATCGTGGCAGATCCAGGGAAGGGGAGTCCTGAAATAATAATTATAGGAACTGGCTCAGAACTTTATCTGGCAATAGATGCCTATGAGAGATTAAAGACGGAAGGGATCAGGTCAAGGGTAGTGAGTCTGCCAAGCTGGGAGATCTTTAAAGGCCAGACCAAGGAATATAGAGATCATGTTCTTCCTCCCGATATCAAGGCAAGACTGGCAATCGAGGCAGGTTCACCTTTTGGGTGGAGGTGTTTTGTTGGCCTTGAAGGGCAGATAATATCCATGGAGTCCTTTGGCCAATCAGCACCAGGAAAGGTCCTATTTGAGAAGTTCGGCTTTAGCGTCAAAAATCTGGTAGTAAAGGCCAAGGGGTTGCTGGGGAGGTGAGGTGTGCGAACCGCAGCGGACCTGAAGCGCATGTTGAACAGGATAGACGGAAAGGGATACAAGGCCTATAAGGACATAGAGGGTAAATACGCATGCGGAGACTACATCCTATTCGTGGACCATGTCCAAGGGGATCCATTTGCCTCCCCCAGCCATGTGCGGGTGCAGGTATCCGGGGAGATGGCTGGATTCCCAAAGGAAACTTACAGCAACAAAAGCAGGGAGGTGGCCCTACGGGACTTTCTT
>SDBT01012107.1_pt1 | contig 13858 bp, 20 predicted proteins | sample 2277101 | NCBI WGS metagenome assembly SDBT01 (sample SAMN10404973, study PRJNA504765) | marine sediment metagenome | isolation source: marine sediment core GS10_PC15, 103 cmbsf | place: Arctic Ocean: Southern Knipovich Ridge | collected 2010
CTTTTTTTCACGGGTTAGGAGTTTTTTGAAATATGAAGATCGAAACCGTTGCAATTAAAGAACTTACGCAGGACACCGCTAACGTCCGCAGCCACGACGAACGCAACATATCCGCAATTACAGCATCGCTGGCCAGGTTCGGCCAGCAGAAGCCGATCGTCGTTAATCCTGATGGAGTGGTCATCGCTGGCAACGGTACTCTCGCCGCTGCGGTGGTTTTGGGGTGGACTGATTTGCGGGTCATCCGCACCGACCTTGCGGGGGCGGAAGCGGTTGCCTACGCCATCGCTGATAACCGTACCGGTGAGTTGGCCGGGTGGGATAACGAGTCGCTGGCGATGGCACTAGCCGCGTTGCAGAATGATGATGACATCGACCACCTGGCGACGGGGTTCACCGACGAAGAAATCGAAGCAATGAAGGGCGATTTCTCCCCGGTATCAATAGACGATCAATCACGGCTAGATACTAAGTCGCCCATTACCTGCCCGAACTGTGGTGAGGAATTCACGCCTGAATGAATAAGTGCGACCTAAAACTCGATTGGTGTTCGGCAAAAGCGGCGAGGTTTGCGTGCGAGCATTGGCACTATTCCAAAACGATGCCGGTAAACAAACTGGTAAAAATAGGCGTTTGGGAATACGAAAAGTATATCGGAGTCGTAATCTTCGGGGTTGGAGCATCAGCCAATATTCATAGGCAATTTGATTTGACTCGATTTGAAGTTTGCGAATTAGTACGGGTAGCATTGAGCAAGCACGAAAACCAAGTTTCGCGGATTATCGCAATAGCTATACGGATGCTTAAAAAAGCAAATCCAGGCATTAAAGTGATTGTATCCTTCGCTGATCCATCGCATAGCCATCATGGTGGTATCTACCAAGCCGGTGGGTGGTACTATACCGGGGACAGTATATCCACCCGAGAATACTTCTATAATGGAGCTTGGCGGCATGTTACGGATGTAGGTAAACGAGTAAAATTAGAACATAGAAAGTCGCTGCCGATAAGGTTTAAGCAGGGTAAACACCGCTATGTTATGCCGATTGATCAGAAGATTAAAAAATACGTTGAAAGTATCAAAAAGCAATATCCCAAACGCGCCGGAAGTGCTGACAGCGGCACGTCAGGCAACCAGCCTGGAGGGGGCGGTGCAACTCCGACCCCGGCGCTTTTACACGAAACGGGGGTTGTAAATGGCTAAGCCTGGACCGAAACCTACGCCCACCAAGACGCTCAAATTGCGCGGTAGCTGGCGGGCTGACGAACGAAAAGACGAGCCGCAGCCGGAGGAAGGTATTCCTGATAAGCCTGAGTGGTTGTCTGACCATGCGTCGATCATTTGGGATCAGATGTGTGAGCAGATTGATTCGATGGGCTTGCTGTCGAAGGTCGATGGCAATCCGCTGGCGAGGTATTGCACGATATGGGTTCGGTGGCGGGAGGCTGAGGACCACATTGCCGAGAAAGGTACTGTGTATCCGCTGTATGACCGTCGCGGCAAGGTCAACGGCGCGAAGGCGTGGCCGCATGTACGCATCGCCAGCGACCTGTCGAATCAACTATACCGGCTCGAGCAACAGTTCGGCATAGGCCCAGCCAACCGCGTCGGCCTGTCAGTCGAGAAGCGGGTTGCAGAGATCACCGGCAAGAAAAGGTTTTTCGCGTAAACGAAAGGGACAACGTGCAAATTATTGACAAACGAATGCTGTCAGAAGAATGTTATCTTAATGCGTTGCAGGTTTTTGATGTTTTTTCTATACATGGCCTAACAGGCGTGCACATGTTGGCCGCAATAGATGGTAATGATAATTACATCGTCGTTACCTTTACAGGTGAAGCGCCTGATGGCCCAATAGATAAACATACCCGCGTTATTCGGCATGATGCCACTTTGACAATCGAAGGTCACAACGCCACCTTCGACGAAGATTTGGAATAGGAGTCTGTGTATGGTTGCTAATAAAAAACATCCAAGGGTAACAAAAGAGTGGCGACGTCTGCTGGCGCTGATCCCCGACTACGATTGCTTTGCGACCGCGGATGATGGCCAGTGGTTCGACAGTAAGTGTGCCTTGAAAGCCATCGAATTTATCGAGGAAGTCATAACGCACGTCGAGGGTGTCCTGGCTGGCAAGCCGTTCCTGCTCGAGGACTGGCAGAAGGCGTTTATCGGGTGCTTATATGGCTGGCAGAAACTAGATCACCTTGGCCGGCAGATAAGGCGATACAGTGAGGCTTTCCTTTATGTACCACGCAAGAACGGCAAGACACCTATGGCCGCTGCGATATGTATTTTTGAATTATTCTGCGGCGGAGAAAAGGGTGCACAGATCGTATCGGCGGCGGCTGACGTTGAACAGGCTGCATTACTTTATAATCAAGCCCAGGGTCAGGTACGTAACGAACCCGAGCTGATGAATCGGGCCAAGATATTCTCTGGTCGCGGCCAAAGGGCAATCGTTTACGAAGCGCTTGGCAGTTCATACAAGGTGATATCGTCAGACGCTAACACAAAGCATGGAGGTAATTTATCGCTGTTCATCATCGACGAATTGCATACTCAGAAGAACAGGGAGCTGGTCGATGTCCTGGAAACCTCGACAGCTTCGGAGAACCGGTTGCAGACGTTGGCATTAAATATCACTACCGCTGATTTTGTGCGGGAATCAATATGTAACGAGAAGCTTGATTATGCCCACAAGGTTTGTGAGGGATCAATCCAGGCGTCGGATTTTTTGCCGGTTGTCTATGAGGCAACAATCGATGATGACTGGACCGACCCGGAGCTGTGGCGTAAAGTAAATCCGAATCTAGGCGTATCCGTTAAGTTGGCATACATGGAGAGCAAATGCAAGAAGGCCCAGGACGTCCCATCGTTTGAGAATACCTTTAAGCGTATGCACCTGAATATCCAGACTGAGCAGGCCGATAGATGGTTGCAGCTTGAGAAGTGGAACGCTTCGGCTGGCCCTGTCATGGCAAGGTATTTGAAAAAGAAACTGTTAGGCAGGGAGTGTTATGGCGGTTTGGATATGTCAACTAGGATCGACCTGTCAGCCTACACTTTGATATTCCCTAATGATGATGGCAGTTATGAGGCTTTGTTTTGGTTCTGGTGTCCGGGTGACAATGCTCATAGCCGTGAATTGCGGGACAAAGTTCCATACCAGACATGGGCACGGCAAGGTTATATAAATTTAACCGATAAAGACTCAATAAATTATGACGCAATCCGTGAGGATATAAATGTGATCAACCGTCAATATGCGGTTCAGGAAATTGGCTTTGATGTATACAACGCATACCAGTTGTGTCAGCAGCTTGTGGCTGATGGATTTAATATGGTTCAGATAATACAAGGCTTCAAGTCGCTATCTCCACCGTCAAAGATGCTTGAAATATTGATTATTGATGGTGAATTCCATCACGGTCATAATCCGGTAATGGATTGGATGGCGGCTAATGTGGCGGTGGAATATGATACATCGGCCGATAATATTAAGCCATGTAAAAAGAAATCAACTGACAAGATCGATGGCATTGCATCGACTGTTAACGCATTAGCAAGGGCAACTGCTCAAGAAATCAAGACGGAGTCGGTGTATAAAACGAGAGGGATGGTGTTGGTATGAGGGAATGGGCAATCGACACACTCGGCCTGATCGGATTCGCGGTGTTAATGTGCGGTTTATGGCGTATAAGCCCCACTCCCGCTATGATCGTCGGAGGTTCCATTGTGTTAATACTTGCCATAACAGGAGCAAGAAATGCTAAGTAAACTATTTCAAAGACCGTCAATAAACGATGCGAGCACTGCAATTGACCCTTCCGCCGCGTCCCAATTAGGACCAATACACCCGTCCGATGAGCGCTGCTTATCGTTTTTCAATGCAGGCAATACAAACTCCGGCGTGATTGTCAATCCACAGACTGCCCTACAGTTCGCTGCGTATTATGATGCGGTGCGTATTATTGCCGAGGACATCGCAAAGCTATCCCAATTCGTTTACCGTCGCTCGGCCGATGGTGGGCGAGATAAAGATCCCGGACACCCTGTATTTAAACTCTTACACAGCATGCCCAATGACGAGCAGACCGCCTTCACATTCCGCGAACTTATTGTTAGTTATGCGTTGGGTTCAGGCAATGGCTACGCTGAAATTGTACGCCTTGGCAACGGTGATCCTGCTGCGTTGATACCGTTGCACCCGAACAGGGTAGATGTGGTTCGTAGTAAGAGCAGACGCATTGTGTATGATATATGGAATGAGAGCGGCAGCAATACGGTTCTTGAAGCGATGGACGTATACCATATCAAAGGCATGGGTTGCGATGGTATCAAAGGTTTCTCGCCTGCTCATCTTGCCCGCGAGTCGCTTGGCCTGAGCATTGCCGCCGAGAGGTTAGGGCAAAACTTCTTTGGCAATGGTGCAATGGTAGCTTTGGGGTTGGAGCATCCTAACGATCTTGGAGATGTGGGACGTAAGAATATACGAGATTCATTTGGGGAGACTTACGGCGGTGTTAACAATGCATTCAAACTATTGATAGCTGAGGAAGGCATGAAGTTTAAGGATATCGGAATGAAGATGGAGGACGCGCAACTCTTGCAAACCAGAGAATTCCAGGTTGTCGAAATCGCTCGCTGGTTCAGGCTGCCCCCGCACAAGTTGGCAAGCCTTGCGAACGCAACATTCAGTAATATCGAGCATCAGGCGATTGAGTATGTGGTCGATACGTTGCTGCCGTGGGCGGTCCGCATCGACCAGGAATCCAACTGGAAACTGTTCAAAGAAAGTGAACGCAATACATTTTTCAGCGAGTTATTATTAACCTCTCTTTTACGCGGCGATAGTCAAGCGCGGTTTAATACCTACCATCAGGCGTTACAAGATGGGTGGATGAACCGCGATGAGGTGCGGGCGTTTGAGAATATGAACCCGATGCCGGATGGGCAGGGCAAGGTATTCCTGTTCCCGTTGAATTTCGCCCCTGCTGACAAGGTGATCAGCGGCGAATCATCGAGCGGGTCAAACGCAACAGCATCAAGATCGAGCATATTGGCAATGCAAAAGACGTTGGTGCAGATTAGTGACGCAAGTGTAAGGGTTTTTGAGGATGTCGCAGACCGCATACTGGCCCGTGAGTACAAGGCTATCACCAGGGCAACCAATAAATATGACGACCCCGACGAATATAATAAATGGATGGCCAAGTTCTGTGATGAACAAAAATCGTTTGTTCGTGCGCAGTTGATAGCGCCTACTGAGTCGATGATTGAGTTGTTGAATTTGCACTTGGACGACAAACCCAACGTAAATAAATTGGCTTGCAAGTGCTGCGATGGTTTTGCGGAAAGTCACTGCGAATCGCTTTTGAATAATCCAGCTATGGAAACTTGGAAAGACCAATCGCTTGATATGGCCCGTGGTTGGTGCAACCATATAATCAATGAAGTAATAACAGATATCGGAGACTATGAAAATGGCAAAGACAACTAAGACAATCAAGCAGGATCAGGGCGAGCAGCGTTGCGCTTCCCAGCATTTCGGCCCGTGGATGATCGAACCGCAATGGCTTACCGAGGCGGTGTCCGCGGTACAAACCGGATTATGGCAGCCGAAGGCGTTGGATCGTGGCTTGGACGGCGAATCACGCGAGCGAATACTGTACACCATCAACAGCGATGGCATCGCCATGGTCAGTATCAACGGCCAAATGACAAAAGGTGTTTCGTCATACGGCGGTGCATCGACTATTTTTGTCCGCAATGCGTTGAGACAGGCCACGCGTGACGATGATGTGAACGCGATCCTGCTAGTCGTCGACTCCCCTGGCGGCTCTGTCGCGGGAACAGCGGAACTTGGCGACGATATTAAGGCGGCGGACGCCGTCAAGCCGGTATTTGGCTTTGCTGACAGCCTGGCGGCTTCGGCTGCGTACTGGGCTTTGAGCCAAACCAGGCACATCAGCGCCACCCGGACTACGCAGATCGGATCGATCGGCACTGTGGCGGTGTTGGAGGATACCAGCGGGGCAGCGGAGGCAGCCGGGGTCAAGGTCCACGTGATATCAACGGGGATATTCAAAGGCCAGGGAATCCAGGGTGCTCCCATCACTGAGAAATTTTTGAAGGTAGTTCAAGATATGATTACTGGATTGAACGAGCATTTCGTTGACGCCATATCGTCTGGACGCGGATTTAACGCCGATCAGATCAAAATTGTCGGTACTGGCCGGACGTGGTTGGCCTCAGAAGCCATGTCGCTGGGCCTGATCGACCAGGTTCAGTCGCTGGACGATACGCTGGCCATGATCGCCGAGGAGCTGCCGGAGGATGCCGACACCGCTACACCGCGTCGGGCAGCCGCAAAAGTCCGTATGATGGCCCGGGACACCTGGACTTGACCTATCGGTTGTTACGTGAGTATGATTTTGACAGATAATTGAATATGACCGCTTCGGCGTTATGCCAAGTCCATGCTTCGAAGCGGCTCAATAAGTGGGAAGTTACTGCCGAGACAGGCGCTAATCCACTCGCAATGTTAATCAAACAACATTGCCGGTGAGTAGCGCCTATTTTTGTGCGCCGAATCCGGCATACAAAACGGAGTTAAGGCAATGACACTTAAGGAACTAAGAGAACAGCTAGGCCAGCAGAACGCCGCAGCTCAGAAAATTATGGACGCGGCAACTGCTGATGGTAACCGGGATATGAACGCCGAGGAATCGGGCCAGGTCGACGAAATTTTCGATGAATACGACAAGACGAAAGCGCAGATTGACACGATCGAAGGTAACCAGAAGCGGAAAGATACTCTCGCATCCAACCAGTCATACCTGGAGCAGTCACGCGGTCGTCAGACCCAGCCGACTGTACCTGGCGGCAATGATATGGGCAGGTCGGGACGCGACGAACCGATCAGCATTGATATCGGTGGCCAGGCTGTGTTGATCGATCCTCACAAGAACGAGCAAAGCTATCGCCGGGCCGGCGACGACTACAACGCTGCCTTCACCGATTATCTGGCGTCGGGCGTAATCAATCCGCAGTCTGGAATTAGAGCCGATATCGACTCTGATGGCGGTTTCCTGGTCGCTCCGATTCAAATGGTCGCACGTTTGATCCAGGACTTGGATAACCAGGTCTTCATGCGTGGGTTGAGTACCGTACTTCCCCCGCTGACCGCGGCTGCCAGTGTTGGTGCTCCGTCGCTTGATACCGACGTCGCCGATGCTGACTGGACCAGTGAAATAAAAGCGGCATCTGAAGATACCGTTATGGCCTTTGGCGGTCGTGAGTTGACGCCTCACCCGCTGTCGAAGCTGGTAAAGGTGTCGAACAAGTTGTTGATGCTCGCGCTTATGAATCCCGAGCAGATTGTCCGCGAACGTCTGGCGTACAAGTTCGGCGTGACTGAGGAGAAGGGTTTCCTCACTGGTCACGGTGCAAACCAGCCGCTGGGCGTGTTCACTGCCAGCGCGGCTGGTATCCCGACCGGACGCGATGTTTCGACAGGTAACACCGCCACGACAATCACGGCAGACGGGTTGATTAACGCCAAGTATTCGCTCAAGGCTGGTTATCAGAGCCGTGCGAGTTGGATATTCCATCGCGACGTCGTCAAGTTTATTCGTAAGCTGAAAACGACAGACCTGCAATATATTTGGCAAGCTGGTCTCGCAGGGGGTCAGCCGGACACGATTCTTGACAGTCCGTTCTTTATGAGCGAGTACGCGCCGAGCACGTTTACGGCGAGCCTGTACCTCGGCATAATCGGCGATTTCAGTAACTATTGGATCGTCGACTCACTGACGTTTGCTATCCAGCGTCTTGCCGAGTTGTTCGCACTGACGGATCAAACCGGTTTCATCGGTCGTAAAAACACCGATGGTATGCCGGTCCTCGGCGAAGCGTTCGCAAGGGTCAAGACAACCGCGTAATAAAGACAAACCACCCCAAGGTGGCGGCTGGTCTCCTCTCTCCAGCCGTCACCATTTACGAATCAAGTGTAGTTTTATCAACCAATGAATAAGGAAATCGAACAATGTTAAATAATCTTTTGGAAAATGCGGAAATTGTCGTGGTGGAAAATGCTGTCGCGGCTGGCGTGACTACCATAACGCCGGGCGCTGGCGTTGATACCGATGATTGCGAAGGCGTGTTGTTTCTGGTGACCATGGGCGCAATCACTTCAGGTGCTGCTACCAGCATCAAGATACAGCAGTCAGCAGACGACAGTTCTTACGCAGACCTGGAAGGCAGTTCAGTGACCGTCGCCGACGACGATGATGAGTTAGTCATCGCCATCGATGTTTTTCGTCCCACTGACCGCTATCTGCTTCCACTTGTATTGCGTGCAACACAGAACTCAGTTTTGGAAGGTATCGTAGCGATCAAGTACACGCTGCGCAAGAGTCCTGCAACGCAGGGCGCAACGGTAGCCAACACTCTGGTCCTGGCCGGACCTGCTGAGGGCACTGCGTAATTAAAAATGGTTACAACGCCGGGCGTTATTCGCCTTTCGCCCGGCGTTGTTTTTGTCTATCGATAACACTTTACAGAGGATATATCATGCGAGTTAAAATGATTACACTGGCTTGTGGGCCTAGCTGGTCCGCATCACCTGGCGAAGTGATTGACCTGCCCAATAAGGTCGCTAAAGAACTGATCGCCGGTCGTTATGCCGAGGTTGCAACCGATTCCAAGGTGATTGCAGAGCCTGAGCCGGAATCAGTGGTAGAAGATCCGGCCGATGAGAAGGTTTTGGGCGACCAGGGCCTTGAGGTATTGGCAGCACACGACATATCCGACAGGACGATAGCCGCATTGTCCGCAACGGGCATGACGACTATCGGCGAGTTGGCCGATGAAATCGACGAAGGCATTGACCTGGTGGAGATCGACACCATCGGCGAGGCTACAGCCGTGAAAATTAAAGAGGCGGTCGATAAACTTTTAATCGGAAGTAACGGCTAATGGCTACCACATTGGTAACAGCCCCGGCGAAGGATTTGGTTACTCTTGTAGAGATTAAGGAATTTCTGCGCATCAAGCATGATGAGGAAAATAGCATCTTGCGTGATGCTATCAATGCGGGTCATCAAGCGGCGACTGAATTAACAGGTAAGCAATTTGTAACTGCTACCTACGACCTAACTCTTGACTTTTTCCCGCTGGTCATAGTCCCGGATTTCCCACCATTGCAGTCTGTTACATCGATCACTTATGTTGATACTGATGGTGATACCCAGACCGTCGACAGCGCCGATTATATCTTGGATATTGCAAGCTCACCCGCCCGGATTACACCTGCTTACGGTGTGAGTTGGCCTGCTACTCGCGTGCAGGTCAATGCTGTCACGGTGAGGTATGTTTGCGGCATTGATGATCCTGCTGGAGTCGATCCTCGGGCGAAGATGCTGGTGAAATATCTCTCTGTTAATTGGTACGAAATCCGCGAGCCACTTAGCGAAAAAAATATAAGTGAATTCCCTTGGACGATTCAAAGCCTGGCTAGTCAACTCCGGCGAGTGGAGTTTGTTTGATGCGCATAGACAATTTGCGAAATCTTGTCACGATCCAGCAGCGGTCGACTACTGAGAGCACGCCATGGGACGATACGGTGACATGGGCCGATCACGTTGAGCGCTGGGCCGATGTCAAGCCGGTCAGCGCAAAAGAGCGTATGAGGAATCAAGGGCCGTCCAGTGAGGCGACGTACACGATGGCCCTGCGTTGGGAGGATGATTTGTTAAGCGATCAGGACAGGATTGTTTGGGATGGTCGAACCTTCGATATCGTCGGCATAATCAACGTAGACGAGCGCGACGTCGAAATGAATGTAATGCTGAAAGTTTGGGATCAAAGCTAATGAGTGCAGTAGGCATAAAACTAACTGGGCAGAAAGCACTTGAGAAATTGCTCAAGCAGTTGCCTGAGAAGTCTAGGCGTGGGGCCGTGCGTAAATCGGTCAATGCCGGTTCGCAGGTGATTGTCAAAGCCGCGAAGGGGAAAGCCAGGCAATTCAAACGATCAGGCGCACTTGCAAAATCGATAACGAAAGTGGTTCGGACTGGCAAGGATAAGCAATCAATCTATGCGTATGTCGGGCCTCAAAGTGGTTTTAGTGCTAAATTTCAAGGCAAGACAGTAATTCCAGCATTGTATGTGCACCTTGTCGAACATGGTCATCTGAATTCCGATGGTTCGTTTACTCCGCCGAAGGGATTTCTCCGGGCTGCGGCTGCGGAATCAGAAGGTGCGGCGGCGGCTGCATTCACGAGCAAACTTGGGCAGGCCATCGAGGCGGAAGCTGCAAAGTTAGCCAAGAAACGGAGAAGCCGATGAGCATCGAACCAGCAATAAAAACCATACTGCTGGGAGATTCGCCGGTTGTCGCTTTGGTGGGTAGCCGCATTTATTACATCAACAAACCGCAGAATGTCACATCATCGTGCATCGTTTTGCAGTTGCTGTCAACTGTTCGTGGGCTGGTATTTGGAGGTGCGACCGGCTACTCAAATGGCACGTTACAGATAACATGCTTCGCGCCAAGATATGAGATAGTCAAGACGCTTACGGCAGCGGTTCAAGCCGCTTTGCATGGCTTCGCGGGAACGGTTGCCAGTACAGAGGTCAGCTTTATCAAGATTACAAGCGATAGTGATATCGAGGTAGTGCCAGCCGAAGGTCGGCAGGTTACAAAAGTATATGGTGTTGAACTGGACGCTGAGTGCATGGTCAAGGAATCATAAAGGACTAAGACAATGGCTGAAAAAGGATATGGTGCAAAGTTTTTCTATAATACAACTACGGAATTGGCGAATGTTATAGATATCTCGTCACCCCAAATCGATGTCGAGGACATTGATACAAGCGTTATGTTATCGACGAGCCAATATCGAACGTTTATAGCAGGCTGGAAGGACGGTGGCGAGGTCGGGTTAACCATGCAATATGCCAAGGCCATCACCAACACACTTCAGAGTCGAATTGGAACGGATGATACATTTGTCGTTGAGTTTTCCGATGGCGGCAAATGGACAGTGACGGGATATATCAAGGGATTCACTGAGGAAATAGATATCGACGGGCTAGTAACGTCTGTTGTTACAGTTAAAATTTCAGGTGTTCCGGTGTTCACCGTATGATAAAGGAAGGGTAAGACCATGGTAGACAAAGGTTATGGAACGAGGTTCTTTTGGGGTGTTACATCAACACCGGTAACTGAAATAGTGCAGCTGGTGGATGTTTCCTCACCTGCAATAGATGTTGATGATATCGATACCAGCATAATGCAGTCGACTGACCAATATCGAACATTTATAGCAGGCTGGAAAGACGGTGGCGAAACTAATTTAGTCGTGCAATATGCCAAGGCAGTAACCGCGACGCTGTTCGCCGAGCTTACCGTTGAAAACTATTTTAAGGTTCAGTTCTCCGATGGAAGCTTTTGGCAGTGGCAAGGTTATATTAAGGGATTCTCTAACGAAATCGAAATCGACGACATTGTACGGATTACACTAACAATCAAAATAAACGGGGTGCCGGCATTCACGCCATCAGCATAAAGGAGATTCTATTGTCACTTAAAGACTCAATATTGCAGGCCAAAGATTGCCCGGTGACTGCCGTTGAAGTGCCCGAGTGGGGCTTAACGGTTTACGTTCGGACGATGACCCTGGGCGAAATGGAAGTCTTGCAGAACTTCGTCGATGCTGCCAAGGGCAACACAGATACGACCGCTGTGGCTGAAATGGCAGCGAAGATTATCTGTGACGAAAACGGCGAACGTGTATTCGGCGACGACGACGCTGATGGCCTTCGCGGGAAATCCCACAAGGCGCTAACTCGGATCGCCAATGCGTTTACTGAGGTCAACGGTATTGATGACGAAACGGTCAACGAAGCGGGAAACGGTTGAGGGCCGATGCTTCGTTACGGTTCCAATATACCCTTGCTTTAGCTTTGGGAATGACAAGGGCAAGGCTGATAACGGAGATCACCGGCGAAGAATTGGCCCACTGGGTAGCGTTTTATGAGGTCAACCCGTTTGGTCTGGATCGAGGTGATCTACAGGCTGGGATAATCGCCAGCACGATCGCCAACGTCAACAGTAAAAAGACGTATAAGGCTGAGGACTTCATGGCAGATTTCGATAGAAAACCTAAGACGCAGACAATGGATCAAATGCAACGGAACTGTCTAAAGTATGTCGGCCTTGCGAAAGCAGCGGAACGTAAATAATGGCTAAGACAATCGCAAATCTTAATGTCGTGCTCTCGGCGAACATATCAAGGTTCACAAGTGGTCTGGCTAAAGCAGCTAAACCGCTCAAGAGATTTAGCGCTGGCATTGTCAGAGGCGTCAGCCAGTTCGCAAAATTTGGGGCTGCTGCTGCTGCTGTTGCCATTGGCGGGATGGCCCTGCTGGTCAAGTCGCAACTGGCGTCAATAGATGCAACTGCGAAGCTATCCGATCGGCTGGGCATTGCTACCGAAGACCTGTTAGGTCTACGACATGCAGCGGAGATCACCGGGGTGAGTTCGGCGGGCCTTGATAAATCTATTGATATGTTTGTGCGGCGACTAGGCGAAGCGAAGCAGGGTACAGGCGAAGCCTTACGAGCCTTAGAATCATTGGGCCTTGAGGTTGATGATATTATTGCTGCTGGTCCGGCCGAAGCGTTTAAGATTATCGCCGATTCGTTGGGTGGTCTATCGAGCAAATCCGAAAAAGCAGCAGTTGCATATCAATTGTTCGGCAGGCAAGGCGCTGCACTTGTTAATACGCTAAACCTAGGACGCACCGGTATCGAAGCATTGGGAGCTGAGGCCGACAAGTTGGGCTTGTCGTTTAATCGAATCGACGCGGCCCAGGTAGAAGCAGCCAACGACTCATTTACAAGAATGAAGGCAGTATTTACTGGAATTATTACACAGCTCACAGTGAAGCTCGCGCCGTTTATAGAGATATTAAACAAGCGGTTTGTCGAGGCTGCATTGTCTGGCGAAGGTATGGGCGCGAAGATAGTAAACGCATTCGAGAGCGTACTGAAGGTGATCGCCGTCGTCGCCGATTTTCTCGAGCCATTGAAAGCTGCGTTCTTCGGTTTGCAGTTTGGGGTAACCAAAGTAATGCAAGGTATTGTGACTGCCATCGGCTGGGTTGGCAAGGGGATAGTTGAACTAATAAATCTTATCCCCGGCATGGAGGTTGAGTTTACGCAATTCTTCGATCTGCTTAGCGACGAATTAGCTAGAGAGGCTGTGATATCACTGGACAAAGCCACTGATGCAATGGATAGATTTATGACCAGCGCTAATTCAAGGGACGTTACAGAGTTTATTTCCAATCTTCGTGAGGAAGCAATGGCGGCGGCCGAGGCTGTTGCCACGTCAGTTGCCGAGGCAGTTGTGCCGGCGGTAATCGCTGAAGTGAAAAAAGAAGTGTTAGACGATCCCGATATATCGCCAAAGAATGCGAGGATTGGCGCAGCCGGTGGCGGCAAGTTTGCTAGGCAAGCACGCATCGGAGGTCAGAAGGCTCCCGAGGTAAAGGTTGAGGGCCAACAAAAGGTTATAAAAACACTTGAACAAATAAGAGACGAAGCAAGAAAAGATAATCTAAGTAATCTAGCGACATTTGCTTGAAAGGAATCACATGGCTGACGAACTGCAAATCACTATGAGGATGATCGTTAATAACCAGGTCAATACAAGGCGAGATATCAAGCCAGCGATTCAAAAGATTGATTGGGGGGTCAATTTTATATATGACAATGTGCTTACACTGTCGACGGGCAATACGCAGTTGATAATGCCTACTGATATGACAACAATCGGCTGGGGT
>SDBT01012108.1_pt1 | contig 13858 bp, 17 predicted proteins | sample 2277101 | NCBI WGS metagenome assembly SDBT01 (sample SAMN10404973, study PRJNA504765) | marine sediment metagenome | isolation source: marine sediment core GS10_PC15, 103 cmbsf | place: Arctic Ocean: Southern Knipovich Ridge | collected 2010
TTCCTAACAGAAGACGATTTCGGTCCCGTGGCTCAAAAATAGAGGTTTTCTGAATATTGGGAATCTACTACTTGTTCGTAGATTAGTTTATTTTCAAAAATAACAGGTTTCTCCCACAGAAGGACGAAGTATAAGCGGGAGGATTGAAAATGCCTAAAGTAAATTGTAATTTCTGCGGAACTGAATTAATTCGTGAGCCTAATAGAATTCAGAACAGCAAACATCAATATTGTGATAGAAAATGTTTAGCCAATTCTAAAAAGAACACCCAAGAAGTTAAATGTAGTTGGTGTGATAAAGGGCTAATGAGATTTGGTGGTCAGATAAAGAAAAACACTACTGGTAAGTTTTTCTGTGGATTCGATTGTCGTAGTTCGTTTTATAAAGAAGACTACAAAGTGACATGCGTTGTCTGTGACTCAGAATTTGAGAAGAACCCTGCGGAGCAGAAGCGGTATCCAGTGCATTGCTGCTCGGTGAAATGTAGATCAAAGTACAACGATAGACGCGAAGCCCGCAAGTGCAAACAGTGCGACGGAGATGTATTTAGGCCACCAAGCATATTAAAAGGACGCAAAAATATATTTTGTTCTCAAGATTGTTTTGATATTTTTCAGGACCAGAAGACAGAAGTAAAATGCGAGAAATGTGGAAAGAAAGTTTGGAAATCACCGTCTGCAATGAAAGAACGTCATTATTTTTGTTCTAGACAGTGTTTTAGCAGGTATGCTTTTTCGGAAAGTTTTGTAGAGACAGAATTTGAGAAGCTTATCAAACCTTTGGGGATTCCATATTATCGCAACAATAGATCAGTTTTACATGGATGTGCCAAGAACGGAGGAGGACTCGAATTGGATTTCTACTTTCCGACAATTAAATTCGCCGTAGAAGTAAATGGAGCGTGTCATTACAAGCCTATTTACGGACAAAACACTCTAGTTCAAGTGAAGTTTCGGGACAGGAATAAGCGCCGAGCGTGTAAGAGACGTGGTATAATCCTACGTGTGGTAAAGCCAGGCAACTGTAAACGCGAGACATATTTGCCGCGTTACAAGAGAGTGGTATGGGAAATAAATAGGAGAACTAAAAATGCAAATAGACTCAAAAATTGACCCAAGATGGTGCGAAGCTATATTGAGTATGTTGGAGGGTGATCTTAATCATAATCGTATTGCAGAAGTCAAGACCATGTTGCGAACGGGTATTGACTCGATTCGGAAATCTCGTACGGATACACCTGCGGCAACTGAGTTGTCTCATCTTCTTAATTGTCTTCCCAATAAAATTCCTGATGGGTCAGGTGGGTTTGTCGATAAGCCTGTTGGTTTTTTGGACGAATTAATTTCGACCGCAGCACGTGGCTGTTTGTTTTCTGGTCCTCGTCGCGGAGACTGTGAACATGATGTTGGTTTGCCAGGGAAGTCTATTCCAGGGCGACACGATGGACCCGACGATACCGTAGATGAATATGGCAGACCCAATGGGTGGTGTGAGATTTGTTGGCGAGGGCGTCAGATACACGTTTTGGAACATGTCTTGTCCGCATATGCCAAGTCATGTGGTGGACAGAAGCATGCCGTAGATACAGCAAAATCAGTAAAACAGAAAGCCAAGATGGGTATGTTGGGGTGATATGGGAAATCAAACAAGTTATCGCGCAATAGAAATTCAAAACATTGTCAACAGGGACCAGCGCCAAACTCAAATATGCGATGCATTGTGTGAACTAGATATGCCTGCTGAGTTTATAATGCAAGCAGCTAAGCGAATTATGAAGAGTGATGACCCAGTGGAGAGCACATTAGGCTTGCTGGCATTTAATGGACTGGCTGATGTGATCGAGACGCTAATTGCGAGGAAGCTTTTAGAAGAACAAGAAAAACAGGAGTAGCACTGATGCAAAAGTTGTACAAATTTCATTGGGACTGCGGACGAAATGGTGATTTGGATGGAGTATTTATTGCCGAGCCCGAGGAGATTGAAGCCCTGATCGGCAAGGAAATCTATTTTGGTGAAGTGTTAGGTAAGCACTCAGAAATACATGGGACATTGGAAGCCGATGATCTGGAAGTGCTTACCGACGATCAGGATTTTATCAACAAGGCTTTTGAGTATAAACTGGTTATTGGGTTTAATCCCTTGGACTATTGGGTGTGCTCAAACTGTGGCGACCCCTTTCCGGCGAGCGGAGTGTGTTCTAAGTGCGTTGAGGAAGAAAAATGATAATCGACTTAACAAGTTCGAAGTTGGAGGCAGCTCCAGTTGTCCATGATCCAGATGACTATTGGGATGCTTGGTATGATTGGAAGGAATTCCGGGAAGCGAGAACACATGTTGATGCTGATTCTGTCCCTGATCGGAGTGTTCGTGTCCGCGTAGTGAAAGCTGCTCTACTAAATGAGCATATGCGTGTTGTTTTGAAGCGATGCAGTTGTCGCGCAATACGCCCTGAGGTTGTAAAAATCATAAATGATCTTGAACCCGTCAACCCCAACGTTCCAGGGAATCCGCCTATGTGGATGAATCAACTCGCCACAGAAGAAGCCTCTGCTCGTATCGTGGATTTGGACAGTCGGGAACGATCAAGACGAGAGGCTGATCATGATTGAACATGAAAGAAGTTACATTTTTACTCATGACGGAGCGCACGAATTTTTGGGCGAACACGGGTGTAAACTCGGCACTCTAAAAGATATCGAGGACTATTATCTCGGCAAAGGCATGAGAATACGCAAGTCGCGAATTGGCAGCGATGTGGGTAGACCCGAGGTTTCAACCTCTTATGCTTTTACCCGCAAGACAGGACAGAAGTCCAAGGGCTACAGATTCGAGTTCGAAGAAAATATCACTGAAGCTCTGGCAGAACAATTGATAGCTACTGCCATTATGAAAGTTAAGAAAGGTCGTTTTACTATTCGGCTCCCGGAGGCAAAAGACGCATACACAGTCACGATGGATTTCGTTGAAGAACCAATGAAGTTGGCGATACTGGAAATAGAAGCTCTCAGTGAAGTCGTTTATCCCATTCCAGCTGATATAACTCAAGATTTGTTTGATGTTACTCTGAAAGAATGTCCTCTCTGTAGCTTTGCTCTGTTTAACCGCCATATTGGTATTGCAGGCGGACCCTCTTCGGGTAAATCTGAGATGGCGAAGATTCTGTCTCATGTGTTAAACACTGAGTACAATGCTAACTCATTCCACGTTGCCGAATTTGCTACTACCTTTATCCAGAAATACAAGAAGAACCCCAATTTCTGGGAAGAGTTTTTCATTTGGCATGGGCAGCATGAACGAGAGCATAGCGCAGACCTGGCGAACATAGTCATTTCGGATTGCCCCACTTTCCTGACGTACGTTTATTTGCTTCATCTTCCTAAGGACAAGTTCTCACCGGATACTGCGCTGGTTCTTGCTAAGATGTATAAGCGTGTGCTTTTCGATGTAGATTGGTATTCTGATTTGATTTTGTTGGAATTGAAGGATTATCGAGAGAATGCGGTGCGTTATCAGAGCTTTGAAGAAGCTCTTCGAATTCAAAGCCGTGTGCGTGGTTTCTTGGATGATCATAACATCCAGTATTCTCTGTATGACTACACGAAGAAGGACGAAATACTGCGAGATTTGTTCTATATAAATTCATAGGAGCCCTATGACTGATCTTGAGAAAAAAGTAATTAACCTTGCCGGTAAGCACCCAGAATTCGATATGTCTGTGGCGTTGGCCGAACTGGAATACATAAACAAAACAGACCCCGATTTGTTGGCTAATCTGCGAACGTTAGAGGAAATATGCAGAGAACGCGGAGAGATTCGGACTCTAAATAAGTGGAACTCGCATCTCGCGTATTTTCTGCGGATCACTCTTTGTAAGCCGTCTCAAGATTTTCACCTTGACAAAAGAAGAACGTACGGCCGTTCCGGGTTTCCGGATATTGACATGGATTTTGATTATCTTCGTCGTCAGGAGATCATCGATTACCTCAAAGAAAAATATGGGAATGAGTATGTTGGTAACATTGGCGTTGTTGGAACTCTGAAAACAAAAGCTGCCGTTCGTCGAGCTATCAAAGTTCTTGATCCTACGGGCAGTATTCATTATGACGAAGATGGTAAAGAGATCAAGAGTAAAATCAGCGAGAATTTCGCGTTAGAGAATGAGATACTCCAAACGTTGCCCAAATACTTGAAGCGAGGGGATGGTACTGAAATAGTCAGTGTAGACGAAGCTTGTGAAGAGTTTCCGCATTTTAACCAATATATGCGCAAATACCCTGAAGTATGCAGAGTAGCAAAACGACTAGAAGGGACTGTCGCTAGTTTTGGCGTGCATGCGGCTGGTGTTGTTTTGTCACCGATTCCACTCTCCTGTATTGTTCCCTTACATACGACCAGGGAAACAAAAGAGGGTGAGTCTAAGAAAAGTGTGGCGACTCAATTCTCTATGCATGAAGTAGAGCGGATGGGTTTAATCAAATTCGACATTTTGGGGATAGCAACTCGAACAGCGGTCAGTTGGACATGCCAGTCCCTTAAAGAGAAAGGTGTTGAAATAGATTGGAATAAAATACCTCTTAATGACAAGGGAACATTAGAGCTTTTGCAAGGAGGGTATACTGACGGTTGTTTCCAATTAGAAGAGCCTGGCATGAAGGAATGTCTCAAGATGATTAGGATTGACTCCTTCGAAGATTTGGTGGTGGCAGTGGCCATGTATCGTCCTGGACCCAAAGATTATATCCCTGAATTCGCATCTAGAAAACGAGGAAAAGCGGCGGTTTCTTATCCGCATGATCTGCTAAAAAAGATTACAGAAAAGACTTACGGAATTTTGGTGTATCAAGAACAAATCATGCAAGCCTTCATGGTTTTGGCTGACCTGACTGCTTCAGATGGATACGAATTCATGAAAGGTTGTGCTAAGAAAAAACCTGAGATTATTCAGGGCTATAAAGACCGATTTTTTCGAGGGACTGAAAAACAAAATATATCAATTGGAGTTACTCGGAAGATCTGGGATGATTTGGAAAAATTTGGTGGATATAGTTTCAATCGAAGTCATTCAGTCAGTTATGCTTATGAGAGTTATAAGACTGCATATTTAAAAGCCCACCATCCGACTGAGTTTATAGCCGCGCGGCTATCAGTTGAGACTCATCGTCGAAAATTCGAGAAAGTTGAGAAGTATAAGAAAGATGCGGAAAAACACTTTGGATTTGTTTTTGAGCCGGTTGATCTTAACAAGTCGAAGTTGGATTGGGCAATTGAGGAAACTAAAGTTCTTCGAGCCCCCATCTTGGCTAAAGGGGTAGGTATCAAGGCTGCCGAAGACATTGTTAAGCATCAGCCATATGTAGGCAAAGATCTGTTATTGGATTTTGGTAGAAAAGTAGGCAAATCTGTGAGCACCAAAATAATTGAAGCCATGAAGGATGCAGGGTTCTGGAAAGGCATATCCAAAGAGAATCTGGTCGCGAATTTCGATCAAATCAAAAAAGATAAAAAACGAACACGGGGTCGTTCTACAATGGATCTCTATCTTTAAGCATATTATTTTTGAACTCATACCATTGATCAACTATATTTAAGTGGAGATAGCGTTTTAGAGACCGTAGAGGGTATTTCTCTGTCGGTTCTAAAAAAAAGTGTGAAATTTTTTGTTTTTCTCCGAAATTTCCTAAAAGACGTTGTATAATTTTAGTGAACTGCTTGCCATCAAAGATGGCTTGAATATGGATAATGGGAAATTTTACCCTGAAGGAATTGAAGATGGCAGATGAAAAGAAAACGAGAAAGTCGCGACTGATTCGTGGAATCAAACGTACATTATCAACAGCCCAGTACGAGACATTGGTGATTGAAATTGGATTTGAAGAAGAGATTGAGTGGACTACTCCGAGTGAACGTCAGAAAAAGATTGACAACTGGAACACACTTCTAATTAAGGATTTTCAGCAGTCTTCTGATCGCATACTTCAAGAGTTGGGCATCACGCACAAGAAAGCGTATTTTAAGAACCCTACTCAAGAAACCAGGACTAAGTATAGGGTTCAGGCCAAAGAGGAAGCTGTCAGTAGAGGTTTGGATCTAGATGATCTGGAAACTTTGGAGACCGCTAATGGTTAATGCAACTGTTGCAACTGTAGATAAACCCCATTCAGTGGATGAGCTTTCGGCTCTGTTTGATGATATTGAAATTGGTTCCAATTTAGATGTGGAGAAATCACCTGGCTATGGCGTATCGTCTACTACTGAGACTCTCCGCCCTTTTGCTGACAAGGTTGCTGATGTAAAAGCCATAATGGAACCTGAGCCTGAACCTGAACCTGAATTAGTGAAATTTGAGCCCGTACCCGAGGCCACAAAGGAGCCGGAACCGAAACCACAGCTGGAGCCATCTTCTGAACCCCAACCTAAGATCAAAGAGGCTGTCGAAAATGGAGATTATGTGAAAGCTCAAGATATACAGAACGAAGCTAATCCCCTTGGATTGTCGGGCAATAATTTGAAAGCCTATCAGCAGATCCAGCAGAAGTATCCGCAGTTTAAGCTTTGCCACAGTTCGGAGTTCAAAGAGTTCTACCAGTATAAGGTTCAATCTTTGAAGAATCTTCTGGTTCGTTATGGGGTACTTCCTTTGGATGATATGAAAAAAGAAATAGAGAACATTCAACTGGACAAAAAGCTGGGCTCGAATTTGGCCGATCCGGTTGTGATCGGGCAGCGGATGGATGATTCTATTGCTAATCGTGGGCGAGTGGCTTCTTTGTTGTCCAAGGCTCAAAGTCAGCTCCCTGCATGGAAGAAGACATTTGAGTGGCTTAATTCAAAGGTCTGGAAAGATCATGAATCCAAAGGAGCACACAAGCGTGATTCATTGGCCTTAGAACACAACTCAGACATGAAGGATTATTATTCTGAGTTACAAGGGTTTGTTGATTCGGCTACAACGATTGACAGCTTTTTGAAATCTCAGCATGACAGTTATAGTCGTCAGCTTTCTTGCGTGGATATGCGAGAAAAAGTCGGAATTGCACACGATACTGTTGCTACTGAAATCGAAGAAGTAACTCAGCCTAAACCGACTCCAGTTCAGTCCTCGCCCGATAGTGAGCTGGATCAACTAGATACACTTGAACCTGGTACCGTAATTACCAAGGTTCCTATAGGTGGACTCGTAGAGCGTGATTTTCCTGGAACTGAAATTGAATCAGAATTCCTGGATGGTATTGGATAATTTTGGAGGAAGACCAATGAGAGAAGTAGATTTTACGAATTTTAACCCGGACAAGAAGAACAAAGGTAATGGTGTCACTTTTTTGCGCTTCGCAAGTGGTAAGACGTTTAAGGTGCGTCCGTTCGGAAGCTGTGTAGAGTTCTATAAGCTTTTTATCGCAAAGGGGCAGCCCTCGATCATCGTCGATCCTGGCGACAAAGATGAAGCAGCGAAGCTCTTGTCAGAACGCACTGGCAAAGAGATTCGTCCGTCATATCGTAATGCCATGTTTGTAATTTGTCGCGAAGAAGGCAAAGTCAAGATCCTGGAAGGTGGTTTCCAGATCTTTGAGGCTTTTGGAAATTGGAGCACCAGCTCTGGGATTAAACCTGGAGCACCGCAAGCTGGTGACTGGGCTATCACTGTCACGGGCGAAGGTGTTGGTGGAAGCAATCCACGCAAGTACTCTCCAGTTTACTTGGGTCCATCTATGTTCTCAGATGAAGAGAAGAAGATGATTTCGGCTCTTAAAGAGGCTGACAAGCTCAAGTTGGGGAATTACCTCAAAGAGACAGCTTTGTCTGGCGTTCTCGCCGCAGCTGGGCTGGAAACGCAGTCACAAGAAACAGTGGCAGTAGCCGCTGGAGCTTCCGATACTGATTTGGACTGGTAGTTTGACCGCTGGGAGTGCCAACCGTTAATGCCGCACACGCGGTTGGCACTCCCTTTTTCCCTTCCCTTTCCTCTCTTCTGGAGATGATGATGGCATACAAGAAAATATCCGAGAAGGCGTTGCAGAGCGCCTTGAAGTTATTAGAGAACAACTACGGCAAGGATTTCGCCGAAAAGGGTTTGCATGAAAGTAGTTACCAGGCGATTCCGACTGGTTACGATGATTTAGACACTGTTCTGACTCGGGTTAATGGCGGGGTATGTCTTGGTGGAGTATGTGAGATTTATGGATCAGAAGGCGGCGGAAAAACCAGTTTGGCCATGCGAACTGTGGGCATGGCTCAAAAAATGGGATTGAATTGTGCCTGGTTTGATGCAGAGCACAGTTTTAGTCCTGATCTCGCCAGGCTCAATCAAGTTGACTTGGAAACTTTGTTGTATATGCGTCGAACAGTAGGAGAGGGTGACAACGCTCGTTTGCTCCACGCCGTAGAGGTATTAGACAGAATCTACAAGACTGTCTGGACGGGGGCGTTTTCACTGCTTGTAGTGGACTCTGTAGCTGCTTTGATGCCAGAGCGAGTGGCGTCCCCAGACTTTGACCCTGCAAAAAAGGGTATCAGTGAATTGGCTCGGGATATGTCATCTCAGTTGCCTAAGATTTCTTCTGCTTGCTCCGAAAAGGAATGCACTGTTATCTTTGTCAATCAGGTTCGTATGAAGCCTGGTGAAATGTATGGCAATCCAGAGACAACGCCTGGTGGGAAAGCTTTGAAGTTTTATGCCAGTCAACGGATTGAAGTCAACAAGATCAACGGCAAAAATGGCCAAGTTACTCAAACTACCGATGGCATCGAAGAGATCGTTGGTCACTACGCGCGAGTGAAAGTGGTCAAGAATCGTCGCAACGAACCCTGTTTTGATCCGTTGGAAATTCCAATTTATTATCGAGAATACTTCCCCGACAACGCAAAAAGATGTTATGATTTAGCGCGAAGACTTCAGGTTATAACAACTCTTCGTGGTATCCTTACTTGGAAAACCTTGGAAGGTAAAATCGAAGCCCAGGCTGAGGGTGAATCGAATATCCTTCAGTTTATTCGGGGCGCTCCTTATCGTGTGCCTTATTTGGCGGAATGCTGCGTGAAGATGGGAGAGTCAGAGAAGAACACTAAAAAGAAGATGCCGATTAAGGTTCCTCAGGGCATTAGGAAACTTGCGTCCGAATACGATCCTGAGGCGATAATAACGGAAGCAAAGGCGAAGAAGATAAAGACTATGTCTACATCACCATAGAGAAGACGAAGTTAAATAGCCCGGCTCGATAGATTTGGATGAATAATGCAATTTAAGAGGCGATTTAGCCTCGTAGAGCGAGAAGAAGTTGCCAACAAGGCTAGTCGCTGTCTCTGGAGTGATTCTGGGAAGCCTGGACGGGAATATCTTTTAGAGAAACGAGGTTTATCTGAAGAAACAGCTAAGGAATACCACCTGGGATATATTCCAGGTTTTGTGAAACACCAACTAAGGGGAAGAATCATTCTCCCCATTTTTGATCCCAGTAAAAACTTGGTTGCTATCAGTTCGCGTTCGATCTTCGTCTCTGAGAAGAATTTTTTGCCGGTATATTGGCACGAAAGTTATCAGAAACCGTTCTATTTGTATGGAATACAGAATGCTCATAAGGCATTTCGGCGTGCGAATTTTGCAATCGTCACCGAGGGTCAATTTGACGTTCTCCAGTTGCATAATCATGGTATCCACAATGTAGTGGGGTTATGCGGGAATAAGATGAGTGAGGTTCAGATATCTGTGATCAACCGCTACTGTCAGGAGATTGTTTTGCTTCTTGATAAAGATGAAAATCTATCTGGACAACGCGGAGCTGAAAAAATTGTCGCTGCCTCAGCTTTTGAGCTACAGATGTCTTTAGATCCTCGAAAAATGCCCCTTCCTTCATGGACTCAACAAAGGAAGATCCTGGCTGATCACCGTAGGATCTTTTCCATAATCCTTCCTGAGAACAGCGACCCAGATGAATTCGTCAGAAAATACGGTGATAGAGAATTGCGTAAAATCATAAAGGGGAAGAGACGTGAGTTCGACAATAGATATTAGTCTAGAAAAATTGATAAATCAGGTTTTGGTAAAGAAGTCCCAGAACAATGATCGTGATTATTCCCACTTTCATCCCTCTGAGTTTCATGCGTGTCATCGCAAGTTAGCATACAAGTTCTATGAATCTCAAGGAGTTTGTTCTCCTTCAGAACCAGCAGCGAGTCTAATCGATCCGCAGCTCCAGCGAATTTTTGACAACGGTCATGGTTTGCATTTTAGATTAGGCAAGAACCTAGAGAAGACAGGAATACTGAAGGGAAAGTGGGCATGCAGATCTTGTCAAAAGACCTTTGGCAAGAAGGAAATTTTGGGGGTTCATCTGCCTAAAAAGTGTGATTGTGGTGGACTGAAGTTTCAGTATCAGGAAGTTGGATTCTATGATCATGAGACAATGATCGGCGGACATGTAGACGCCATTTTGGATCTTCGAGGACGAGAGGGTATCGCTGATAACGCTGAAGACGAAGATTCACACATACTTGTAGACTTTAAGTCAATTCGAGCTGAGGCGTTCAGGAGGCTGATAGCCCCAAAAGACAGCCACTTCATCCAGATGCAGACATATCTGTATTTGTCAGGATTAAAGGTTGGAAAGTTCCTTTATGAGAACAAAAATGATCAAACGTTTAGAGAGTTTTTAGTTCCCCGTGATGAGGCTTGTATACAAAAAATACGTTTGGATGGGCAGGGCCTGAAAAAAGTTGTCACTAGCACTAATTCAGAAGGAAAGCGCACTTTGCCTCCGCGAGCCCATAAGCGGAACAACTCTAAAGAGTGTGTGGAGTGCTCTTTTCGGTCTCATTGCTGGGGACTCAAGTAGAGGAGAGGGAAGATGACGCGACTACACCATTGTTTAGATGGCATTTCAATTACAGATAAAGTGATAATGTATCAGAAAAACAGAAAGGGAGATGATTATCTTCCTATCTATCACTACTACAACAACTTCAAAGATAAGTGGCATTTGGAGTTGCAGGACTTTTTGGATCGTTCTACTTTTGGTGCAGAGTTCGATTTTAAGCTTTGCCGAGCGGTTGAATCATTCAATGAGAAGCAGGCCAGGGCCCTTTGCGAGAAATACAAGTGGAGTTTTTTGGGAGCGTTCAATCGCTGGTTCTACGCTATTTTAAGAAACTGGAAATCTAATGTCAAAACTTCGGCTTTTCGTCAGAAGAAACGACCGTCTGTTCAGTGTCCAGTTTGCGGACGAAATGTACCTAAGATTGACGAGATTCATCTTGCCCATATCAAAACCAAAAGCGATCTTCCTAAAGCGTTTTCTTGGAGGGGCAATATCTATTCTGTGATAACCGTACCTGATGCTCAAGCAACCTGTTGGGGTAAATACACTTACAAGAAGCTCACTAAAATCAACAGTGGGGAAGCCAAAGGTTTTGAGAAAGAAAGAATTGAGTGGCCGTGGTATACCAGAGAGGGGACGCGCGGAGTAATTTGTCCTTTTACTAAGAAAATAGTTCCAAACCTGTCAAATGAGTACATCGCCGGTTTGCCTAAGCAACATAATAGATATGCGAAGGCCATGACCTGGCAAGATTTTGTAGAAGAATTCCCACATCCTATTCTTATCCAGGCTGAAATCTACAGTCTTGACTACAATGCTGCCGATGAGGACAAATCTCTCCAGGGCAGCATAGGGAAGGCTGACCCGGCGACATCGATGGGGCACGAAGATATAGAACAAAACAGAGTGTCGAGTAGTTACGAGCACGTGTTCCATCTGATCGAGACTATCATAGAAGATGAAACTGATCAAAAGATAGCAAAGCTCGTCGCCATCGGTTACTCTGATAGTGATATAGTAAGTGTTCTAAAAATGGACAAGAAAGAAATTCGTCAACGAAAACGAGACCTTCGATCGAGTAATAGTGATCTCAAGGAAAAACTCCTTGAGAGTGTATGAACTACCGAGTTTTCTTGCTTTTTGAGGTATAATGACTTACGCTTGTTGAGAAAAGTTGTAGACGAATCGTTTGGAACCGAATCGGGTTGAGGAAGAAATAAACCTTCAAGCTACTGAAAAGGATGTACAAATGGACGAAAAGGCGGTGCCGCAGGTTGAAAGTTTTAAGCCGAAGAATGAAGATCCTGGGTTTCTCGTGGCCAAGGGACGTTTTTTAGGTTCACCAGAAGAAAAAAATAAGAACGAGAAAGATCATCGCAATAAGCTGTCTAACGCGATTTTTATGGCTATCAGTAATCACGGCTATGCCACTGTTAGAGCGATAGGGACTTTTGCTATTGCCAACGCGGTTCGGTCCATCACGGTCGCATCAGAACGATGCCGAAAGAAAGGTATTGGTCTAATGTGGGAATCTGTTGTAGACAAGGGAAATCTCGGGCCTATGAGATCTGAGAATCATGTACGTGATGTTACCGCTTACTCGTTTAGAATACATGAATGGAAGGATTCGGAGGACAAAAATGAATGATCTTCGCACTTTGCTGGCGGGACCCATTCCAGATGGGCACATACTCAGCTCAACGTTTGAGATAGAGAATATTCTTCTTCTGATCGAAGAGATCGACAAGAAGCTTGAGTACTACAAAGGACTGAAAAGGCATCGTGTCAAATCCATTGACGACAAGGTCTCCTCCCTGAATGCCAAAGAGGCGATCTTGCGTGGGGTGATATTGAACACGATGAAGAGCATGAATGAGAAGAGCTTGGATTTCCCGGATATTGGCAAAGTTTCTCGGCGCAAGCCCAAGGCTGCTATTGTTGTCGAGGACAAGGATCAAGTGATTGCTTATTTGGGGCAAAAGGGATTGAAGAGCGGGGTCGTCAAAACAGAGACCGTAGAGAATATTGACAAGCGAAAACTCAATACTCTTGTTAGTGATCTGGAAAAACAAGGCGAAAACATCCCTGGTATAACAAAAACCGCTGGTCCTGAATCTTTGAGTATTGCGTTTGAGAAGCCCAAAGATCCGAATGTGGGCGCTCCGATTACGAAGCCTACTAAACCTGAATTAGATCTGGATGACTTGGACGCATTGGTGGTATAAAACGTGAACCCGTACAATATTGATTTAACGCAATCTAACCTTGAAGGTCCCATTGTGGCACTGAATGTGCTATACAATGGCATGCCAGCCACGAGTGGTTGTGAAAAGTGCGCCGAAGTCAATGGCGATAATGTGAAGTGGTGTTGTTCATCCCAGAGTCCCAGCATGTATTATGTGGAATTCTTACAAGTTCTCAAAAGGGTAGGAGATACCTGGTCCGAAGAAGAAAAAACAGATGTTATTTTACGAGCTGTGAGAAATTATTTAGATAACAGTTTGAGTAAAGGTTGTGTTTTCTTTTGTGACAATGAATGCGCTGTTTATAAAGTGCGTCCCCTGGCATGTCGTTTATATGGAGTGATATCCAAAGAGAATTGGGACAAGCGATGGGAGACTCTTAAAGAGCGCCAGGGAGAGAGCTTTGAAGCAAAGCCCCAATGCTCATTGGTCACTGCTGATCAAGAAATTACTCCGAGTTTGGAAGGTAAATGGTTCTTGCATACCAGAAAATCAGAAGAGCGGATAGGTATACCTTCTGAAGTCATCAATCGTCATGACTTGGGCGGGGGGTCTTACAGAACTTTTCACGATCATCTTCTATTGGAATTTTTCGGCGAAGAACTACTGTCAGTTCTCACTGAAGCCAGAATGACAAATTCTACAGAGGAGGAGATCAATCTCCTCATTGAAGAGCTAAGGAAGCAGCTAGATGAACGATCCCTACCTGGCCAAGTGCCGTGAAGCAGTATATGACGAAGAGCAAGAAATGCTCGTCTTGCTTTGTTTTTTTGAGGAATTTGGAGAGAGCCGGATTGTTTGTTTTCC
>SDBT01012109.1_pt1 | contig 13857 bp, 20 predicted proteins | sample 2277101 | NCBI WGS metagenome assembly SDBT01 (sample SAMN10404973, study PRJNA504765) | marine sediment metagenome | isolation source: marine sediment core GS10_PC15, 103 cmbsf | place: Arctic Ocean: Southern Knipovich Ridge | collected 2010
AGGGCACGAAAGCCGCCACCAGTGATGAGGGACTGCCCATCTGCAGCCGTATCGAAGACGATCCTCTCGCCCTCTAGGAACTGCAGCCAGGCATCCGAGAATCCATCCACTCCAAGGGAGCGGTTGACCTGGATGTCCAACGCACCCGTGCCAGTCTTCACTGGCGTGATTTCGGCCCGCGCCTTGATACCGGCGCCGAAACCGATGTACATCCGATCCAACTCGTTCACCAGACGAGTCACGAGATCGGGGAGTGCCCGCTCCATGTAATTGATAAAGGCACCTTCATCGCCAACGACACGACGCATCGTGTCGCCAGTCATCTCCACGGTCCCCTGGATCTTCCGGAGGAAGAGCCTGGAGTTCTTGAAGACCGGATCGTCGGCTTCCGGGATGTACTCGTTCTCACCCCTGGCACCTACTCCAGCAGGAAGCTGGAAGTAGTGGGCCATCTCGATGAACCGACCGCCCGTGGTGTCATCCACGGAGATATTCATGTCGGTTTGGAAGATCGAGAGAAGCTCAGAATCCTCGACTATGTTGACGATGAGGGGGTCCGAGAAGATGATTTTCATCGCCTCGGTAATGGCATCCGTGGTGGTAGTCACGCTGCTCATAACCCAACCTCACTGTAGCTAAGGGATCAAGCTCCAAGGAACTTGCCCAGACCCCCTTCCTTTCGGACGAGAGCTAGACGTTCCTTGATCGTCTGACCCGCAGGCAGCTTAGTAGGTTGGGTGGGTGCGGTTGCCTTGCCCGCTCCGGGCGCCGCCGCCACCTTCCGCCGTTTGGCACTGGCCTTAACGAGTTCTTTCCCGGATTTCGGCTTTTTCTTAGGACCCTTCTTGGTCGAAAGTCGTCCCCGGCTCCGAGCGCCGTCCTTGATCGCCGTCCTCGCATCGAGGGGGTCGATCCCGTTGGTCTCAAGTCTAGCGGCCACAATCGTCGGGATATCCTTCACTTCCAACGTCTGCAGCTTGTTCCTTTGTATATGCTCCACAAGGTCGCGAGTCAAGTCTTGGGTTAGCTGGGTCCTGGTGGCAGAGGCCATCGACTCGGGAATAATCAGGTCGATCGCGTCCCTGAGTTGCTGTCCATTCTTGCTCTGTTCAGCCCTCGATTCCCGCGTCTTCTTTAGCTCTGCGACGGTTTCCAGCCGGGACGCTTTCGCCTCGGCCTGCAGGGTCCTGAGTTCCTTCGGGTCTCCGATGAGTTTGTCTACTACAGACTCCAGTTTCTCCCAGACCCCTTCATGTACCAGCAGCGCGAGAGCTACCTGGGGGAGATCCTTGGTGTCCACGTACTCCATGAGAAACCCTGCCGGGTCAACCTCGAACGACTCTGATATCCCGGCCAATTCGTTCTCTCGGACCTGCAGATTGGTCTCTTTCTCACGGTGCTCCTCCCCCCGCATGAAGCCATTCCGCATCTGATTCAGGCGTTCGGCGGTCTCCTCGTCATCGACCTCGATCTCGAAGTCCTCACCGTCAGCCTCCCTGGAGGGGAGCTTAACCGTGTGGCTCTTCTTATCGTCGGCGTCCTCGTCCTCTTTCTCGTCCTCTTCCTCGCCCTCTACCTCATCAGCGTCATCGTCGGCATCGGTTCCGCCATCTTCCTCGTCTTCATCTCCCTCTGCGTCCTTGTCGCCCTCCTCCTCGCCCGCTTCCTCCTCTTCGTCTTCCTCGCCGCCCTCACCTTCCTTTTCCCCATCGGCATCCCCCTCATCGTCGCCGGTTTTGTCATCGTCAACCATCGCCATCATGGTTCCCTTTTTCTCCAAGGTGGCCCGTGCCTGAGCGAGAGCGTCTTCAATCGTCGGGGGGCCTTTTTCCTCGGTCTTGTCGTCGCTTCCGGCACCGTCTTCGGTCGCGGTCGCGTCGGATTCTTCTGCCACATTCCCTCCTGGTTATGGGCCTATTGGCCCGCTGCTGTTGGTGCTCCTAGTTCGCCCGGTGGGGTGCCCCCGGTTCCTGCCGCTGGCTGTGATGTGGGGGCGCCCTCCGGAGATCCTGCCGCACCCGAGCCATCCGGGTTGCTGGCGTCCGTGAATTGGTTCTCTCCAGCCACGCCCCCTTCGGGGTCGGCCTCTACGGTTTGGCCAGCCTTAATCATAATGTTGATGACGTGCATCTGCCGGTGCATCTGGAATCCCTGCTGGATAACCGGGTCTACGTTCAGGAACTCCGGGGAGGACATGAACTCCTCGTGGGACAGGAGATGCACGAGATCGTTGTACCACTCGAAGACCGGGATCTCGTTGAAGGGAACCCCCTGCAAGAGTTTCCCGTTCTCCTGGTCCGCCGTGATCCGGTGGACGCCGCCGAACTTGGCAGCGCGACCCAGGTGGGGGAACTGGCTCAACTCGAAGAACGTCGCGATAGACTCTGGACTACCTGGAGGACCGAAGAGGCCGTTGGCGTACAGGGCCGTGATGTTCTTCTGGCGCTCTCCGCGCCCTTCGGGGAGCATGGACTCCACATCCGCCAGCGCGTTTACAGCCCCTTCCGCGAACATCTCAGGCTGAACCACGATCGTCCGCGCCACGTTGTCCGTGCCAGCGTAGGAGAGGATCTGCTCCTCATCGTAGATGACCGGGAGGATCACCTTCCAGTCTTCAGCCATGCGGGCGAATTCCTCTGCAGCCCGACGCATCGTAGGCCCAAGGAAACGATCGCTGTTGAAGCGGAGTTCCTTCACGAGTTCGCCCGAAGCGTCCTCCGTGGGGGCGTCACCTTCGGTGCCTGCGAGGTTCCCGATATCGTCAATCTCCTGACGCATGAACTCTAGGGTCCGGTAGGCATCCTGTGAGAGCGGGGGTGGAGCGACCCACTCGAACGGGGGAATCCGATCCCGCCGTGAGACCTTCAGGTTCAGCCCTGGGCGGTTCGTAATCATCGACTCCTCAATGCCGCTGTTCGTGTCGATGATCTTGATGGGGTTGGCCGTCAGGTTCGTGTGCTCGATGATGAGGGCAGCGACCTTGTTGAAGACCCTCTGGGGCTGGTTCATGGCCTCTTGGGGCGTCGAACCCGCTGCAGGCCGTCCAGGGAGCCGAACGAAGTCAAACTTCCGTATAGGGCTCGCGCTCTGATACCTCACCGGCCTCGTGCTGTCGTGGAGTACCTGTTTCCGGGTGCAGATCAAGAGCCTGCCACCGGCCTCCTCTGGACTCTCATCCATGCGAGCATACGGGGCGGGCCTGTGCCAGAGCGTGAAGACCTCGACGGTAGACTCCGGAATACTCACGTCAGCCGAGAAGTCGGCACCGAACACCGATGGATCTGCAGCCCCGAAGTATCCGTCACCGTAGGTGAGACGCTCTGCGACCCCAGTGTCGCCCCCACGGCTGCTGCCCCCTTTCGGCGCCTGCTGTCCCTCGATCTTGATTCCGTAGGTCTCGAAGATTTCCGCTTGGGTCAGGAAGCTACGGACCTCGTGCCATCTCTTGTCCTGCCATGAGGCTGGACCCCACTCGCCACGAACCTGCACAGGGTTTAGGACTTCGACCGCCAGGTCGCCCTTTCGCTCTGCAAACCCAGACTCAGGACCCATGGGCTGTCCGGTCTCTTGATCGAACTGGGGAAGGCCCTCTTCGTTGAAGCCGATATTGCCCGCATCCTCTCCCTGGAACCCACGCAGAATTTCCTGCTGCTCAGGGTCAAAGCTCGACAGATCCTCTTCTCCCGGCTGTCCCTCAAAACGAACGAAGTCGCCTTTGCTCAGGTCGATCGTGCTCTGCAGGAAGACCATGCCAGCGGGGATGAGCCACGCACTCGCACGGTCCCAGACCTCCGGCATCTTCACTTCCCGCCACTTCGTCTTGAAGATCACGTCCATGGTCTCCGCGAGCAGGGCGTCAATCCGGTCGGGTCCAGGCGTGAACGTGATGATGGGAGGGTTCTCGGTCATGCGAGCGTGCGTGAGGATGAACCACGTCAGCAGCCGGTTGAAGACCGGCCTCTGGCGCCACTTCTTTTCCTCGGCGGTCATCCACTGGGTCACGTCCACGAACCTGCCCATACGGGGGTTGAAGACCGACCATTGCTGTCCCGCCAGCATCCGGATGTTCTCCTCGACCTGACGTATCCAACGCCGAAGAACGTCGTCCTGAGAGTCGTAGAGGAACGTGGCCCAGGCGATCCGATCGTCATCCCGTTCGTCCGCTGTGCCGTGCCCGTCCTCGCTGTCCGCACGGATATCAGGGATCTGGTCGAACTCGAATCGCTTGCCCAAGGCGAGCGTCCTGGCGCCTTCCGTGCCGCCTCCAAACCGAGATGATGCGAGTGCCATTTTCCCTAGCTCCTAGTTACGTTCTGAGACCCGCTTGGGCCACTTCTGGTTCGATCTCGAAGCCACGCGCCAAGGCGTCGTAGCCATCCACGCCCGTGGTGTCATCTCGTACCGTGATCCTCAGAACCTCGTCGCTGCCCGCCGCAAGCCTGATCCCCCAAGGCAACCCGAAAATGAGTTGGAAGTCCAATAGCGGTATGTACGCCTCAGACGTGCCGAGCACGTTGCTGGCCCGAAACGCAGCCGTGCCGTCACCGAAGGCAGGTTGGCCCCCCGCTAGACGGACGTGATCGTAGTTCGAGATCATGGTGGCAAGCTCGACTGTCTCCCCGAGGCGGTCCCACTCAAAGAGGGTTCCGTTGGCGAGGTTGCCGATGTTGCCGAACTGCGTCAGGGTGGCGTTCTGATCCACGATGGTGAACTGCACCGTCTTGATATAGCGGTCCCGAGTCGTGTCGGGCCGAATCTCGAAAAACTCAGGAGTGACCGATCCGTCCACCCTCATATCGGTCACGCCGTTCAGGTCGCTGAAGAACTCGTTGAAAGGGATCGCCTGCACCGTGTTGCCGAACGGCGGTAGGCCAGTGTCCCTCGTTCTGAGGGCACCGAAGATGTCAATCCCAGCCGACCGCTTAGTCAGGAAATCGCGAAGACCAAACCCGAGCATTTACGTGAAGACCTCGATGGGCTCCATGTGGAACCGGAAGGCCAGCGATACTTCGAGCGGTCCACCAGTTGGGTTCTCGTATCCGAAATAGGCGCTGTCCAGACGGCCCAACCGAACCGCGTTCTTCAGGTCCAGGGTGCCCGAAGGAACCGCACGAAGGAACGACGCGACTTCCTCGCCACCCGTGAGTCCCGTGAGCCCTACCACGCCAGACTCGTCCCAGACGTGGGCTTCCACGTCGGCGTCCCGCGTGGAGGAGAAGTTCCGGTTGGACGGGGCGATGGGCACGTTGGCACCGATGACCCCCAGGACCGGGTTCTTCACCAGGAAGAGGATCATCCCCGGCCCGCCATCCGTGGCCGTGAAGCCGTCCGCGACCAGGATCTTCGACTCCGACAGATTCCTGACGTACATGATCGGGCCGTCATCTGCCGCCTTCACCGTGAGTGTGCGTACACTCTGGGACGTGGCAAGCGTAAATGCCTCGCCCTGGCGTGAAGCATCGGCCTCCAGAGACTCCTGGATTCCCTGCGTCCGCAGCCGACCATCAGCTACTCGTGCGCCCTGTTCGGTGAGTGGATCACGGATGAACATCTTCAATCTCCTCGTCGGTTGCGATCTCTAGGTGCTTCTCAATTCTGAGCAGCACCTTCAGGATGTGTCCTAACAGAGCCCTCTCTTTGTTATCCGATTCTGCAGCAGCAGCAGCAACTTCAACGGCGTCTGCTCCGGGATCGAAGCTCACTGGATGAACCACCCAGCGCCGTCACTCACCAGCGTGAACGACAGGTTGTTTCTCCGCATAATTGCAGCCTCGAAGCCGTCGATCAACTGACCCGGCACGGAGGGGGTGAGAGTGACAAAGGGATCACCGAACCCAGACCCGATGATCTTGAAGTGTAGCTGGTCGGTGAACCCGGCTGCAAAATGGGCCGCTGCATCTGGGACCAGAACCTCCACAGAGCCCAGGGATATATCTACGTTGGTATGCCAGTCCGTGGCAACCAGCGTGTACGGTGTATCTGCAGCCGTGATCGTGCGGATGCCCCGGCGTGTCTGGTTCTCCAGGGTCGTGATCCCCAGGACGTTCAGCAGCCCCAGGAGGGCTGTGTCCCCGTCGATCATCGCATCTCGATCTACGAAGAGATCCTGGTCTACGAAGAGATCCTGGGTAACGGTCAGGTCTCTCGGGAAAGCGTAGTCCTGGGCCAGCCCCAGTATGCCGAAGGTCCCCGGCGTGACCTGGGAAGCTGCGATTGCCAAGAACGACTCCCATTGCTTCACGACTTCGAGGGGGACTTGGGCGGGCAGAATTTGGCCGTTGATCTCCGGGAACGTGATCCCAGGTATGCCGCCTGAGACGGGTGCGCCGCCGATCTCAGGGCGTGTGTCGATGTAGGTGGAGGCGACGAAGGACCCGTTCCTGGCTTCGATCTGGGCCATCGGGATGAAGCCGTCGTGGGTAAACCCGCTCTGGTTGACGGTGACGTTTCCGTTGTTCGCTCGCTCGATGTAGTTGATGACCGACTGGCCTTCGACCAAAGTGACGGAGCCATCGCCAACCAGCACCCACTTGTCCACCCCGTTGTCGATGTAGCCGCCGTGGAAGTTGTACCGGAGATTCAGAGAGTTGAAGCGGTCCCAGGAGAAGGGCCTGAAGACCATGGCCTCCAGGAGTTGGGTGACCCGGAATACGCGCTGGGAGGTTTCGTCTTGAGCGTCTACGTCCCACCCTCTGGGGAACCCCTTCTCTGATAGTTCCTCGCCGGAGAACGACATGAAACCCTAGTGGTAGAGGCCGAGAAGTTCGCCGCTGATGTCGAGGATGCTGATGACCGCATTACTCGCTTCGGAATCAACGGACATCTTCAGCCAGTTCTCACCGATGTGCTCCGCAGCCGTGATCTCCAAGCTCTGCTCGACTCCATCCACAAGGGCTGTCGGACCCACCACGGCGGGCTGATCGACAGTGTAGATTTCTGCAAGACCAGTAGACGCCACTTTGTTACGGGCGGGTCGAGCGAACTGCAGCGTGAGCCCTCCGTCCGCTCCGTCGAGTCTGACCCGAACCCGCATCTGACCCCACTGGACGATGGGCACGAACTGAACAGCCGCGTCTGGGTCCACACCACCGGACAGTGTGGCTCCAGTCCAGACTGATCCAGCGTCCACGATGCCATCCACGGTGGTGATCGCATCGCCAGCGGAGCCGGTGAACTTCGCCGTTACCTCCATCGTGCTGCCTACCTCGTCGGTGGCTGAGACGGTCGGATGGATCGTGGTTGCGGCTGCGTACAGAATCCCGGCCTGGGCAGGGTCGAGGTTGATGGCAGCGACCAGGGCGTCCAGCGAAGCGTCTCCGTTGATGCCGATGATGAGGTTCCCGTCACCGACGCCGAGCACGGTGTTCCAGGTGTAGAGCTTGCCGTCGATGGTGACGGTCTCGCCGTTCAGGATGTTGGGGACGAGGGAGAGGGTGCCAACCGCTCCGAGTCCACCTACTCCGAAGGGATTGTCCTTGTTCTCGAAGGGGCTCCGCGCCACTCTGGCGTCGGGGGAGGGCAGCTTCAGTCTGGTCGGTTCTTCAGCCATGATGATACGCTCAGTTTTGTGGGTGGGTGGGAGTTAGCGTATGCCGTACTTATACAACGAAACCCTCACCCGCGCACCATCTAGGTTTTGGGACCGGGCATCCAGCCGTCCCCGGTAAGCTGGTGGAGCCTCGCCCCGCGAGCCCAAAACTGCAGCTTCGTTCTCGGTTTGAGGATCTTGTCTCCGGGAATTTTATTCGCCGCGTTCTTGGCGTGAAAGTTCACCGTAGACCGCTTGATACTTAGCCTTTTGCCGATCTGGGAGTAGCTCTCGCCACGGATCACCATGGCCGCGACGAGGTTCTCCATCGTGGTGAACTTCTTTCTCAGCTTGATTCTCTCTCGCCTCATGCCATCTCCCCGCCCTCTGCAGTCAGCATCCGCTCAACCTCATCCCTCGCCTGCTCTCTGCTCAACTGTTCCCCCGATTCTTTCGCTACTTCGAGTAGGTAGTCGATCCCGTTCTCGATGGTGTCTTCATCGAACTCCAGCTTGCCGTTGTCCTCTGGGCCAGACCTCGTAACCCGTGTCCCCATAATACTTTGCAGCCTGTCGATCTCCTCCTCCATCCGGTCCTCGGCATTCGGATCGACCCAGGCCGTGGCTTTTGCAGAGGGTTCGGACTGGCCGTAGGCCCTGAAGTTCTCGATGTAGATCCTGGCACGCCTCTCACCGTTCCACATACCAAGCGCGAAACCACCGATAACCCAGCCCACGAGGCCAATAATGGCGATCCAGGTCATGGCTGGATGATGAGGCCCTTGTCCTCTTTCTCGACGTTCTCACGCTCCTCACGGATCATCTCCCGGAGCGCCCGTCGCAGCCCGAAGTCGAGAACTTTCATCGACTCGTGAACGTCGAGCTTCTGGGCGTAGAGGGCCAAAACCTGCACAAGCTCCTGTCTGGTGACCTTGTAACCCATTTTTGCAGGGGCGAAATACTGGTTCAGCGGAACATCACCCACCAACGCCAGCGGCTCGCCCTCTCCGTTCGCTTTCCCGTCACTCATAGCATCCCGTCTACGTATAGGTCGTGGAATTCCTTATCCTGGGGTTTGTCTAGTGTAAGCGAACTCGTGTGTCTGCGCGACTGCTCCATCTCATATTGGAGCGTTGTGCGACTGAAGGCCCGCACTTCCTGGTCCGCCCAGGTGGATTTTGCACGACCAGGACGGGACGCCAGCGCGTACCGGGTCTCATCGTAGAAGTCGTCCCCTCCCTCGCCCGTGATCGCGTCCGCAGGCACCTTCAGGGCGTCCTCCGGGTCGTCCGGATTGATGATGATGTTCTGCAGATTCTCGAAGCACTTCATGTTGGCCGGGGTGTCCATGAGGTAGAAGTTCGGCTCGCCGTCACCGCCCGACAGACGGCCCTTGTAGGCGATCTGCTCCCGGAAGTTTCGGAGCCCAGCGTAGCGGGCCACAGACGCCCGTGTCATGTGGATGCCAATCTCTGCGAACCTCTCATATGTCGAGGGTGTCGTATCGTCCCTACGGGCTCCATGGTGCGCCCAGCAGTCGTGGCCAGCGACGATGTAGGTGAACTTGTCCACGTCGAAGTGGTGCTTGATCGCCTCTCCGATCAGTCGGTCGGACATGAGGCGCCCGGTGAGGGTGTTCACCTTGAAGATCACGCCATCCTCGTTCACGGCGTAGTGACCGAAGACCCACGGGTGAGAGAAGCCCCAGTCGAAGGCACCGAACTGAATCCAGTTGGCGGGGATGCGGAAGTCTTGGACGATGTGAACGTCCTCGTCCAACTCATCGAGCGCCATCCCGAAACCGGCATCCCAGTCCCCGTAGAGAAGCTGCCTCCGGAGCATCTCGGGGAGACTGAAGAGTTTCGCCATGTAGACCGCATCATTCGCGTAGACGGGGTTGTCGGTCACGCGAGCGGGGATGAAGCGCCTGCTCATCGTCGCGACCAGCCCACCGGGCATCTTGTACTGGTATTTGTAGATGGTCTCGCCCTGTTTCCCGCACTTGTCGATGAACCTGCGCTTGATCCAGGGGTGCCCCGGCTTTCCGGGGTTGGCAGAGCCACGCATCATCAGGAGCACGTCGGGGTTCGGACAGCGGTTCTCGGCCATGAGCATGACCCACACGGCCTCGTCCTGCACGTCACCGACCTCATCGAAGCCGATGTAGGCCCATTCCTGCCCGTGGTAACGCTGAACCTCGTCTTTGGTTTTGCAATAACCGAACTGCAGAAGGCCCCCTCCAGAGAACGTCCAACGCTTGAGATCCCCGGCCCACTTCGGGGGATTCGCCATCTGAGGGAATGACCGCTGCGATCGGTCGATAAGTTCCTGGACTTCGGGGAATGTCTGCCTGAGAATCAGGGCCTTGTACATGGGGAGATGGACCTGCCCCAAGCCTGCAAATAGGATCGCGTCAGACTTCGCACAGCCCTTCGCGCCGCCGTAGAGAACCTCGGTCTCACCGGATGCACAGAAGTCTCTCTGAGGCTTACTGTTGGGCTCCCAGACCGTCCTCTCTTCGGCCACGGCGTCACAGGTCCCGGAGAACCTGCCTCTGTTCAGGGGTCAACTCGTCACCAGTTTCAGGCTCAGGTTCCCCGTATATGTCCTCCAAGTCAACCCTCGCCCATTCTCCCTGGTCGTTCTCTTCGGGATCGGGGATGTACTGGCCTTCGGCCCGCTCCGCGACCTCACGCCTAATCCGCACCTTCATCGCCCTGACGAGCGACTCTGGGAGCTTGGGTGGGGGCTTGTAGGTGTCCCCTAGAACCCGTGGCCCATACTGGTCCGCGAACGGATCTCTGAACGGCACTACCTCGGGTCCAGACCCCTGTGGCTGATACCCTGGTTGGCCCAGAACATCGCCTCTGCCACGGCCTTCAGGGCGTTATCCTTGGAGAGCCCGTCAGGCATCCGCTCTTCGATCGTGAGCGCCATGACCCGCGCACGGTCGCGCACCGTCACGATGGCTTCGGCCTGCTGCGTGCCCTGGGGCACCACGACGTGTTTGAAAAAGGCCGTGATCGCCTGGATGCGCTGGCGCCTACTCGACGCCGGATGGTTTGCCGGGGCTGCAGGCATCATCTCCTCACTGGTTGCTACAACATCGCTTTGGTCAGGCGGATAATCCTGGCCCGCCTCTTGGGCTACATCTGTCACGTTTGGGCTCCTGCATAGGGGTGGAAGGTCGGGGGGCCAAGCTCTTCTGCGGTCTGCAGAATGATGGCGATTTCGTTGTTGTGGATATCGTTCAGGACCGGCTTGTAGGCGTCCTCACGGGTGTAGTGGCCTGCGTCGTGCAGGTTCGGTGTGTAGCCTAGCGCGTCTGGCCTCCACCACTGGTGATGTTCGTGACTCCAAATTACGTATACCATCGTTACCTCCTAGTTCACAGCAAGCACGATTGCGACGGCTACGAGCGCCGCCCTGCCTTGCTGCCATATCTGAGTCAGAGCCCCTGGCGTTGCAGCCCGTTCCCAAGCGTCTGACTCCTGCATCGAGATCCGTAGGGACTCTCTGAGTCCGTCGATCACGAGATCACTGGCCTCCCGCTCATTGATAAGCTGCATCCCGAGCGTCCGCTCCCGCTGCTGGCCCGCGAAGACCGCCGACGCACTCACGGCCCTCTCCTCCAGCCTAGCCTCCTCTGAGGCTGCGAGGGCTGTCTCTGCCCGCTGTAGTGCATCCTGCACTACAGGCAGGCCAGCAGCAGCCTCCATGGCGTCTGCGAGTGCCCTGGCGGTCTCCGTGGCAGTCGCATCGGATACGATCGCCACCACATTGACCGCCGCCGTGTCAGCCGCTTGGGCCGAATCCTGGGCTGCGATCAAGCCGTCGCTCACGATCCGCTCGACCACGAGGGAGTCCGTGACCACGGCCACGCTATCGAGCGCGACCTCAAGCTGGTCCGCCAGCAGACGGGCCTCCGCGCTGGCCGTGAAGTAGCTGTAGCCCGCCCACAGCAGCAGCGAGACCAACCCGACCTGCCAGATCCACTGGCCACGCGAACTAGGCATCAGTCCTTTTTGTCGCCCCGGCCCAAGAGCCCCTTGGCGATATCTCCGGCCTCTTTGACGTTGATGAATCCAAAGCCGATCAAGGCCACAACGAAGCCGAGTACGGTCATCCAGATGTACCCGGTCACGAGGCCCGAGTAGGCCGCAACCACCGTGCCCACGCCTCCGAGCGCGAGCCCCGTCCATGTCTGAATCCTGGCCCGCCTTCGGGCCTCTTCGCGCTTCGCGATCCTGGACTGGATCTCCTGCTCGCTGAGTTCGTTGTTGTTGTTCCTACGATCTACGGGTGGTTGGGAGGGCATAGGCGACTCCATGCTGGGGTGATTGCGCCTGAATAGAGTGCAGTAGGACCGCTCTCGCAAGCTCAAAAAAAACGCGATGCCAGAGAGGCCGCAGTACAGGCACGCAAATACCTGGGAGCCAGCCCTTGGGAGGGCCTTCCGCTCCAAGCTCCCGTAGAAGCTCATACCTCTCTGACACCACGCTAACGACAATCACCCTGGGGGGACTGGTGCTTCTGAATGGTATTACATGCAACCACCGTGCCACAAGCCCTAATTTGCGCTACGGTCGAAAGACCGATACACTGTCGAGGGACCGGGGTTCCAGGACGCTGGATATACAATACCTCACCTGTCGGGGGGGAAGGTCGCCACACTCGACTCCTGGTTTCTTTGTTTTCGCCTGTGTGGAGGTCAGATGGCCTACGAAAGCGGGGCGGTACACTTTCCAGTCTCCTGGAGCCCCGCTGAACTCGGCCACGAGGTATCCTGGCTTGGTGAGCGGGGCCGCGTCTATCCGAATCTCCCCCCAGAAACAGTCGTGAAGATGCACTGGCGTAAGAGCCGGTACACCGTGACCTACGCGGACGGCTCGCGCTGGTGCTGCATTAAGGATCTCGAACTATTCGGACACGAAGAGGAGCTACAATGGATAACCCGGAAGTGAGTGTGTTGAGCGTCATCGAGAAGATAGGACCCTGCACGATCGTGGATCTGTGGGAGGCAGGCTTGGAACGGGGGAAACCCCTCCACGAAGCCCTTCGCGCCCTGGAGGCAGACGGCCAGATCAGCAACCGCTTGGAACGGGCGGACAGCCGCCACCGGATCTACGCAGCCACGAGAACTTACGGAGGTTCAGCATGATGGAGGGACGAGAAGCGAAGATGGCGACGGGTGGTGGTGGTGCCAGACCAGCGAGCCCGATGGACTTCCTGGAGAACACGATCAACGAACTGCGTGAAGTGACGGAGTGCCTGTACTCGGTGCTCGTCCGCACCCACAACAACGCCTACGGGGAGTTCCAGGATAGCCCCATGACCGGCGAAGACGAGGTTCCCGATGAACCCGGCAGGGTCAACGAGTTCCGGCGCCAAGTGCGGTCCATCACGGAGGGGGCACGCCTAACCCTGCGGGTCGCGGAGTCGTTGGAGTCGCACGGGTGAAGTACATGATCCTCATGGGGGAGGACTGGGACAACAGCCCGAAGTTCACAGGGGAGGGCATGACCCTGGCCGACGCGATCGGGGATCTGTGCGAGACGGTGCGTGACAACGGGACTGAGTTTGAGAAGGACCAAATGATCCACGAGTACCGGCTGATCCAAGAGGGCATCCACCGCTACGATGACCTAGAACTAGGGGACGCGAACTGAATGGCCGACGACCTGAGACTCTGGTTCCCGCTCTACGCCCACGACATGCTGAATTCCCGGAAGGTCCGGAAGATGCAGGCCGAAGAGTTTGGGATCTTCATGTTCCTCCTAATCGAGCAATGGGCCGGTGGCCCCCTCCCGGAAGACCAGGGGGATCTCTGCGATATGGCCAAGTCCGACTGGCCCGCCGTCCACAAGATTCTGCAGGCCCAATTCGTGATGACCGACAAGGGCTGGGTCAACGAACGGCTGGTCGAAATCTGGGAGGAACAGGACGCTCGAAGGCAGCGAAAGAGCCGCGCAGGCAAGGCCGGAGCGGAAGCCCGGTGGGGAAAGAAGCTGAAACTGCTAAGTAGCGGGGAAGCTACCGTAGGTACTGAGGAAGATGGCAACCGCATTCCGCCTGCTACTGCGGACGCAATGCCATCGCAATCCGACACCAATGGCAATGAAAGTATAGGAAAGGAAAGTATAGAAAAAGAAAGTATAACCGACACACCTACGGAAAAACCGAAACGGAAGCGGGGAGAATCGAAGTCCGACGTGATTCGGGTCCGAAACGGATTACGGTGGGGAGAGATCCAACACCCTGCAAAGAGAGGCTACAAAGAGATCACTCGGGAATACTTCGAGGACGTGATGTACGTCACGAAGAGCGAAG